>JGI24022J15233_10010005_pt1 | contig 10728 bp, 6 predicted proteins | sample Ectturendosymbi2_FD_15233 | JGI IMG/M metagenome (IMG submission 15233)
CTTGGCCCCGCAGTGCCACCCCCCCACTTTTTTAATTCTAGAATCGCCACTGGTAGGGAACCGATTTCTCTGATTCTAAGGACCCGATGATAATTTTCTCTGATTCTAGGGACCCGATTTTCAATTCTAGGGACCCGAATGGGGTCCCTAAAACACCTTTAAAAAACGTGGTTACATTGAATCTGATGAGTCATGACTCCCAACACTCGCTCTCCAGGGCAGGTTGTATAGAGCTCTGCATCTAAAATTATAGGACACAAGCAATCTTTGGATGCATGACTTTCTGAAATTCCACCATGTTTGTGATGCATACATGGGCGTACAAAAGGAACGAAAATTATATTTTTGACTGCATTTGAACGACATTGGAGAAAAGAGGCTCGCAGCTTGTTTGCTGCACAATATTTTTATCGCAGTTGGCTCTGAATGTATTTGTCATCTGAGAGCTCAGCATTCAGTACAGCTCCCAGATATTTGTAGTGGATAACATATTTTAGATTTTTACCACCTATTTGTCAGTAGTGGGGTGTCTGTGCTTTTTGCACTCTTAGCCTTAAACCTCATACCAACAGTTTTGCTGCAGTTGAAAATATTTCCATGCGATTCTGCATAAGCCTGACACACAGATAAAAGTTCTCTTCGCAAAATTTCCGAAAATGAGAACTTTACAGTTTTAATCAAGATGCACACCGAACAATTGGGAGAGAGTAAAAATTTGTATCCTCATACAAACACCTGGTTCCGTACTCAACTAGTGTAGTCGTGGCTTCAGTGTGACAGATGTAGAGGCTACTACAGTAGTAATCCTACCTAATTTTCGTCTTGTTTAGCAAATTCGTTCTAGCTCTTCTTCTGGCATGTGTTTGAATTTCTATCACAAATGAAGATCCCAAACTTGAGGGATAACCTATCTCAAGGGTGAGGGGATCATTGAATGCTACCATTTCGGGCAAAACACATCAGGTGTCTTGTGTAATTGGCGCATAACGGATCAGGTGTGTTTGGGGCAAAACGGCTTTTTCTGGCATCGGTGAGTTGTGTGAAAGTTTTTAGAAGCACATTTAAGGCTATGCGTTTTCAGGGCTTGAACTGGTTGCAAAAGTTAGGGTCTTGTAAAGCGTCATTTGGAGCCAAAGTGGTCTAGTAGGTTGGTGCGTTCAACACTTGAATAGCACTCATATGACACTTTTCTAAACCTTTTTTCCAAGCCGTGGTACTGGGATCGACCCAGAAAGACACTAAAACGTGGAACAGTCCTCACGCTAAATTTAGTTAAAAACTATCACGTTTCGAAGCGAAAATGCAGCTAAACAACCTATTTTAAAGAAATGTACTACGTCCGCTTTGCCTATAAGAAAAATAATCAAAAGGTCGTAGAAGAACAAAAGATTTTTCCGTGGTACTAACTGTTCTGTCAAGATTTCTCTAATCAATTTGAAAGTTTCAGCAATTTGCACGGTTCAACAGTACCCTTATGTTATAAAGTTTCATAAGGGCAAATTGAGGCTTGTCTAAGAAAAAATAGTACACGAACATATAGATAAAAATGACTTAGAAATACGAACATTTTACACTATCTCCCAAATTTTGACATTTCCTGCATATTTGTGGTTAACTACCAATCATTTACGAAATTTTCGATCAGATAACCTTGTCTCAAAATCAATCTTCTAAGGAGATAATTTACCAGTAGGACAAAGAAAAATTCCAATGAGACTTCTTAAAAATGATTAGATTATAAAATTTCATCTTTATTCTTTGAAAGTTTCTGCAAATGTCAAAATTGCTATGCAATGTGTTGAAAATTTCGGTGGGGCAAATGCCCCAAATGCCCCCCCCTGGTTTCGCGCCTGTAACAGTGTGAGAATTATATTTCTCATTGTCCATTTGACTGAATCTTTTTTGGTTTAGAGGTAGTGCGTGTTTCGCTTATGACAAGACAGTCATAAATCAACGCAGGGTTGAAAAGTCAACTTTTGAGGATTAGTCAGAGGAAAATTCAGTGTGAATAATAAAATAAACGACTTTGTTGGGAGTATTCCGCAAAATACGTTTTACGCCTGCTGTTAAGTCTTGCTATGAGGTACACGCCCTAAACGCCGATGCACACCTACCTGCGGCGCTGCTTCGCTACTTAGGTGCAACTGGTGTCGAAACCTCGCTGCTGTTAACTGTATACTGCATTGAATAGTCCTCACCCTATCCACGCTGCACACTCGTAATAGTAGTTGCATAACATTATTATGGTTACACTTACACCACAATCAAAAAATGTCCATAAGCTAGCACAAAAACGGATTAGTCAGTAGTCACCAATCCGTTGGAAGATGGTTTATTTTTATGTGATTTGTAGTAAGAATATTTTGATGAAACGAGTTGGCTATCAACAGCCTACTTGTCTCTGTGTCAAGATGGAATTCATGGTTGGAATCATTTCGCTTTCATGTGAATTGTATTCACTTTCGTGGAGCTGTTTTCGTACATGTGGGGCAGGCACAATTGTGTATAGAAAATGGTGTTTCGATTTACATGTGGAGTGCTGTGGAAGTTGCATGGTTAGCACCGTGGATATGGGAACAGGCACATTTTTGGGGGTGCGCAGGATTTTTGCCCGAATTTTCCCAAACTTGCCCGAAAAGTTTTGGGCGACTTTGTCTACATATTTTTTCCCTAAAAGATCATGAAGACCTTTTTAGGGATGACGTCCAAATAAGGTCTTCATGTGTTTTTCTGCAAACGTTGGGCGCCATTTTATGAAATCAAACAACGTTGGACGCCATTTTTGCCCGGATTTTCAGACATTTTGCCCAGATTTTCAAGGATTTTGCCCGCATTTTCAATAAATCAAAACTTTTAGGGGTGCTCTTGCACCCCGCCTCCTACACCACTGGTTAGCACAGAATTTTTGACATACACATGTGTGATTGCATCTACAGTACAGTGGCGTCAAGGAGTCTCTGGTGAATAATAACGTTAGTTCAAATTTAACGATATTCACAAGCCTATGTTGGGTTTGATAGGGTTAATCATAGCAAATTAATCTTCAAAACAATGAAAAGTCACCATGCAAGATAGACATTTATGTTGCCACCCTACTTTTCCCTTGGCCCCTCAGTGTCCCCCCACTTTTTTATTTCTAGAATCGCCACTGACGGAATGTGAGTGTGGCGCAGAAGAACAAAGGACCGAACAAGTTGCCCCCTAATGTCCAATCTATCGACCTCCCAATGGATTGCGCGGCCTGACGGTTCTGGACGATGAGACAATCGAATGGCTGCTCAACACCTGCCCCGAGATCTAGTGCGGCCAAGTAGTGGACTGTAACAACTCGCTCAAACGACGAAGAAGCGAGACGAGAAACAGAAACATTTGTTTTTAAATGTTTGTAAACAAAAGTTTACAAAAGAGTTTCTGAGTAACTCGTAAAAAAATCGAGTAAACGCAATAGGTTCTACCGCACATGGACAAATAAGTCCTCCCATTAAAATAAGTCCACAAGCGTTATTTTATCATTAAAAAATACCATCAGCCCTGTATTGCTTTTGGAAAGCTACGGTACATTCGAAAAAGTAGCTGCCGCATCTGAACGAAAGACCCTGCAAGCAAGCTGACCATCCGGTCATTGGAAACGATTTTGTGATGGAATGAGAGCCCGTGATTGCAAACCGACATTCTTCCAAAGTAAACAGCGTACGAGATGTTGCTACACCATTTTCAAGACAAGCCCCAAAGGTAGAACACTTAACCTTTTTTGACAATAACGCACATTTATTTTAGCAGATAATTAAATCTTCTTCAGGTTCTCAGAGTCCACGTCACCACCCGCAAGCTGCCATGCACCGTACGTAACATTCACAGCAAATATCCAATGTCTGTGACACGAGATGACTCCAACCAGATCAATATGCCCATTTGAGGACATCATCAATTCATAGAGACCTGTAGTCGTTCACAGCATTGGTACAGGTCGTTGCTTGCTCAAATACATGCCTTCCTTCTTGTGCTTTTCAACGTTGGAAATAACTAATTTTCAAAACGTCTGCGTTTATGCCGTATAATTGCATACTGATATCAACTATGCCACCAAAGTGTTAAGTCAAAAAAAAGCAGGGAGCCCTATTTCGTTTGATAAAGTTGTTCGCTCTTAGCGTAGAAGCTGGGTCGCCATTTAAAATTGCTCGAATATCCCGGACCACCATTAGCAGCCTGTTGCGCTTTCACTGTTCAAGTCTAATAAATCAATAAAAACTGCAAAATAATTCCACCCAAAAATAGTAGTGCAGCCTTTCATGTATCAGGCCAGTCTCCTTCCGTGCATTACTTCATGTGTAGGGCAAAATGCAGTGGACCACCTGATAATCAAATACAATGATTTTGATAAAGTTTCATTGTGCCCCACAGAAGACCAAACTGTCTTCTAAAAATTCTTTATAAAACTACAACGAAGAAACTTTATTAGGTTTTAACGCTTCTTTGCCAGTGCTGAAATTGTTCTGTGTTATTCGAGTTGAACTAATTATGAAAAAACTGCTGAGATTATGAGTGCCTGGACAGTAAATACAAATCATACAAACTGAAAGCAGTAACATATTCCTAGAAATCGATTTTCACTGCCGGCGATTTGCAACGCGTGTTCGCTATTAAGTTATCCATCACTGCCTAGGTCACCAAGTTGGTCTAAATCAAACTTCAAGACCTATTCAGTTTATAAAGTTCGTCCACAAAAGCAAGTTACGGTAGATGCTTGAGAAATTCAAACCATAGTGTTCTTTGTCGTACTGCTATCAGGATCCTAGCTTACGATGAAAGTACATTACGTATCATCTCAGTCGTCATAATGCATCTTTTGACCAAACAATTATTCTCCTCTTAATCCAGGGGTGCGCAGCTGTTTCGCTGTTGCTGGCCGGTTAATTTTATTTTTATGCATTACGTTTAGGAATAGGATTTATCCGATAATACCTCTTTTTGTCGTGCCCATGAGTATAATGCAATGTTAAACATTTTAATTAATTTTCAGCACAGTTCCACACGTCTGTTTGGCCGACATTCTTCTAAGTATCGGCAAAAAGTGGACAAAGATTTTTTAAATGCACGAGCGCCATAAGTAATATCTTAAATTGCATTTGCACGGCCGGATAAATTTTTATCGACGGCCACGTGCGACCGTATACGGCTGCAGCTTGTGTACCCTTGTCTTAATCGTTGGCCAGTAGCGTTGCTGTGTAGTGTGTAATATGTTGAATCTGCCACATGGCCCTTCCGGCGTTCACAGTGTCAAACGCAAAACCGAAACCTTATCAATGTCCAATTCACAAAAGATGGAGTTTCGGTTGTGCCGGTTCTGTCACGAGCGCTTTCACGTGCCTGGCTTGCAGATTCGCTTCGGCAGTTGTTCGCGCCACAGGCTGAGGACCCAGTCCTGCTTTCACCGATGGCGAAATTACAGACAAGCTCAAAGCCAAGTCATTTTGTTGGCAGCGAAGTTTCTTACACACCGACACTACAGTTAGGCACAAAGAGTTGTTCACTGGCTACTGTTTCAAGTGTGGTAAATAATGGTTGGTGTAGAGAGCCAATTTGCCCTATTCTTGCAGCATTTTTACTAACTAGTGCACTAAAGTGAATTATGCAGATGTAGACAACGTGCAAAATTTGTGACAAAACTTATGAGCTGTGCAGAATTTTACTTTTGTATTATAAGATCATCATACACCTCCTGCACGCCATGAGGACAAGTGGCGTGGTTTGTCACTACCGGTCACACAGGTCTGTTTATTGGCTTATGCCAACTTAGAGTTTGTGATCTATCCTTCGCGAGACGAATGTTTATTTACACTTTCTGGAGTTCACAAGACTTATTAACTCTTGCATGGGAAGAGTCTTGCCTCACATATTAGTCGTCGTCGTTGCTGTACACATTTCTTCGGCTACATGCAATATCAGCAACCGGAACCAAGCAAAAAGTAGCCAGACAACTGGTGTTCTCGACTATCAGTAGTTCGATATCTGCACGACTTTATCCAATATTCTAATGGCTCTATCTGTCACAATACATTTCGAAAGAACACTCGGCTACCTATTAATGGGATGTTGAGTAAACAAGTTTAGCACGAACTTGCACACATTGACAAAACGCAGTGTCAGCGCCCTCTCCACACTGCAGCTCTCCAGTGCAAGCACTCTTTATCACCACCAAATGTGAAGCTGGAGCTTACAGTGCGTCTCGCTCTGATCCAACTCCAATAATTCTCTTCGCTGTTTTTGCGCAGCCAGCAATTACATGACTTTGGGCGGAAACTTTCATAGAGTAGGCACTACGCAGCCTTCTGGGGATTTATGTTGATGCGTTTGGTATGTCGAGGGCAAACACTGCGTTTTCTGTAGATGAGCACTTACGAAGAGAGATTTACCGACGAGTGATGACAAAAAGGCATCTCGTTTCAGAGTTCGTGCCGTTTCATATGACCTGAAAGATCCGCAGAACTTAGTTGTGCCTGCGTTTCCTTTTCTTGCACGCAGCACAAACGCATCACTATACACCAGGCTAAGTCGCTTCGCGTCTCATACTTTGTAAAATGCTACATTTTAGAGAAACAAGTGTTTTCTTCCTTTACGTCTGTTGACTTTGCTGATCGCCACTGGCATAAAATGCTGAATGCTGAAGAATGCACGCGATGCTATGAAACGATCTGCACAAAGCGCGCAGCTATCTGTCTCTCAACAAAGTCTCAGTTGGCGTCGGCATGGGGCTTTTTGCCCACTTTCCTACAGAAGGATTCTTACGGTTCCACTCCCTGCACGTGACAGAAACAGCGGGTATCGGGCCAGACCAGAGTACGCACATTTGCGTGGAAGCTGGTGAAACATCGTTTCTAGCCACGTACACGCACAACAAGCAATCTTGCCGTCTGCCTGACAACAAACAATCGATCACACTTATCGGCGCCTACTTTAAACTGCCTGCGGTTCAGCAACGCTCCATTGCGTTGGGCTGGTTTCATCAGATTGGGTCGCCAATCTCCAGCTAGGGATCACGAAGACTGTGCGTCTATGGTGAAGCGAAGCATGACCCGTACCCACATTTGATCGAATCGCTTTGCACGTCGCAAATGCGTTGCTTTTTGTTTCTTGCTGCTTTCGTTCGCCCTTGGTTTGTTGTATTGCCTAAATCAGTGTTTCCCAACCTTTTTAGGCTTGCGGCACCCTACAGAAAAGAATAATAATTTACGGCACCCATAATGCCGCACCCATGGCAATTTACTTTGAGGTTTGATGACAGCTTGAAAATGTATTTTTAATGATATGGTAAAAAAGCGTGTTAGCCCGCGGCACCCCTGGGCACTGCAAATGGCACCCCAGGGTGCCGCGGCACCCCGGTTGGGAACCACTGGCCTAAATAAATGCCACGAAGCAATAACGAAAAAATTATTTAAGGACGCAACACGCTATTTATCCCATAATTCATATGTTTGAGTTGATGACGACGACGTAAGTCATCTTTGATGTCATAAATAGAAACAATCAAGCTTGGCAGTTATGGCTCGGTGAAAACAGTGTGTCACGTGATACAGCATGTGAGTAGGTCTCGGCACTAAGAAGCTGTCAAAATTCAAGGCCCCAAGTGCTTTTCAAAAGCACTTAAACTGAACGCAGTTTTAACCATTGTTCGCGGATTTCCAGAATAATGGTTGCTTTGGTAATTGCTGAAAAATGTACCATTTCATCAGCTGGTGCTATTTCCTGTTGACCACAAAATCGCAGGATTTTTCCTGACCAGTGCTGTGTCACTTGGTGGGTTCGCCTTTGAAAAATTCTCCGGAACATGTTGCTTTTCCGTCGATTTTAAATAACAAGAGAGAGGCACTGAGTTTGTAACTTTGGTCCTTAAAGCCGATAGTATGTAAAACGAATTAGTCGCTGGTGGATGTGTGGTGCAGTCTTTGTTCATCCTTTGACTCAAAACGGAAATCAGGATTGTCACGACAGAAATCGTCATAGTGTCGTCATAATACGTCAGGATTGTCACGACGGAACATAATAAATTTGAGGAAATTATTGGAAACGTCTTGTCCGTTATCGCTTTCGTCTCTTTAAGATTTTACAAGCCGGGATTTAAGTTAAATAAATAACGAAAAAGGTTTGACCCACAGTAAATGATCGTTGCTTCAACCGCTATTTTCGATACTTATCAAGGATATAAGTTTGGCAGCAATGCTTTCTGAACCACAAAACTANCCGAATGAATCAAAAGTGAGGATAAAAAAGGCAGGGAACACACGAAGCACAATNTTTTCCGGGAATTCCGTAGTCCCATTAATTCATTTACCGTCGCCAATAATTTTAATCTAGTCCTTTAACAACTGTAGTTGATGAAATAAGCAAAGATCGACCAGGTCAAAACTGACAATACTCAAAACAAGCCATTGAAGGTAAGGCTCACTCGATTCGATATGCTGGGATCCTGAAAAGACATGAGATAACTCATCAGTTGTCAGCAAACTGTACCGTGTTATGACAATGTTCTTTCGGAAGAGATGGCTTGTGAGACTTTAAAAAAATTTTTAATATGCTTTCGAGCTCGTAGTTGCAGCTCATTTTCCAAAGTCTTCAGTTTCAGTAACTGCTTCTTTGCTTTCCCAACTTCTTTGAACTTTAAAGTTTAAATCGCTATTAATTCCTTAATTCCTCTGGAGTCGCATTCATTTTGGTTTGATGGATTATTTGTTTTTAATCTCTGAGTATTGTGCAGTTTTAATTCAGCTTGGCTAAAACAACCAGATATGACAGAGTTTTAACACAGAAAAACTGGCCGAGACCGCTGTGAGGCTAAAACTTAGTTTCTTTCAAGAACTAAGCTTAGTGTCTATGAAAATAAGCTAGACGCTCGATCCAATCGTCAGATCTGATTTCCGGACTCCAGTAGCACTTACTCCAGTCAGTGTTTTTTTGGTTGACTGTAGTTGGTAGCGGCAGATGAAAGTCTGAAACTCGTTTCGCGATGGGAACGAGGTTCACACTCGGCCAGGAGTCGAGGATTGACACATGAACATAAGTGTCATACAGAGAAAGTAATGAGCTTTGCTGCGTACCACACAGTGGCTGTGAAGCTATCGCACTACCTCCTGACTGAAAAGCAGCACTAAACCAGCGCTTCGCCGACTTTTCACATTTACCACCGCTTCAATAACCTGTTCTTCCGCGTTTTTCGCCCTTTATAGCTGAGATGCTAAGCATTTGTTATAATAAGTCTGAGGGGGCTGCGCTGATGTCATTTTCAAAATAAAAAAGAAAACTGTTTGATATCAAGAAAGAAATTGAAAATGTCTACTCAAAAACTTTTGAAAACTCTGAACATATGCAACATACCTCAGTAACTTGTTTGGATATGGCAAGTTTGCTTTAGTAAGTGAAAACAAAGCCAATACATTTTTCAGTTCCTTAAATGGCTTTCCAATCAATATTTTTAAATGAACTAATTGAACTGTTAAGCCTGCTTCTGCTCGTTTGATGACTGCTCACCAGAACAGTTCACCCTCTGGACTTCAACAGCATGTATGCAGCATTCCTACAACAAACTTTTGTTTTTGTGAAATGTTTTCCGCAAAAACTGAAAAACTTACCAATGATGTTAACTTAATTTTTAAGTAGATCTTCTTGTTTTCGAAAACTTGCGCATACGCATGCATTTGAGTAAAATTAACTATTTCTTTAAATTTACTTCAAGGTTTCCATCCACAAATAAAAAAAGACGAAAATTTATGCAAACGTTGAGGAGTATGTGACAATGATTATAGCACTTAACATTATCAACAGCCTGCACAAAAATGCTCTTTTATCAGGAAAAAGTAATGTTTGCTAAATAGCTCAGATTCACTCGTTTTAGGACTTCCTATGGAGTGTCACGAGTGAGCATCGGCGCCCATCTCAGTTTACTCTGCGCCGTGGGCCACGCGGCAACTTTCACAGTGAATGCTGCACTGGTGGCGAGTCAATGGCAGCGCCGCGAGTAAACCTTTTTCTTGCATCCATTCATTAACGCCATGCACGAGGCTGGACGGGCCCCACGTGGCGTTGCACATCAGGGATTAGCACTGGACTTGGGTCCGGACTATAACAATTTTGTTGGATTTGGATTAGGATTCGGACTGTATATCTCTTCAAAAATTTGAGATCAGGACCGGATTTGGACTGAATTACGGAAATAATTTCGACATTTTTGTTGTTAAAAAGCTTTGTTTTGTTAATTTTTTGGACTTCATTTGGACTTGGACTTTACGTTTTGAAACATTTTGGACCAGGGTTGGACTTGGACTTACTTTTAAAAATGCAGGACCGGATCTGAATCCTACAATATGACAGTCCGCTCGTCTTTGTTGTACATGTCTTCAGTCAGTATGACACCACCGGGAATCGAACTTATAACCTATCCACTGTGTCACCATGTCAGTGGGCACAGAGTTGAGTTGAGTTGATTTTATTTGGCGATAATTAATATTCAGCAAGAATATACACAAATTAGTGCAAGGACGCCAGGGCATTGAAGGAACCGGAAGGTTGTCGAGTCGAAGCCCCTCAGCAGTTAAATTATAGTTTTGTTACTGTCCAGTTTCAACTCATGGTGGTGCATATATGTGGGAAGGAGCTGCTAGATGATCAACACGCAGGGGGTGCTGGGTCGCAACCGGTCTCTCTCGGTGGATGGGTTGCTCAGATCCGCAAGGATCT
>JGI24022J15233_10010006_pt1 | contig 10728 bp, 7 predicted proteins | sample Ectturendosymbi2_FD_15233 | JGI IMG/M metagenome (IMG submission 15233)
CGCGGGCCACACGCGGCCCGCGGCCCGCGGGCCGCGTGTTTGAGACCCTGGCCAAGAGTTTCGTTTCAACGTTAGTTATATTTGCTTCGCTTCCCTGTAGAGATCAGTTCAGTTTCTGAAATTTGTAAAATACATCTGAAAAGTCGGAAGTAACATTTATTGCAATCGTAACTTTGGCAAAGTCAAGGTTAAGGAATTGTAGGACGCAAGTAATCAATAAGCATTTTTCTATGATACGTTTGCAAAAATCGCACCAACGGCGTTTCATTTCCTTTAAATTGTCGCTCCTGCTTGTCAGAATGAGTTTATCCTTAAATCCTCAGAATGTGTGGAAGTTTTCATCATTTCATTAGAAACACTTTCTTACATAACAAACACATCGACTGCGACACAGAAACTGGGAATGGAATAAAACCATCTTCGATGTAACTGATACTATATTTCCTAAATTTACGCATCGCTGCACTCATCGTGGCACTTTAAAATTAGCTTATAGTTGCGTTGAATGTCATTCCAATCTCATTGGCCTACAACACATAACACAATACTTACAAGCACTGCAAAGATCTATCTATAGCACTAAATGGTCATGCCGCAGGAAACTGAACAAGCGTATTGGGTTTTCACAAATGCAAGTGCAAACAGGGTGCCTGCAAAACGATGAGAAAAATCGGTTCAATTTTCACGATATTTTCTTCTCAACCGCGACGATTATCATTCTGTTGTTTCGTAATTTTCTGAATTGAAACATTACAAGAAGTTGCTTCGTCGTCCTAATCTTCAAAGGCACCAGTTCTTGCTCTCACTGCACAGCAGTCGTCCATTTTGTAGTCAGGGCCCCATTCATGCCGGTCGTACAATCCGACTTTGGGTTGCTGCCCTCCACTTTGAGAACGGCTGCTTTGCACTATTGAGCGCGGTATATACTTAGCAACCGAGTGAAATAACGACAAACGGAACTGCTGTCGACAACACGGGCACCGTTGTTTGATACATCTTTTAGAGTCCTGCGCGGATTGAAAATTTTTTGTCCGCACCCGCCCCGCACCCGCAAAATACGTACTCTTCTTTTTCTGCATCCTGTACACGCTTTACTTGCGGCAACTACTCAAGACTACTGTTAGTCACAAATCAAACAATACTTTGTAGTTTTCTGCATAATGCAAGCCATTTATTTTAGTGTTGACTATGAAACACTTAGTGAAGATGCAAATTGTAAGAGTAAAGTGACGAACGTATTCTGGTAATGCACCTGTCGATTTTTTCCGTTCGGCTTCTTTTAACCAAAGTCGTTTTATGAAAAATGTTTGTATTTTTTAATTTTCCTTGTCCATTGTTTTTTTAATTCCAAGCAAATTTTCCATATAATTTCAAGAAACTTTCTTCGTTATAAATGAAACAAGTGATATTGCACAAGGTATTATGCACACCGAATAAGATGGCTTCTTTTCTCTTTGTTGCAATGTAAAAAAAACGGAAGTAATTTCGTTGACATAAAAGATGGCCACAGAACGTCGGAGATGCAAACATGAAGTGAAGAACCTATTATATATGGCACAACACACCAATAGGTTGAAGTTATTTTTTTGTTTCTCGTGCTTCACACGCAACTTCACAGAGAATCAGATATGGCCGTAAATTGCCGGAGACGCGAAAAAGAGTTGAGGCACGTGCTGAACATTTTGAGCAAGTGCTGAACAAGTCATTCTGCCATGTTTGTATGCTTCACAAGAGTCAGTGGTGCAGAAATCCACGAGTGGGTGGAAATAACCTCATCTGCAATGTGAGTGGGAGGAGCGATTGCGTGAAGCTTCGCTGCAAATCCGAAAATTTCGCTTCCTCTTTTGTCTTACACGACGTCTGTATTCGTGGAAATACTGTTTGTTAAGATTTGCTTCTTTTTTCGTTTCGCCGTAATCAACTCAAGCAAAAGGCCTTGATATTTTTGGGGTCGCGTGGTGCGGTAAATGTGGTTGTTCAGGGTGTTCAATTTAAGACTTTGTAAATTGATAACAAATATGTATCTTTCATATATTTCCATATTTTGGCGTAACTAATGACATTTGACCTGCCTTGATGGGTACGCAAGAATTTGGTTTTACAATAAGGTAAATCATTTTTTAAATGCTTGGTGCTTCCAAACAAATTAAGCAAAACTAGAAACAAAAGCTCAAAGTTCCGTGCAAGCTTGGTTTCCGTAAAGGCGACGAAGTCAAATCAATCCTAAAAATATTTTCATAGGCAATCAATTTCACATAGCTCCACGCATCTTTTTTATGTTTTCCATGACGACCAAAATGAGCACCGTGCTTGCAAAACCCTGACACACGTTTGATTTGCTTTTCGCGTTTGTTTAAATCAAGGTGCTTGTATATGGTTGGATTATGTCCAATTGTGATAGGTATTTTGTAGGTAAAGTTATTGCCTTGGTATTGCTTGTTTCTTTTTTCGAAGTTGACTTACGGATAAATGACGTAACCTAAAGCTGTGGAAAATTTTTGCTGTCACATTTTAGAGGCGCCGTGTTTCTCTCTGTTGCAATACTATTGTTATAATGTCATTTGTCATGTCCAAATGAACGTTTGAACCGGTCACTCTTTTCTTTAGTTTTCATTAGTCGGATTAAGATGGTAAGGTAATTCCTTTTTTCGGTTCAGTCGCCTCATCCTCGTATTTCCGAATACGGAAAAACTTAACTCCCGGGTTTATGTGGTGTGATTTAACATTTCAATGAATTGCCTTCCCTCCGTTGCGGGTTTGCGCTTTCGTGTACTTTTTGGCGCCGCAGTGTCGGCGACGACAATATGGCGCCGGCCATTTGGCGCAGGATTGTTTAGGCACTATCCGTCTTGGCGCTGAGCTGTTTTGGCGCCAGTTTCGAGACTGAAAGACTGACAAGTGGGTGTAACGAAAATGGATAGAAACAATGATGAAGTTCTAATGTATATCGTAATTGAGACCTCAACCTCGCAAATATTCTGTGGTGCCAGTGAGTCAAAATGCTTTGCGATGTTTAGAATACGTTGATCAACTTTATTGGAATTTTTGATTCAGAGCTTTCCCACCAATCAACTGCTCATAGCAAACATCGTGTCCTTTACGTTAATAGAAAAAAAGAGCGTAGTGCTTAATCTGAACAGTTTCTTGCTTTTACATTTATCTCAAACGTAAAGGTACCAATTTGGGAAATGGTAGGTTTATCCCTCTTGCTAAGATTCTTTCCGCTAATTTCAGGTACGGCCTCTAAGAGAAAATGAAAGAAAGATTATTTAATGAGAAACACAGATAACCATACATCCCATTATCGTTTCAAATACTTTTAAATGAAGTGTCCCTGAGTCAAAAAACATGTGTCAAATACCTAGGCGTCCTCTTGACACGAAATTGGGCTGGTCTTCTATGTACAACTGGTGAGAACTAAATTTCAGCATGGATCTCATTTACTTTTTAAAAATCGAAAATTCGTTCCTGTTGCTGTTCTTGAAATATGTCACTATAGCTTTGTTTATTGTAATTTGCAATATTCTATTATGTCATATTTTAACCCATTATTGACCACTACCAAAATACAAGTCATATCGTTCTGTTTTTTAGTATCCGGTTTGTATCTGACCTAACATGAAAATTATAACAAAAATCGGTAAATTTTTTGCGGCTGCTTAGCAACAACATGTTACCTTAATGGAACAAAGGTCCAATGTGGGTTAACAGCTGCGTGATAGCGCCGGTTGACGTTTCTTATTCTTTCTTTTCTGTTTCTCCGGCTAGACAACTGTTTAATCGTGACACTACCGCAATTTTTTATCGTTGCTCTGATGGGTATGTTCCAACAGGTCCATGGCCAGGTTTTAGGGTTTGGGGGATAAAACACATTTTAGGGGTGAAATATTTTGGTTTTTATTATTGTTTGAAACAAACTGCAACATGACAATTGTCAGGGCGAAAGTTCCTTTAGGACAATTTTTTGTAACAATGAGGTACGCTTTTAATGTAACGTGGTAACGTACGGTAGTGTTGCGAGTTGGCGTAACACTTAAATTAAAACTGAGCATTTGCAAAATTTGTTTGTTTTGTCGAGTTTGAGTCAGATTATTATCTACATAAATCTATAAGAAAATTTTCTGAGCACAACAATGTTTGAGTGGACACTGCCCCGGAATGTTCTCATGGCTGCGGGCGTTTGCATCAAATTTCCAGTGGAAAGACAATGAGGCTGTTTACAATGGTTCCAATCATGCCGACGTAGCAGGGTGAAAGGTCATAAACAAGAAATAAAAAAATGATGCAATTAACCTCTTCGCTTTTACAATATTAACAAAATCAGGGAATGAGAGGTGCGGATTTACCAGCCAGATTTACTGGTCAATAGAGACTGCAATTAAAATGTGGTTCTGGCCCTTACTTTTGAACTTTGATAAAAATGGCGACTATACGAGACTGCATGCTACGGCTGAATGCATCTACTTGAGTTTACAAGGTCACTTGTAGTTGAACTGCTGATAACAGCCACGGTGTCTTATTTAATGCCCAGAGAGAAAAGGAATATCAACACAAAACCTGGTTTACATGACCATCAGTAAGCAGACACGTAAATGCGATGTGATGAGTGTGGCAAAAACCCTTCATAAAATCCAGGGATATCTAGAAACTCCTAGATATCCCTGATAAAATTTCTACATATCCCTGATAAGATCCTACGACTGTACTGTTAGGTTTAGTGAAAAATGCTTTTTAGGTTATCACAAACAGAAACGTTTATTTTGTACGTTTATTCAGTCCCATGATCTTGTTCTCATTGAATAAACTTAGTTTATATAGTTGCTGACTATGATTTTAGTAAAGCATTTACACTGCAAAGGATTCTTGTAAGGATGTTGATTCTGATACCGGTTTGGAACATTTTTTCATTTTGGAACATTTTGGAACAAAAACTTTCAACTTAAACAATTTCTTTGAAGACCGCACCAAAGACTTGCAAAATACATCATTACATTCAGAAGTGTTTTTACTTTCGATAAATGTAGCATTTACCATGAAGTTCTTTCTTGCTGAGACAGCATTAAAGAGCCAATGGACATCGCTCAAATGTGAAAAAATTTGACTTTTTTAAGCAGCCGGTAGGAAAAAATTGAAAAACTTTCGGGCACGGAATGCTTGCATTAATGAAAATTATCATTCAAATGAAAACTAAGATGATGCAATGACGTGGAAACGAGCGTTGACCATGTAAAGGTCATGTTCCAAAAATGGAACAATGTTCATTAATGGGTTAAGTAGTCTACAGCTAACAATTCCGTCTTCAACCTTTACACATTTTGTATAATAATACATTAATAACAACGACGTTTAGTAATTATAGCTGTCATGTTACTCCTTCAAAGAACCAACTTTATTTGGTGAAAAAATATGTCATCTGTCTACGTGAAATGACAAAATTTCTACACAAACTATATCACGTCGCGTTGCCCAAAACCTCTGACAATTTCATTTAAATATTTCTAGTGTTCTTACCAAACCAGATTCTCTGAAGACCAAGCGCTTTTGTACAAAAGGTTTGTACATATTCTGGAATATTGTTTCTTTTAGAGGGGCTGCACTCTCGACAGAAATTGAAAAGAGTCTGAAACCCTTGCTCATGTCACGTTCTGCAAACAGTATAGGATAGGGATTGCTTCTTCGCATGTTATGAATAGGTTAGGTTTTGCCTTAAACCGTGTTTAGCTATATGCCTTTTGATGGTTACATCTGTCTTCTCCAGGAGTGACCAGTAATACTTTCTTTTGCTTCTTTTTTGTCAATTACATCCTTTTCGCATTGTCTTTTTGTTTGGCTACGCTTATGATGTAATTACGCATTGTGGTACTGTGCTTCTTTCAACAAATATTTGGGGATCCTCCATTGGAAAACTTCAGGTGTTTTTTCGGCGTCCTGGTTACGAGTGCATCCTAGCAGTGTTTGCTTCCGGTTTGCTATGCTGCATCGTAACAAATAACTTCACTACTGTACATGACCCTTCCTGGTTTGAAATATATTCTTTTTTACCTTACAATGTTCATTGACACATTACGCTTCTTTTCCACTTTGGGAATTTTTTATACCATTTCGTAACACACATGCAGGTTTTCATTTTACCAATTTTTATTCCCCATGTACAACATTTATCATTTGAAGGCCTTTCCTAGAGTGCACCTGTCAACCTCATGATCTCGTTTCTACTTACGCATTCTAATAACGCTTTGTGCAGAGTTATTACCGCATTGCTTGCACCTGATTTTGTATCTCTGCAACTAGCGTCAGGCAGTTTTTCGGTTTAGGTGAAAGTGATCATTTTGCAACAGCCTGTTTTCCAGTTTTTACTTTCAGCAACTTGTGTTTTTATTTGCTCCTTTCATTCTTGGGTTTGGTTGCTTTTCTGCCCTTAATTTGATTCTTCGGCATTTCCCTCGTGAGCAATTTCCTCGCAGTTTTCAAGACTGAGGATTTGTCGAGTTACAGGAAATCGATTTCCTATTAAAAAAATTTCTGATTAGTTCGATATCGTTGCCTTTGTGGAAGCTAGTAACTTGAACACAGCAACTCCGAATCACGGCAAAGTTATAAAAGCAAAGCTCAGTCAGCTGATTCCTCGAAAGCTTGTAGAAAACCTATAGTTCTTGATTTGTTGTTGAGTTGCATTTATTTTATTTAAGTATATAGCAGTACAACCAGAGAAAGTATATAATGTTCATGTTTCACGGAAAAAGTTTTGGGTCATAGAGGACGAAAAACAGCGTTCAATCTTACCCTTCAAAAATGTTAGCGCACAGCACTACCTTACTTTTCAAGGTGTAATGACTGCCGAATGCTTTCACTGCAGTTGAAGCGCAATGTATCTCTTTCAAAAATATGTCTGAAGCAATGCGATATCGTGGAACCAACTGTCTCCAGGAAAGTTCACTTTCAACTGGAGCTATTGTTGTACGGACAGGTAGAGATTTTTCGGTTGCATGCAACAAATGTGCAAGTGCAAGCAAACTATAACGTTAGGATAAACGTGCGTATTAATACGGACATTGCTTTGATTTGTGGTAGAGCGGCTAAAACATTGTGAAGAAAGTATACGCAAACGCGATGATTTTCCCAATCAGCAATCCACATGAAGAAGTGACACAATGGCCCCTCTAAGCATTTATGAAGGGCATGTCGTTTTAGAAATGTCTAATTACAAGAAACAAAAAATGTCAATTTTAGACCATAACTGTCCAACCGCTAACTCTGGAAGGCTTCGAAGATGTGGATTTTCGCATAATTTATTTGAGAACAAACAGACAATTTTGGCTTGATCTTTCATCTCAGGGAATGATCACGCAATTTGGTCCACCCAGTCACATCAGGCTGACTCAAAAAACGTCCAAACCTCAAACTGTCCATTTTTGTAAAATCCAAACGAAGCCTTTCTGCATCTTTAAAGGGTTCAATTAGCTCTCTAGCACTGTCGGGCGGCGAGTTATGGCTGCAAATGTCCGAGCACTTGCAGTGGCTCCCGAGGGTAAACTTGCTGATGGTTTGCAATGCATCGGCGAATCCATTTTTTCTCCGAAACGGTTTCTCACATGAAGGTTTGAAATAAATGCGATGCAAAAAAGCTTGCGCGGCAAAACTGGAGAGCAAGCAACAGAAAAAGGCAACAAAAGGCCGGTATCTTGCGCGTTACAACGGAACTTTTTGGAAGACAGACGCAAAGAGCTGAAGAACTATTTTCTACCTATAGCCAGAACGTGGCATTCGTCATAAGCAAAGCGTGTTGTGATATTTGCTGGGCGCTTTTATGCCTGCCTTTCGAGCTGTTTTCGAAATGCATTGCAAAGGCATCGAATTGAGCCGTAGTCGAACTACTGTAGCATTCAAGCATCTTGCAATGATAAAAAAATTGAATAGCAAAAGTTAAATTCTAGCATGACGATACAAATCACTAGAGAAAACCTTTCGCAGTTAATTTGTCATTTCAAATCAAGTGCATGCAGGTTTGTGATAAAAAGGGAATTCTTTGATTGGAAATATAGCTGATTTTTACTGAAGTTTGTATTGTTATTTTATTTAAAATATAAAGTAAAACTGCGGTGTATGCAACGTTGCAAGGTTTTGTAGCAGTAGTGATCAACTTGAGCAATAGATGGTGATTTACAAGAATAGACGAAATGGTAGTTTTGGAATAGCAATTAAATTCATTGCAGCAATTAAATTCATTCACACGGTTTTCAAAGCTTTAGTAAAATTTTAAACAATGAATAGTTGTACTTTCAACCTTTATGATAATTTCAAAACGTGATGTTATTACAAATAATGACAATTTTTGTCTGCAGACTTATCATTACTTCTTTGAACGAATAGTTATTTAAAGTGTCACAATTAAACAGTAATGTAAAAGTTATTCAGTGATGTGATTCACCATGTTGTGTCTGCACAAGTGCGGAAAAAACAAAATCGCATTTCTAATTTATGGTAAGATAGGTTGGTTGACGATCACTTACTGACATTGGTTTTCTTGCTTTCTGTGCTGGAATCGACAAGGTTATTATTAATGAAACCAACATGAAAAGCAAACTTTGATAGTGAACACGATTAAAACACCATTATTTCCGCAATAAGGTCTTTTCACAATTTATGGTTTGAACAACAGTTTTTGCCAAATCAGCGTCACGTAGAAAAAATTTTTTCAATCTTTTTGCAATTGTTTTTCCTTTTTTGCTTCACACGCTCTCGCTCGACCCCATGCTCAGCGCACCAATAGATTATTTTATGCTTGAGATATTTTGCTGGTTCGAGAAGTTCAAACTGCCTTAACTACAAAAAACAAAGTTAAGTCGCATGCTTTGTTATTCGTGCGTGAACGTGCTTGCTAGAGCATTCTTGCGTGAAAGTGCTTGGAAAACGTAAGAACTCGAACAGACCTATTTCAATGAAACCGTTAAGTTGCTCTTGACACAGATGGTTAATAACATTATCTTGTATTTCCTTGCTTTACTTTCAAAGAACAGCAAATGTTTGTCAGTATTTTTGTAAAAAAGTGTGAAATATAACAGCTCGCATGTGTGGACGTCGTTCTCGACAAAATGAATTAACTGAGTCTTAAATAAGCAAAGATTTAACTTCATTTTGGAAGAAATCAGAGATATAAATCAGTGGCGTATATAGGGTATGGCAGGCATGGCACGTACCGTGGGCACTGCTTTGACTGAGGCGCAAAAATTGCTAGGCAAAAATTAAAAGCTTTATGAACAGTTCCTTGAACCTCTATTTTGAGCCCCATACATTCATAAACTGCAAAGCTGCATCAACACATCGACAACACCCTTACCTAAAGCATTAAGTGGGGCGTGTTGCGCCACAACCACCAAGCATTATGACAAAATTGTGGCATTGTGACATAACACGGCGGTCAAACATTTGTGACAGAGCAAGAACTCTCGCATGTCGTAGCTACAACTATAAAACATCGTCCTTGTCACGCTATAGGATAAGTCACTCCGTACTACTGCATTTCAGGCAAGAAGATATTAGTCAGAATCTGGCTGAGACGAGTTTTAACTCCGTGGCTGTGAGAATCTGACTGTTACGCAAATAATTGCTGTTGAGGTCCTGCAGATTTGTAAATTACTTAAACTATTGCGGTCCTCTCCGACTTTAAGAAAATTCTCCACTAGAGTCCGATAATAATTAGGCTGAATGAAATGCCCCGCCCCAAGTCCAGAGACTAAGGCAGAGAACATTAGTTAGTCTTCGAAAAATTAGTAGTTAGTATCGTTACCGTGCCAGTTGAGCAAAAAATGTTCACTCATGAAAGAGATTTGTTAGTCGTGTTTAGATCTAGCTTTTTCTGTCCAAATTTGACTGTCTGTTCGATGTCCAAGGCCTGTGAAACATAGGCGTAGCCAGGGGGCTAAAGGGGCCATGCCCCCCAAATTTCTAGCATATGTTAACGTTTTGTGCTTCGAGACGCGATGTTCCAAACCAAGCGCTGTTACTCGTTTAAATTCAAAATATTTGGCCCCCCAAAATTTTGGGTTGGCTACGGTACTGTTGTGAAAATATCTTGCCTGTGAAAAAGTAAAATCTACGTGCGACAGTTCAGGAGCTGTGTGCAGTTCAGAATCAGATGTAGGTGGCAAGCAATTAACGTGAAGATTCTAGCTTGCAAAATGTTAGTTTCAAGTCGTGCAACTTAAAATCATCGCGGCCTGAAGTCCTTCTGGTATTCTTCGAGTTGCTTTGCGGATAATGCTGACGATGGCAGTCATATGTATTGCAAGCTACGAACGATCTGGTCCTTTCGTACCTCCGGGCCTCAATGACAATCCAAGAAGACAGGGCAGGTTTTGTGATCTAGCTTTGATGAGAATAAAAAGGGACGAAACAGCGAAAACTGACTTTGATTAAACGACTTTGCTTCGATAAAGGTATACGGCAAGTGTTTTTTTAAGTAGCATTTTTGTCTAATTTAACCGAAAAAAGCTGGATGTATTTATGTTTTGATCAGCGGGGCGATCGCCCCTCCCTTAAAACCTACGAAAATGACTTTATTCACCATGAATTTTTAGAATTGGGAAAAAAGTATTGGCTATATAAGGACATTGTGATGTCCATTTCTTTGTCACAGCCGTGTTGTTAGTATACTTCATATCTCTTACAGTAGCGAAGCCGATATGAGACTTGAATACCAAATATTACTGAAATCACCCCCCCCCCCCC
>JGI24022J15233_10010007_pt1 | contig 10728 bp, 5 predicted proteins | sample Ectturendosymbi2_FD_15233 | JGI IMG/M metagenome (IMG submission 15233)
AGTGTGACCATAAGTTACCCCCGCACATCAGGCCAACTCCTGCAGAGAACCGCGCGACGCTTGCGCCATGTCAACACCGACATTCTGCGTCACGCTCGAATAAAGTCACGAGACGCTTTCACCGAGAAGTATTGGTTACCACAGCCGGCACGATTATGTGATTGTGACGACATAAAGAATAAGCGCGCTGGTTCAGACTGGCTCTCAACACAACAAGTCCCAATTTCAGCCACATATTAGTTGAACAGCACACACGCTCGGGGCGGAATGGAGTACATAAACATTGCTGTTAACATTACCCGGTAGTTGCTACTTACAACATACATAATACTGTGCGTGAAAAAATGACTCACAACACAGCAGCAAACTTTTTATAAGCATGAAGCCAAACACCCTGATTGTTTACGCGAGGACAAAAGCAAACAGCAATAACAGAAAACGTAAATGGGACAGATGTTTTGTGAAGATCTGCAGTAATGTGCTTACGACGGCTACCACTCACAGCATACCGTCAGACCACGGAAACGCCTGCGCTTGACAGCCAATCACCGATACATCACAATAGGTAACTGTGGGTCAAAAGTTGAACCAAGCGGTTTGAGTGCAAAACAAATCCGTGTAAATTTGCTTTCTGTTCGAGCAACATGACAAACATACCACGAATGTTCGACATTACTTCTTGTTTTTGCTGCAATCTGAAAAAGTGCCATCGCCAAATGCAGAGCAACCGTTGAGCAAAAAGACTAACAGCAGAAACAATGAGATCCAGGTTACATTCCTCCAAGCAATTGCGGGCAGGTATGATGGGCAACGTGACATACTCACAGAGACATATAAATCACCACAGACAGAAAGCACTTTCACGACTTTCCATATATAACAGTACGGCGAATAAGTATTTAATAAAGTCATCTCAGTGGGGGATCTCTATCGCTACTTGAAACTTTGGGTGGCTGAACTTGTTGTCTACTGAGTTTCAAAATTCTTGGCGAAGCAGTCTGACTTGTGCAACACAGGAATCACTGCCACCAAAGACCGTCACGATTACTATGTAAGGTTTACAGTGGATCAAATACCACAACTAGAGTAAGAAACAAGTTAATCCGCACAACTCGGTCCATAGACTGGATAACACTAAGTTTAACGGAATCGGTAAGTAACCAAAAGGAATATGCTTTAATAATTTGATACGTGCCTTGTTGATCGAGGCATTCAGTTCTAAATAACGTTGATGGCACGATCAAAGATTTTCAAAGGTGATAAAAAGAATACGGCTCGCAAAACATGCACCAACTTCCGAAAGAAAGTTGTCGGGCGAATTGCAATTAAAAAAACTCACAACTTGTCATCAGAAGCACCGTTCTCTGTAGGAGTAGATGGCCGAGAGGGCAGAGGCGATGTGATCAAGCTTACTGGAACAGCATTTTCATCATCACATTCCTCAACAAAGAATGCTTCTCCTTGATCTCCTAGCTTCATGTGCAGATTAACGATCTTCTCATCATTGATAGCAATGTTAACCTTGAAAGGTATTGAAACGTGCTTTGTGAAATATTAATTTCACTTACATTTTCAACTCAAACAAAAATGGACGTGCTTGGATTCGCCACAGAATCGATCCGTGTGAACAATACAAGAAAGCAAGTTCCCTGCCTACTGACATGTCCCCAGGTTCTGATAAATAGCTTTGGTGATCTTCCAAAAAGGTGCAAAAACTACCTTTTGGAATCTGCAAACTTGCTATCAACAGTAATATATGAAACACTTTCTGCAAGACTTTAGTTTGCATTAAACATCATACATACATACACTAGATTTCCGTAAAACTAAATCACGCTTCATGGGGGAGCTCCACTGTTTAAAGAAATTAAAACACAGTTTTTAACCTAGTTACCTCAGTGTGTAACACCTATTTATACCAACTACATCATAACTCTGCATTTGAACAATAAACATGAGAGATTTTTAACAGCTGGTGATGATCTGTCAAAAATAGTGACACTTACCATCTTTTCTTTTGCTCTCAGAACGCCCAGTTTTCCAAACCGGACGTGGAACGGTGAAGCTACTAATGTGCCATCAGGCTGTTCTACAACGAGAATGTCAATAGCACCTGCAAAAAAAACGTAGGTGTCACTTAACTTCTGCCCTTATTGGAAGCACTTCACAAAAACAGCAAAAAACTTGTGAATAAACATACGAGGGGAAAATCAGTAATGAATGAAGTTTTTTGAAAAGTCATTGAGAGAAACTTACCTTGACCTGAGTCGTGCTACTCTCAACAAAGCAAAGTACAACAAAAAGTTTATTCCACCTTTTATAAGAACATATCAACACAACAGTCTATGTTTTACAATAATTTACCTCCCTTTCATGACTGCTCTGACACAATTATGTTGAAAATTTGGAACGAAATCTATCAAATCTATAGTTACACAAAAAATTGCTTCTAAAGTAATCAGTTACCAACTTGGTTTTGCAGTTAAGTTTAATGCTGGAAATTTTTAAAGTTTAATTTAATACACACCAATTAAAGCAGTAATACTTAAATTCATAAGCTGCATAGCATGATTTGTTTTATATTGACAATAAATATCATTACTCATTGACGCATAATTAATTTGCAAGTTTCAGACTTCATTCACCAATTCAAAAAGTAACTCCTGTAATCATGTGCCACAAAATATTACAGTGCTTAACAAAGCCAGAAAAATATCAATTTAAGTTGAGTCCAATAATCTTGTGTTCATTTCGATTTTATCTTCACTCAAAACTAACAACGCAAAACTTCTAGCAATGGCATAAATGCCAATATGCAATCAACTTACAATTTGGATGATTGCTACTTAATTTAGATTTGCTTGGGTAATACAGTTTTTCCAAAAAAAGGAACTATCCTTGAAAGTGCTTGCTTAGCAGTATTTATATTATTAACATTTTATCGATCATCAAAAATTAATTTCCATGAAGATCACTCCTATTCAAGAAAATTAAGAGACCATGCACAATCCATTATCTAACCTTTTTGACAGAGCCATATGATGGCCACTCTACCACTGAGCTGTCACCACCTTATACTGTGCCCAGGGTGCTCAATACTTCAGTTGCTATCTACCAGTCGATCACAAAGGTACTGATTGATTTATTTATTGTTTCATATGACTAAACAATTGATACAAAGTGGGTAGATTGCATGGCATTAACACCCGGGATGATTCCATTCAGTGCAAGTCATCAGAGTAAAGTCAGGTAATGACAAAAACGTACGCAGTTAATTGTGTTGTGCAGTATGGGCTTATGTGGGTATGCAAGGTACATCAACATACATTATAAAAAGAATTCTCACGATATTTATTAATAAATATGTTTTGCATTTTTGCTGTAAGTAGCTCTCATGCTGAAAAAGTGTGAGCACCACCTGTACTACACAAACCATGGAAAATGCGCAAAACTCACTGGTACTGTCATTTTCTCTAAAATAAAGCGAGAGGCATGAAGATTGAAATGGCAATGAACTGTGATGATTTATGAAACACAAGGTTTTAAAAATGATAAGCCAACAGCTTACAGTTCGTAAGCTTGCAAAACACAAGTATCTGGCAGATCATAAAGAAAACTTTAAAGTGAACAGATATTGATGTGTAATCCCATATTAAAGTAAGTACTTGCCTGTCAAAGTTGCAGGATTTACTTGACTGTACCACTGCCTAAGGTAACCAATTCCTTTGTACACCACATTCATGGTGAGGCTTTATAATCACTGATAGTCATGCAACAAACTTTTTCATAATACTAGCATGAAATCTGCAATTTTGTTACAATGAAATCAAATCCCTTCAACACAATACTTCAGAGACATGCACTACATGTGAGTGAAACATCAATCACAAAACAATTCCTTAGCACAAGTAAGCACTCATGATTTAGGAATAGCTTTTAGCTAAAGGAGAAACAAGACTACCACTGCTTTGTATAGCAAGCACCTAGAGGAGCCTTTTTACAACGATTTTTTTCATATGTAAGGTTTTCTGATATTACAGGAAAACGAATTGGGGTTGACAATTAATTCACTGTTGTTTTATGAAAACTGTCATGATTTCATCACAAAAAATGGTTCAGTTCAATGTCATTTAAACTCTGTTTTCATACTTTTTTGTAATGTCACCAATGGTCTGCAACACCCATCGCTGCTTCATTGTGACAGGGGCTTTGCAGCTATTTTCATAGTGATGCTGCATCCATGACAAGTCAGTGGCAGCACCACACATGAACTGTTTCTTTGCGCATACCCATTAATGCTGAGCACAAGGCTGGACAGATCACAATTACCATTTAAGTCTTTGGTTTGACCCAACTAAGCATCCAAACCAGTCTACCAGCTTTGGTAAAATAAAATGTGGTCATCTAACTATACCTCTTACCTAGTTTTTGATTTCTACCGCAAAATTGAATAACTCCGAGATAGTTATGTTGTCACCTTAGGTATCTCAATTTGATGTATTAATTGAGTTTAGGCGATTTTACGTACAGTATTTAAGTAAAGCTTATGAAGTAGAGGCAACAAAAGAACTGTTGAACATGCTGTCTTGAAGCATATTTCCCTGTTCGTTTTTTTTGGCAACCAAATTATATTTGAATTATGGTTGGGTAAATTCAGATGAAATTGAACTCTGTTCAGGTTTCCATAGCCACTTTATATCCAAACAAATTATTTTCACTGTTTAGCAATGTGCAGTACAAATCTTCAGATGCCATCTATCCATACTCCTTGGGCTAGACTGCCAATTGTAGAACCACACAGGAAGATGGCCAACTATTTTCTATAAAGCTTTCAGACCACACTAGTGGACACTGCTAACAGAGCATGTAAAGTACAACAGCCTTCACTCTTCAGTGAGCATTAGCTGTCTGGGAAATACAGTATTAAGCTCATTTACACTAGTACTTGTAGCTTTGTGCACTAACATAACAAATGCCATACTGTCATTTATGAATTTTGAAAGCACAACATAATGCCCATTATTAGCAAACTAATTAAGAATGTGAGTAAACACTGAAGAAAAGCTTTTGCAAAAAATATCAATAGACTTCTAATAAATTTTGAAATGTCATACAAATATTGGTCAGAACAGTCATAAAACAATATATTATTTATTTAAGAATAACCAACAATGCAGTCGTTGATAAAAAACTTACATGTGACTGACATCACAACACACAATCAGACATACAGGGCATAGCAAAGAGGGCAAGAGGGTAAAAGTTTTAATCGATAATTATTATTTTTGGTAGGTTATTTTCTTGAAAAAAATGTAAGGGATTACATTTGTCACAGTTTTGTCAAACACAAGTAGAACTGTTTTTTATCGATTAAAACTTTTACCAATCAACCTGTTTCAAGAAAACGTATGATTGCTGCCATATAGTACCCCTGCAAGTGATTGATTTGGACCATGGTCTGAGATAAACAAAGAGACTATATAAAAACACATAAGCAAAGTAATAACATTTTGTATATAAAAACAATGAAATAAAAATAGAAACAAAATAAAGATTTCGCAGGTTCTATAAGATGCAGAAAAATTACAATATTTTCCAACTCAACACCTTGGAAGTTTTTAACAAATGAAACAACAGGAGTTGTTTAACATGAAGGAATTAACTTGGTTAATTCAAGTAAGTGTAGAGCAGTGGTTCCCCGCCACTGTTTTGAGAGCTGCATGCAGTCCCCAAGCTGCCTTTGTTTGTGCGACCTTCAGTAATGTTTCAACAAAAATTTTAATAATTTGTGTAATAAGACTTTGTTCTCCTATAAATCAAAATGTGTCAATTGACTTGTGTTAAAATTACAGGTCTCGTCTACCCAAAATTTCTTTAGTGCAGCCCTCTAACAAAGTTGTAAGTTTGGATTTGGACCCCTTCATCAAAAAGGTTGAGAAGCATTGCTGTAGAGCATTCAGCATACTACTTTTAACCCAGTTAATTCCTTCATGTTAAACAACTAAATTTGTATATATCAAAAAAATATTCAGGTTTTTAACTCAATGTTCTAGCCTGTGACAGCAGAATCAGTTCTGTTTTTAACCATTTCTGTGCATTAATTTTTATATTTCTGCATTGTTACTTTATACTTTGCACCTTTTTCATGACAAATCTACAAAATAATAGAACAAATTTTAGGTTAATATAATGTTCAATGATATAACAAATCAAGTGTCCATTATGTTTCATTTAACAAATATGTAACATGAATATCTCACACACTGCCTTACTGAACTCTACTGCTGTGTATTATTTATTGTACAAGTTTACCTGTCCTTGGAGAATACAGTATAGTATCTGAGAGCATCATTGCTACTTCGGTGAACTAGATTTCTAGGCTACAGTTCATAAGTGAAAGTGTACATACTGTGCCTAGACTGCTTTTAGACATCATTATTACCTCCATTTTGGTCAACACATGCCATTTTATTGTGATCTTTGTGACAATGAATATAATGGTGTCCTGACCTGGCCTACACAAACCAAAACAAACATTTGTGCTTCCTTCTCAGAAGTTTAACGCAGTTTACTGAAAGGTGCAGTTTACGATTAGCGCAGTTAGCTATTTTGCACGCTTAAGCCCAGGAAAAATCAGACAGGGCAGGCACGTCAGAATTTGGCCTGGATATCATGCCAAACTAGTTTGCTGATCACGCGCAGCAAACTTCATTGCTATCTTTGCTACAAAGTTTCATCACTTCTGCCACTGATAGTGCCGCATTTGATTGAGGCCGCCCAAGGCCTCCTAGAAAAAAGGGTCTTCAGCGAAATTTTTTTTTTCTAGTAGGCCTCGGACCGCCTCACCAAGCAACAGCGGACGACCGCTCCCACGCAGCTTGCACCACAGCAGCAAATACTTGCTTGGGCTGCGCCATTTTTTCTCACCATCCGACCACGCGCTCCAACTGCGTCATTCATGTGCGATCAGCTGATTTTGTCACACGGGCTGCTACTACAAATCACGGAGACAGCATGCACGTAAGCAACCAGCAGAGGGCTAACATTCAAGCCTTGAAAAACATGCGTTCAATGACTGTGCACAGAAAAAATCTAATTAGCAAAGCAAGACAGCCAACCGTGAAAAGACCTTTTGATCAAGCCTGGGAGGGGATATGCGGGCCACGATATTATGCACTTCTCTATGCCGCATTAGGGGTTATCTAGGCCGTAGCTATATTGAGACAAATGAGGCAATTGCCTCGGTAAACTTTTTTTAATGCTGCCACATAACATTCTGGTATTATTAAATCGAATCATATTTTAGTGCGGGGCTATTTCAAGAAGAGTAGAACTGGTTTCAAAAATAAAAGTGACGTTTGTCACGTTTTGTGTGAAGAGCTTTTCATGTTAGATGTACACATCGTGAAGTTGATGTTGAAATAGAGTTTGGTATAGTATCATTGATTCTGTTAGTTTATAAATTTTAGCTTCGATAAAATTATTTTTATCATTTTTCAAGTTTCTAGAGACCGCGAAAGATGGTTAACTGCCTCTGTCCGACATTTTACCCTGTGTGGAATACTGCTAGAAAGGTTATTTTCTTGAAACAGTGCGAGTTTAACAGCTGCACGCGTGAGAGACCACAGAACAGCTATAATTTGTTTCGGGCAGAAATGCAACTGGCTTTGCTGTAACACTGGTGGTCACGTATTCAGAAACAGACAGCGTAAAATTTAATGATGCTAGTGTACACAATGTTACAAAGTTACATTTTCAGGCAAATCTCAGCGAAACTTTTGCCGAAGAGTGGAAGACAGAAAGCAGCACTATTGTGGAGAACTTAGTTTTAGGATGGTCAGTTTTGCAAAAGACTGTTTTCAACCATTAGTAAACAGAATTTCAATGAAAACGTTGGAGAAGTATTTACCTAGCTCGTAGCTATATATTGGCCTATAGCTCGAAACGTAGGGACTTGACTAGGAATTAAAGATAAAATATACATTTATCCTCTCTACTACTTGTAATGTCGCGACAATGGCGACCAACAAATCCAAAAGATACATTTTCCGTAACTTTGTGCTTGTGCTGAATGCATTGTTTCGTAAGTCATCTGATTCACTTGGGTTTAACCCAGTGGCGTAGCCAGCCCAAAAAATTGGGGGGCCAAAATGTTTGATTTTAGGCGAATAACACTATTTTGTTTGGAAAAACGCCTCTCAAAGCACAAAATCACTATATTTTCCAAAAATTTGGGGGGGCATGGCCCTTTTGGCCCCCCTGGCTACGCCTATGGTTTAACCCAGTGGTTCTTAACCTGGGGTAAATTTACCCTGGGGGCAAATTTTATCTTCCAAGGGGATAAATTTACTGCACCATTAAATGCAGCCAATGTAAACTTTTATAAATCATTCTAAACTGTACGAGTTTGTTCATTTCGTATTTTCAATAAATGAGCACCACTGAGTGTATTGGGGGTAAATTTGGTATTCTTGTTCGATGAAAGGGTAAGGTATGTAAAAAAGGTTAAGAACCACTGGTTTAACCAAACCCACAATGCAGCAATGTCAGTGACGAGCAGAGGTCTGTTTGCTCACGCTAAACTCAATGACTAATTCGATTTACGACTTTAGTAAGTCGTACGATGTGCTTATGACTGAGAATTTTGTTGAGTGCCATTTTGTGTTCTAAATACAGTAGAAAAATAAAAACAATTCAGTAGTGTTATGTCTCATGAATGAACGTAATAGGTGAAGGTTAATTTGACAATAGTTATTGATAAGTGAGTGCATGCTCTTGTTCTTACTATTAGTCTTGCTGATTTGTCCTTGATTGTGAACAGAAAAATTAATTACTGAATTGCAATGTGTACAATTATAATTTTACCATATCAATTTAGGGCATATCAAACTGGGCTATTATGGTAGCCTGTAGGTACGGTTAGGTTAAATTTTGGTTAGTTTAGATTTCAGGTTAGGTTAGTTTTTTTTGGTCGGGAATCTGGTATGGAAAGCTGATTTTTCTGAAAATAATTTTTAAAGAAAATTTTATCTACCTCAAAGATGTCATTTGGATATATGCATAAATATATGCAGTGGAACTCCGCTAGCACGACCACCCACTAGACGGCACTCAATTGATCGTGTTAGCGGAGCTGGGGTGGTCGCGTCGCACTTGCATTCCTAAAGGTTTCATGTATTATCGCGATCACTTCATTTCCACACTTTTTTCCTTGATAGAAGGTTATTTAGTTTTGTCTTGCGTGCTGCCATAGCCTATCGTTACTATAAAATCGCACAACGGAAAAAGCCGATGTCGGCAGTACAGATTCCAGAAGTGTTTACAATATCAGTTTGTTACGTCACATTGGCACTTCTTTCGCTTGCACTCACGACAACATCCCTGTATCCACGATGCTTCATGACAACGTGATGCAGCTGAGCAGAAATGCTGCTGACCGGTTACCAGATACCGATAGAATATGGTGGTCGTGTTCCGCGGTGCTCGATTAGCAGTTTTGAAAGAGCTGGACTGTGGCCCAGGGTTGCCAGATGGTGCCAAATTTGGCAAATATTGCCAAAAATCACTGTTCTCCAAAAAATTTGCCAATTTTTATGGCAATATTTTTTAATGCCAAAAATTTGCCATTTTTGAAAGATCATTTATGACTATTAATGTTAACAAAATTTATCAAATTAAATACCAAAACGTTAGAATGTGCAGCTGAGATAATATGTCTGAATATGATTTACTCCTTGAGGAATTGCTGTGTGTAATTGTTGTAGTGTTTCATTTGATTGACAATCGATCATCACTGCGAATTTTATTTTAAAATTGACCTGCTCACTGCTGTTACTGTGACCTGCTGTTACTTGAGCTGTTACCTGCTGTTACTCACTGCTGTTACTTGACCTACTCACTGCTGTTACTGTGACCTGCTCACTGCTGTCAGGTCTCGCTGTGCTTAGGTTTGTGTGCATTGATTTAAAGCAGGGGTGGGCAGTTAATTAGGCTCGGGGGCCAGTTTGAGAATGCCGCGTTTAGCGGAGGGCCATACCATCGAATGCAGTATTTCTCAACCTTGTTCGGCCCGTGATTCCCTTTGGTATCTCCACACAGCCTGCGACCTCCTTTCTGGTTTTTTTTCAATATATACGATATTATAACCACTACCACAAAATGTATTTACCAATAAGCATGCATTTCCAGAAAAATGCAACAAACTACCACAAGGTTACTACTGTGTAGTGTACCACAAATATGCATTTCATAACGTTTAACTTCAAACGGTAATTGAATTTCATGAACATTTTCAATGCGGCCTTTGACTTTGCAACTGCATGGCCAACTTTGTTTGGTATTGCTAATCTCGCATCATCCTCGACCTTTCTACAATTTGGAGCCTTCGTTTTTATGTGAACCAGAGCTGAAAACCACTCTCGTAGAGATATACTGTGGCAACGGATGCAATATTCGAAAAGCACTTCAGACAGTTGTGGGAATGATTCACGCACAGCCCATCAGAACTGAGAAAGTGGCATTTCTTGGAAAATATCCCGTGCTCATAAATTATTCCGAAGATCACAAAATTGGTCCTGTAATTCATCGAGAATATTGGCTATATCCAGAGAGGTAGAGAACGGATTTTGTAAAAATTCTTCCTACTTGAGCTCAGAGAAATATTGTTGGAACTCAATTTCAAGTGATTAAAGTTGGATTATTGTAGATACCTTCAAACTCTCACTAAGT
>JGI24022J15233_10010010_pt1 | contig 10727 bp, 5 predicted proteins | sample Ectturendosymbi2_FD_15233 | JGI IMG/M metagenome (IMG submission 15233)
ATAGCAATGCTATGCACTGAAGATGATAACAGTTGTTATCGAAACGTTTGCAAGATGTCAGTTGTATCGTTTGCTTTGGCCGTAGTATTTATTATATTACATAGCTGTACTAAACAATTGCATTACGACGTTAATATCACATCCAGAATTCTTGTGAAAATAATCCACACTGTAGCTGGTCATATAGATGATTCAGAGTAAAATTTAACAGATAAATTGCTTTAGCAACAACCTCCAACGATTACCATGATATATAAAAATTTGCCAGAAACTAGCAAGTCATAATAGTAGGCTGCTGAAGTTCACTCAATGATCAATTAATGGTAGTGGTTGAATGTTTTCGCCCCCTTTGTCTTGTTTTGCCTCCATATCACCCCCTTTGTTTTTTTTCACCCCTTTGCCCTTCAAAATTGCCCACAATGGGGTGGTTCCACCCACTTTGAGAACCACTGTACTAAATCTTTATTGGCAAACTTTTGTACTTATTTTTGGTTTTGTTGTTTCTTTTGTTTGTTTGTGTCTAGTGAGCATCTGGGAGTATCGACTAGATAACCTAAGGGTTTTTTTCGGTCTCCCAACTGCAAGCTTGGGAATGCTTTCAAGTGCTTGCAGACAGCATTTGTTTTTTATTGTTTTGCACCCAGTTTTTGCAGTAAAAAATACAATACAATCACCTTATATACCAGTGACATTTTCGAATCTTGGTTACACTTTAGCCTTAGCAAGCTGCAAAGAAAAGTTCTAGAAGCACTTAGATAGACCAACCTTTATTCCATAATGAACCCCACAGTCAGTTAGGTACGCCTACAAATTAATCAACTCACAATAACTTAGCTATATCCTATTGATCAGGCATTTCCAGACTGCATTCTGCATAGGTGTTTAATAAAAATGAACAAGCATGACGGGTTTGGTCCAGCTTATCTACATAAGTTGTGATGTAATAACATGAAAGATAGCTAAATTATCAACTCCAAGCAATGATGCCATAACCATAAACTCTTTCCATTTTCCACATTTCAGCTAAAATTTAAATGGGTAATAATGCTNCAGCTGTGAAAGTTTTCAGCCAAATTCCTTTTGAACNAAAATTAAAACGACTTATTCCAAAAAATTCTCAGCTGATTCAGCCATACCAGTCANTGACCAGGTGGATGCTGACCTATGGTTACCATGAACTTTCACTCTCTATATATTGAACAAACGCAATGACACAATACCAGACAACCAAATGGTACTATCAAACAACCAAATGCCAAAAAACAACAGATCACACTAACATCCAGTACTTTGCATATTTTTGCATTTAGTTAAGTAAACACAAGGAAAAGGTCATAAAGCAACTGAAAATCAGGTTGCATTGCAACCACCACAAAACACACCATTTTGTGTAATCAGAATTAAGCAACATGCGAAACATGGCAATTGCTACTACAGTGCTCATCAAAACAACGCACCCAGCCATAAATTTCCTAAACACATAAATTTTCTGCTGAGTGTATCATAGTGCAAATCTACTTAATATATACCTGAACTGCATCATAGTTCACCATCATAATAAACAGGAAGTTACCATGGAAAATTTGAAGCAAAACTACACATGAGTAAGCATCACCTTACATCATGGGTTCCCAACCTGTTTTTGACCATGTACCCCTTCAGCATTCCAACAGATGATAATGTACCCCTTCAGCATTTCGAAAGATAAGCATGTACCCCTTCTGCATTTTGACAGATGAACATGTACCCCTAAATTTTCTTATGGCAAAATATTTTATCATGATTAATCATAGATAGATTTAAATATAAGCATATAACGGATTTTGAAAATGATATTCACTGATATATGTATAAATATTTGGAAATAAAAAGTATGTAAATACATATTTATCTTCTATTGCTAACATCAAACATACCCCTTCGGATAGGCAAATGTACCCCTAGTGGTACATATACCCCAGGGTGGGAACCCCTGCCTTACAAAAACAACCTCCACATTTTATCAATAAGCAAACTTTATCAATGACAATGACCTTGACTTCCATTGTAAATCTTCTTTGGAGAATTTCTACTTCCAGCATCAGACATGGAAGATTCAGCAGGGCTACTGAAAGTTTCCTGTTCTGGAGGCAAGTTTTTTATGCATTCTGTCTTTTCTGATGCCCTATCACAAAAATAATGTGATGGTTAAGACATAGTCAAGGTCAACAACATGTTACCACAGTTTAATTTGGAATAAATATGTCATGATCAATATTTACAAGTCATACAGAAATGCATGTCACATCTGGCAAAGCAGCATTACCTTTTACAAGTTCCACGTTTGTTACTACAATGACTTGCTTTGTTGGATTCTCTCCTTGCTTCATTCTTTGGTGATAGTAATCTGCTCCTTGTTGTACCAAAACCATGAAAGTCTCCATTCTATATTAAAAAACAGAAGTGACGATAAATATTATAATAACTAGTTGTGATTGAAACAAAAGCCTTTTTCAAGTAATGTATTGTAAAGGCAAAAGTTTGAATTGCACAAATTTATACATACAGTACAAAGCACTTCCTACCTCAACAAGATTTTCTTCAAATATGAGGTGAAACTGTCTGCTGATATTGGTAATAAATGAACATGTTACTTTTAGATCATCCAAATCCAATTTGTACAAGTTTGGCTTAAATTTAAGACGCTTCTTTTCAGTTTTTTTACGCTGACGACCTGGGAAGTGGCCTCTAGCATATAAAGACATAATTCACTCAATGCAGCAAGCCAGTCCCAGCTGTTACACTGGCAAAAATTTTACATTTTAAGCAAATTTCAAGAATTAACATCTGCAACAAGACATGTCATCAGAAACTGTCAACATCAAGATTGAATAAAACACTAGCAAACAAGTTTCCTAAAAATTCTAACAATGACCAAGGGCTAGTGTCCACAGCTACCAAGTGAACTGAACACCTTAAAATCCATGAAGCTTATGGTATGATCAACAACAAAAGAAAAATGGAGTTGCTTGATCTATGCTTAAAATTTCCTGAAAGCATCCAACCATGCAGGATATCTTGTGTAGGATCTTCAGTGGTTGTGAGCAACACATTGTAATTTATGATTCCACAGAGATCCCTACTAGTTAAAAGGTCAACCTAGTTGTTGCAAGAGCACAGGCTAGTCTTCTCCCAACTAAGAGACCTATGTCTCAAGGTTGCAAAGTTAAAGCATGGCAAAATATAGGCTCTGTGATATGCTCATGCATGCTTTCTTTTGTGCGTGATGCTAAAAACACCAATTAAACCTTGAAGCAACGTGATCAAATCAGACAGTTTAGAATCAAACACAAAGTTTAAAAAACCAACCATAAACAGAGGCATGCCACATGAGCCATAACAAAATGATATACTTTGTATTTTACATAAAAGACTGGGGTAAAACACATAGCAAGAGGCAAACAAAAGTGGGAACTAGATGAACTTTATTTGTAATGGTTCCTCTGCATTCACATGTCTTACACTTGTGGAATATGTTGAACCACAGGACATCAAATGCTAACCAACAAACCTGTGAAAACTTCCTAAACCAATTTGTTCATGGCATTAAAAAAGTGTAAATTGGTATGCTAAGTTTGAATTTCAAGTGTTATACTTCGACACTGGGAGCATTTTTATAAAAATAAAGTTCAAAATGATTTTTCATTCTTTAAGATGAGTGGAGGCTTTTGATAGGCATTGACTTAACTGCTGCCGCCAACAATTGAATTCAAATTTAAACCTGAAAGATATTGCACACAATGCTGTGAAGCCAACAGGGCATGTGGGGCATTCACTACAAATGCCAAGACAGGAATGGAATGAAAATATTTTAATTGAACAACATCAGTAACTGATGTTAGATATCTTGAACTGTAGTACTAGGTCAACACTGTTAGTCACCATTTTCCGATAATGCAATCGCAACAGCATGAAAACTATACCTGTTAGTATCACTTTTTTATTTGAGGCCTATTGCTGGCACATCCCTTCCCATAAGATTAAATATTGAAATGCTGTGCTGCAAAAAGCAAACTGAATTAAATAGCTACCAGCTTTGGGGTAGATTTTGGCACTTTCTAGCATCTCTGGTGTAAAAGTTTTAGCCAAAATACAATTTTGGGTTAAAAATGTTTGTGGATTTCTATTCATATTTTAGTTATTTTGCTGTAACTCAAAACACACTGATTATAGCCTAGTTTCCACTAAAAACTTCAGTCAAAAAATTGGCTCTTGTGCTTGGGCCCAGGGCCTAATGACCTTGGACAAAATTGCCTACCCACTTATGACATCACCTATAAAAACTGGAAATCCAAAACATGCCATTTTTCCAATGCAAGCTAGAAGACTCACTGCATCTTTTTGAAGGTTTGAACAACTCTCTAGCTCAATCACCTGGCAAGTTTTGGAATTGCAAAGACTTGCCCAATTTGGACAAATTATATATACCTTCAAAGGGAAAATCCACCTGGCACCAAATGTGTTAAAATAATCTTAGAGATACTTAGTCATTTCCTGCTTGGTGTAAATTAAAACAGTTTAAGGTTAATATGTATAAAATCAATTCTGAGATTTCCAAAAATGAAAATTTGAATAAAATATTTTAACCAACATGTTCTTATAGTCGCCAACATCAGGACCATACACGGCAAACATTTTTTACTGAGCAGGTTCTTGTTGATCTAAATTACTTAAATAACCATGTGGATCTGTAAGGCCTTTGGACATATGAAATAGGGTTGGGCACAAGAGTCACTTGTTCAAAACCACTGTTTTATTTTTCTTAAAAATCGTTTGTTGAAAAATGTTAATAACAACTCTAGTTAATTAAAATAAGTTTGAAATAGGCAGGTGCATTCGTGTTTAAAGGTGCAGATAAATCAAGTTCACCACTTATTGTGAACACACGTTTATTTGCTTGATCCAAAACCAAATAACTCAGTTGTTGCTCGATTGACCTTAAATTTTCAGGGCTAATGTGTGTGGGTATGGACCACAATTGTGTAAATTTTCTAATGAGAAAGAAGTTGTAGGTGTTTCAATGCAGGGTCGAATACCTTCATATGGCGGTGTACAAATGATAGTTCAAAAACATGAACGTATTCATGCACTGGTATAGAATGTGTTAAAATCAATATTCTAAGTAATCATTGAAGCTTTACCCAATTAACAGTATCACACAACATATCATAATGCGGCTAACTGGTATATTTTCTTACATGATAAGCTATAGTGTTATTTGTTTTTCAGCATGAAGAAGTTGGTGTGTGACTCACAAAACCATGAAAGTGATCAAGGCAACCAAATCCTTTGCCACACAGAACACAATAGCAGGCAACAGAAATAGAATGAAATACAGTACATGCCATTAGCATTAACAAGTAAAGACTGAACTATGCATCATGGCACCATAATCTTTGCAAAAAGAACAGGTGTATCAGCACAATGCTGATCATTAGCTGAAGTTTGGTGTCAAAGCGATAACATCACGTTTCACAGTGCAACAAATGTATACGTCAAATAGTTTAACAATCACAGGTAAGTAATCGCTTGTCACTACACTGCTTTGCTATAAACTGAGCTTACATCCTACCCACAAAAAGTCAACTTTATCCTAGTGACATGACAGGATATTCACAAACGCAAAAAACAGTATTCTGAAGCATTCAGTTACTTTGCAGTTTGCCCAACTAAGAACTTTATGCTGAGTAAATAACTTGGACAGATGTCACACAAAAAGCTTTACAATCAATTTTTTACCAAAGTCACATCCATGACATGAAGGTGAAAACAGGTTTCACATACTTTATCCTGTCCACTACTATAGAAAGTGTGCATTAGCGATCGCACATTGCTAAAGGTAAAGTGCTAAGGTCCACTTTTAAAGTGAAGGTTCAGTGCCAACACGACAACACTGTCACATTTGCTGATATTTGGCCCATTCTAGCATACAATTAGTTCATTGGTCATCTTTTAAATCTTTCTTGTTTGTAGAAGTTTTAGACCCACCACAAATTCATGAACTTTTTCTACAACACTGCCCTACTCTCAACTACGAACTCCAGTGGACAGCTGCAAACGATGTGGGCTATAACTTCCAGAACATGCTCTGCTGCCAAATATAGATCAGACCTTGTGAACACAGTGATACATGTCTTTGTCTGATTTATATTCACTAAGAGAATCGTGGTATCTATAGATGTAGACACAAATTTCTGACCCCTTCACTATGGTCTGGGTGCTTGGATTACTGCAAACATACTTCACTCTATAATAGATGCTTTTTTCATTCATTGCAGCCCTTGCTGCTTTTAGAATGCTGTAGGATCTGTTTTTTCTTGAAAATTTATGAAATACTCTTGCAGCAAGCATTCATTCATGTTTTTGCAATTTCGCGAACATAGATTGGCCTTTACTTTTTATTGAAACTAGTACTGTCCTGCTTGCTTGGTGTTATTTGAGATTTGAAGAACTTCCGCCTCTTCATGAAAGCAGGTGTTGTGCAAAGGGAGCAAAGCAATATCTCTGGCGATGCAATAAGAGAAAATCCTCCAGAAATAGTTTAAGATCTGATTTGTATTTCAAAAAATGAGTAAGGTGGTCTGCACTCCAGTCAGCTATTTTTGGAAAAGCTGACATGCACAAAGTATGGCCTTGGTTTTTGTCCAGAAGGTCACATCTACTTGTTGAAGTATTTTACTCAGTGATCCAAACTTTCGGTACCAATTCAGGCACAAAAGTATCTTGGCTATGAAGTGCAGGAGTTCTGATGCATCAAACAGTTCGTCAGTTAATTTGCAGGTGTCTCATGACTGGAAGCACTGGTCTCCAACACACACCGAACAGCATAACTTTGCAGGGAGTTCTTGCCCTGTGAGTATACGCTGAAAATCTGGTTTCAGAAAATCACACTGGTGCTTTGAAGTCCATGCTGAGATCACAGGCTTGGTTGATTGCAGGCTTGAAAGTTTTGCCAAATGAAAATCTACTGAGTAGTGCGCCAATGTCCTTGCAGACCTCAATAATCCATTGTGTTTCTTTTCACATTTCTTTTCCAGCCAGTTGCAACAAATGGGCAGGGTTCCACACAAAGCTCACCGTTTCATTTGACATTGTTAGCCATAACTTTTTGTCAACATTGAGATGGAAATACTGTCCGTCAATGCAAAACCTGTGATTTGATTATTTTCAATGCACAAACTACTCGAATGTCTCCGGCAATTATATCACCATCATGTTTGGTGACTAATTCCATGCCCACTGATACCATTGTAAGAAGACTAGGCATGCCTGGAGTGAACACAACTGCAGCAAACATTTGATCAGTTCCACGCCTCATTATAAGTTTGTCAGTGACAATGCCAACAGGTGGAAGATTTGATCTTGTTTTCATTCACTACTTTACACAAATAATAATCTTTCACGCAATTGTCAATTGCTTCTGCAAAATTTTGCCTCAGTTGCGCTGGAAGCGACAACACTTACCGCTGTTGGGATTTGTGGAAGGAGTAGGCTTAAGTAGAATGGCTTGGCCTTCAGTAACCTATCATGGAGACAGTGTTTTTTTTTAATCAAACAGATCAGTTTCTGAAAGACGAGTAATGTGACATGTTGCGTTAAAGCTGTTCATCAAGCTTAGCTGTAAACACAGTGCTTGGAAAAAAAAGTTCGTAGAAAAAAATTTGACTCGAGCAGAGCATGAACAAAGTCAGTTTACCCTGAGAACAAATTTTTTATTAACTGCTTAAAAATTTGTGTAAGTTATAATGTTGCTGCAAAAAATTTCCTGCAAACATGTCAGACTTCCCAGGAATGAGATTCCTATATTCTACACTTTTTCTTGTCCTGAGGGCTGCATAATAACGTAACAAAAAATGGTTTTTGTTTCACTTAAAAAAAAACTGTTTTATTATGGAGAAACCTTTTCAATGCCTCTGCTTGACTTTAAAACGTTCACTATTTGCTGTCTACAATACACACCATAATTCTGCTGTCAGCACTTCATTATGAGTAACAAAATTAGTAAGAAATGAATCAAAAGCACCAATGCAAACAATACTGCTATAACTAAAAAGTTTGTTCTAAATTAACTTCTCAGTTGTTCTGGGCCTGACCTACATACATGGCTCATGCCATCACATTTGCAACAATCTGAACAGCGAAGACACGAGAACATTTGCAGAAAGTTCTTACACAACGCAGTTGCGAGTACAAGTAACTGCACACACAGCAACAGCACAAAAATTGTCCTTTGAGTGCCTTCGACGATCGCCGGGGCAGAGATTTGTTTTGAGTGTTGAAGAGATTGCCCATCTCGACCGCACGCACTTGATCTTCAACAAAGTTGTTCCGATGGTAAGGCAAGAGGCAACACGACCAAACTCCAACGAAGATTGCATCCGCATTGGAGAGTTTCCCTGCTGCAGTCGTTATGCTGAGTGCTTGGCCAGACTGAAGTTCCAATTTCTAAGGTTTTGGTACGACCTGGCCGAGATACGAACCATGCCGAACTACGACCTACCAGACACGAAGCGAGCACTCTAACTACTAGGTCACATGTCCTGTAGGGCGATCGTCGAAGGCACTCGAAGGACGCTTACAGCCTGACATAAGCTGTTGAAATGATTTATGATAGGGCACCTGTAAATACCACAAGATCACTAAGATTGCTAAGATCACCAAGATCATCAAGAATGCGAAGATCAGAAATTAATATTAGCTATCTTACTAATCTTAGCGATCTTTGCAATCTTGTCTTAGCAATCTTAGTGATCTTGTGGTATGTACAGGTGTCCCTTATCATAAACAAGGCCATCAAGCTCATTGCAAAGCATTCTAGGTTTGTAGATGCCGAAAGTAAGAATTAACGTGATCATTGTCTGAAATAGAGCAAAATTTTAGAAGTGAGTGATTGAGCGCGCATGGCACACAAATGCTCTGGCAGTAAACATTCACTAAAATTGATTAGAGTTTGCATTTTGTCACTTTAGTTGTGTAATGCCTAGTAGATGCAAGGACTAAGTTTGCTAAAAAAACTTTGTGGGGGACAAACTTTGGATGATATGCATGTTATTGAGAATATCACACATTGTTTGCATTTCGATGACATCACTAAGTTCACTCAAATGTGGTATGGCTTTTTATAAAACTGGCAAAATGTGAGGCAAATTATACATGGAAATGATATATTTAGGGGACCATGGCCCAAGTGCTCCCATGGTAATATAGCAGTTGCATAGTACTATGCCAGCACTTGACAATCATTACATAAAACTTTAGTATTAGGACTTGAGTTCTTTGTCAATAGATAAAACCACAAGATCTTGTGGTAAACCACTAGCATTGGCAACCTTGTTCTGTATACTGTAAGCTATAGACCAGCGCAAGAATTCGACTCATAGGACAACATGAATCAGCCACATGATTGAATCAGAATATGAAATCAGTCACATGAGTGACGTTTATGTACACACTGATTCAGTGGATTTAAATTAAGCAATATATAATAATGAACATCATGATAATTCATTATCATGAAAATCACGGCCAATGAAAACGATATCAATGACAAATTGCAAACGTTTGAATAACTCCTGTTATCATCATCAGTGCACTGCAAATTGAACTGAAGTGATCATGCTACAAGTTCTTATTGGTCACTCAGGAAAAGAGCATTGTGAAAAAATGAAAACCGCGAAGGGCTGTTTCAGTAGTGACGTAGTGACATGAAGCATATGTAATCACATGACTCAGCTTGATACTCGCCGATGGTGATGGTGTGTGACATCATGAGTTAGGCACGGAGCTCTTGTTACAAGTTAAAAATGCATAGAGGTATTGANGAGATGTTTGCATTCAGCTCTGGTTTGTATTTCTTGAATCAACAAAGAAATTCAGGAAAAATAACTGGCTATCGATCTCATGATAAATGCATTTGAAAGCTGGATCGGAACAATTTGCATAGCTCTGTGCGCCAATATGCATCCCCATCTGATTTATCTGTTACTTTTTTCTCTGTTAGCTGTTTACCTCAAACTTTGATGCTAGAATGCCTTTATTTCTCTCCCACTACTGGATCCCTGTATGACGATGGGTGTATGACTAAGCATACCATATGTCCCGTTTTAGCCGGGACAGTCCTGGTTTTAAGGGCTTTGTCCCGGCATCCCAGTCAATCAACCAAAATGTCCCAGTTAGGCATTCAGTCAGCCAGGATAGTCCCACACTGTGGCACCGCGAGGCTAAGTGCCACCCAGGGCCGGCCAATAAAGTGCTACCCTTTCCACACCTCAAATTTGCTAACAATTTAAAATGTATAAGATCAACGTTAACTCTGTCAACACTTGCACAGGGCCTACTTAACACTTTGAGAGCCAGCGTACGATATATTCGTACTTCGATTTCAGCCTAAAACCAGCAGTTGTCAGTTGCCTTACCAATGCCGTAGCTCCTACACCGATTGCACCAGAGAGCTGTTCAAGGGCTCAAACAGATTGGACAGTCTTCTAGATTGCACTCGAGGAAAAATTTTTGGTTGGGGGATGTGGATTTTTTATGACTGACGTCATAAGTGAAATAGTTTTTGGGTCATTTTGGCTCATGTTGCTTGGCCTAAGGCCCAACCGCTAGGCCAAAGTATTTCGCTGAAGTTTTCATTGGAAACTAGGCTCGAGACCGAGTCTTTTGAGCCTTTGATCAACTTTCTAACG
>JGI24022J15233_10010012_pt1 | contig 10724 bp, 8 predicted proteins | sample Ectturendosymbi2_FD_15233 | JGI IMG/M metagenome (IMG submission 15233)
TTTCGGAAGAGCCGCTTAAGTTGCTTGCGGCAGTTTCGGTCATAGCTCGCCGTCCGATCGTGGTAGGCTAGAGAGTCAGTGAAGACATCATAAGATGCAGAATTTTGTATAGGTTCTAATAAACAAAAAATAGGCACCTTTGCATTTGAAACTTTGCCTGGCAGCGTGACGCCCCCTTTACGTCCCTGTGGCGTCATTATGCCGTATCCAAAAAATTCAAATGCCAATTTACATGATTTTTGGACATCATAAAGTACGCACAAATACGCATCATGGTGTCTTGGTTTGACTCTCGAGCGAAAACTGCTTGCGAGTTATGATCTCGCGATCTTTTATGTTATTGTGCTTAAATGCTGCTGATAAAGCTACAATTGACTCGTTTAAGAATGCTCCACCACGTAATGCTTCGTACATCTACTGGCATAGGCAAAACAAAATGGTCTACGTTTGCGTTTGCCATCAGCCGATGTAAGAAGCATAATGTAGAGATAGTCAAAAACAAGATAGTCTGTGACTTGGATAGACAGCAACAGCCAAGTCAACGGGGGTGTCACTGTAGGAAGCTGCAGGATCAACCGTTTGCTTTTGGGGACGATTTGGTGCTGCTTGCATCTTCTGAATAGGGCCTTCAACATNCTCTTAATCGGTTTTCAGCTGCGTGCGACCAAGCCGGAATGCAAGTCAGCACTGAAAGCATCGAGGTATTATGTTTCTTCAGAAACCCAAATCAATGTATCCTGCAAGTGAGCGGCAATACACTACAGTAGGTGGAGTGNTTCAAGTACCTTGGGGTGGTGTTTACGAGTGACGGATGGNGCAACTAGGAGATTGATACACAGATTCGTAAAGCAAACGCTGTTTTGACTGAGCTTTATCGCTCTGTGGTCACTAAAAGTGGAGCTTTCATTAACACCGCAAAGCTGTCAGTTTTCAAATCGGTCTTTATTCCGATCCTCACCTATGGTCATGAATCTTGGGTAGTGACTGAAAGAATACCATCTCTAGTGCAAGCGGCTGAGGTTGAATTTTTGCCAAGAGTTCAGGGCGTAATACTTCGCGACAAAGTGCGTAGCTGTGAAATTTTTAAGGCCCTGAATGTCGAGTCACCTCTCGAATCGAGAAAGTCCAGCTACGTTGGTTCGGTCATGTTACCAAAATGTCCCAGGAAAGTTCAGGGAAGTCCTGCTGGCCACACCCACGGGAAAGAGCTCGACCAAAGTACAGGTGGAATGACTACATCTCCGATCTCGCGTGTTCCCGTCTTGGTATGGAGCCAGCATAACTATCTGAGATTGCTGTTGAACTTGTGATATTTTAAGTCCTATTGAACTTGTGATATTTTAAGGAAATGAGAAGCCCTGAAAAGGTTCATTCACCCTCGGTATTGCAGCTTACCACTAGATAGGAAAGTATTAAGGTAAGCCGCCATAGCAAAACGACAGAGCAGAGAAAATTGAGAAATGATTGATTGATTTATTTATTTATTGTTTCATATGACTCAGCTAATAAACAGAAACAGCAATGCAAAGAGCCATCATGCAAAAAGGAAACTGATATCCAGTGAACATCAGAATAAGGGAAAACACAATGGCAAAATAACTGATCAATGTTAACAAAGAGAAAGCTTATTACGATAAGCTATCTGAAGCAGCCAAAGTTGTTACTTTCTATTAAGCCAAAAAATGTAGGCCAACTCGCCATTCGGATCTGTTTATTAGAGCAAATGTTTAAACTGTTTTACTACTAACTGAACGCCACAATGTCAAGTTATAAATTCGTTTTCAAGCAAGTGCCAACTCTCATGTTCTTTCTTGGTCCGACATGCAGCCATCTTCACTGCCTACGATACAGTGGTACTTATTCCTATATTTAGGAATACACACCAGCGATCGGACTACCTCTTCGTTTATGACACAAACAATCGCACTTGCTCTTCGTTTTTCAGGTTTGCTTGACGTTTGTCGGTCCGGGTCTGGAGCACGACTCCGTCCACTTCGTGTTTCCGAGCGCGATGTGTGTGCACAGCAAAAGATTACTGCCCAAAACCAGCGTTCTCTACCAGCTGCTGTCCCCGCACTTTCGCTTCACTGAACGTCTGAATTATCAAGTAAGTTGTAGCATGCGCTTGTGAACCTGACATACAGTAAAAGACTGGACCGTACCTTCATTTGGGATACTCGAATACGAGCTCCATGCCTCATGAAAAACTTTTCTTTTCCTGGACTCGCCCCCCAGTCATACGCAAAACTATCAATTTTTGATCGTTTGCGAAAGGCTTGCTCCTTCTTCAAAGCACTTATACTCTCCGTTTATTACCTTCATGTAAATTCATGTAAAGACTGGTGCTTAGGATCTTTGTTTTTGTTTGAAATGCATTGGCGATTTCTGCCAGGACTCTGAGGTCTCATTTCATGTTTCGTAATTGCGATACAGATCTTTCAACGCCGTTTATCGTTGCTTGTCGTTGGTTCAAAAACGAGCCGCACATTATGCAATCGTGCACCCCCCAATCTTCGCACAATTTTTTTCGTACAGATTTTTGTATATCATTTCACCTGCAATGTGAAATCGCAGTTGCACCGGGTGAGCTGTTAAGCAGGCTCAAGTGCATCAGCGTGGAAGTATATCAGAGCTTTGGCCTCACGGTTGGAAAAGCGCATATACCTGGACAGCAAAACAGATGAGCTGTTTTCATTGCCTCATGGCATTTCTGTGTCGTTTTGTATGACTAGAAACTTTAATGATTTAAGCATGTAGCCTATAAGTATACGTAAGTCTTCTGGCAAACGAATATCATAACTTACCACTTCCAGCAACATGCGTCATTTGCCGTTACCTCTTGGCAACAGAATATGAAGTTTGACCCCAACTGTCGGAAAAGTCCTACCTACCCCTATGTTTAGTCTAAGCGAGATCACATTTTGCAAATTAACGTTGCATTTTTTACCGCATCATCGTGTTTTGAACTCTTGTGATCGTTTTACATAGTCAACCGCTGTGATTAGCTTCAGTAAAGAATTTTCACCTATTTATCTATCTATCAGGTTCCCGTGAATGTGAATCAGCAAAAATTGTGTGACGTGTAATGTTTTGTTTACAGGCTTTGCGAATATCTCATGCATCATCGAACACGCGTTCGCTCTTCGATCGACTGTTCTCTCCGTGGAAAGCTTTCCCAATAACCAAAGAGCAATTCATTTCAAACATCGAACAAAAGCTGGTCGATTACTACGTGAACGTGGGCGGGAAGGACCCCGTGACTCCCGAAAGTGCAGACGTAATGAAGTCTTTTTCTTAATTTTGGTTTCGCTTTCACGCCAGTAGGGTGAAGATACTGGGTAGCTTAACTGTAGTCGCTTTGAAGAATAACGCTATTTAGGAGAATTTTTGGGTGACCAAATTTATGGTGTGAAATGCTTCTATCAAAACGAAGCAAATTTACAACGTTTAGGTTAAGCGCTTTGCTTAAAGTTAGTGAGATAGGGCTGACCCAGCGTTAATTCAACAAGAATTAGGACAAAACAATACCTGAAACAAAAAATATGCATAAAAGAAAAACTAACTTCATTTACTCCTGCAACACCTACAAAATGTGTTGATCGCTTCAGAATGAAACATCACAAGCCGAAGTAAAAGAAGGACCAGAAAGCAGAAGCCATAGTCTTTTCCCTCCAGCTTTTCAGAGAGACACGGAAATGCAGAAGGTCGGTCTGAATTTTTCGGCAGCAAATACTTCGGTTTGATTTTAACCACAGAGTGAATAAAAAAATAACGATCGCCGAAAATTACATTTGCATTTATCTCACTCCTCTACTTTCAGTTGCCATACTTCAAGTTTTTGGCGCAGTATTATGAAGTTATAAAAAGCTTCGTAGAGGAAGTAGAACCACACATAAACAGGTAAGATGAAAAACAGCAGTTTTTCGCTTAAAATCGTTGTTTTGTTTCCTGTTATGTGTCCGTATCTTTCAGGGATGAGTGGCTGCAACTGTCCGAGTCGATTGCCTGCGACGTACCAAGATTTGCACAAGTCAGCTTCGTCGATGCTATAACCACGTATCTCCATCTGGTAAGCTGACTGTTGCGAAGTGCACACCAAGTTCGGCCTCCAACACAACAATGGTGTTGCGCACGTTCGTTACATGGAAAAATGGTATAGGTGGGAACTTACTGCTTAACAGAGGTTTAATAAGCACGATAAAAGTTAACGATGTGTGTTNTGCTCGTTTCTGACTCAGTTGGGTTAGCTTCTGNAATTTCCTTAACTTCTGAAAATAACTCCCTCGTCACCTAAATGCCTCGAACGAGCTGCGCTGATCCAGACTATAGGTTTGATAAATCGTGTTTGCGATTTTCTTCGTTTTGGCCATTTGCAGCCTGTTTTGTGTCAACATTTACAAATACAAAGTCCCTTTATAAAAATTTTTTAACAAAATGCAATTTGCTACATTGTTTGAAACGTTTTAGGAGTCATGTTAACTTCTAAAGTGTTAATGGCGTCCACAATTTGAGAGAGTCGTTGAGATCATATTGTTTTAGGTAATAGTTTTTACCATTGTAAGCCACAGACAAAAGTTTTCAGTTACGTCCTTCCTTGAAACGTCAGAAATTTTGAAAAATTGCGTTTCAGTGCAGTTTTGGTTGACTGACTTAGACGTCTTGCTTTCCTACAGTAAGTTTGTAAGTTTTGAGCGGGCAAAAGCGCTGCCATTGTTCATTGAGATGAGCAAGAAAACGAATTAATTTAGCTTGTGATCTATAACAAAGTTTTGCAAGTGCGAAAAAACACTAAATTATGTCAATCTATTCTATTTCATACCAAAACTGTAGTAGATACCAAGTACTCGTAAGTTAACGCACCCTTTCTATGAAAAACCAAAAATATGAAAACTTACTTTTGAAAAAAAACAAGCATTATGAATTCAAGAGTAATTAGTAACGCGTATTTCTATTTTTTAGAAGTATTAAAAACCACCCTGTCTGCAACGTCTCGGTGTATTAAATATTATGACGCCAACCGGATTTTGGAACACGATATACAGAAGTGTTGAACGGTAGTCCTCAATCCTGTACTCGGTTTTTCTGCAGGTGACTTTTGTTCATTCATGCGACCACATCTCTTACCTTAACTACTTCGCAAGACAGTACGGATGCATGTGCATACGTTCACCATACGAGAGCTTTTCGAACAAAGGTGCCTGGTTAGGAATAGAAGAACAGCTTGGAATTTCTCTTTGTGACATCAAGCGCAACCTGCTAGTGCTCACCAAATCATTTGACGTCACGCGCACAAGGTAAAATCATGGCCAAGACTTAATGTAAAGTTGGATTTTGAGATGCTAAAACTTATCTGCAGAAAACATCGGAAGCCTTGTTTTTTTACCCTGTTTTTATTTTCTTGCTGGAAACCTTGTTTTTTATCTGCAATGTATGCATTTTGATCGCTGTATTTTCTTTTCACGTTTTTGAGAAGGAAGTCCAGATCAGTGGTTCTCAAACGGGTGCTAACTGGTTCACTAAGACCGGCGCAACATATTCGTCCCGTACGGCCACGACCATACCTGTTTTCTGACTCAGTAACACGCTTCAGTTTTAAGAAACGTGCCCACACAACTGCTGATAGAAATCGGAAACCCCAAAATAACTGCTTTTTGCTGTACTCCACCAATTCACCGCCCACTGAAGTTAAATCCATCGATAATGCAGTAGCGCAGCCAGAATGAGGCCGAAAAGGCCATGGCCGCCCCGAAACAAACTTGTAGGATTTTTACTGGTGTTGTATCAATTTTAAACTGTTAGAAAATAAACTGAACGACGTCATGGGCTGGCCCCTCCCGAACAATATTCTTGGCTGCGCTGCTGCGATCATGCATGGATATTGAATACTAAATTAGAAACAGTTTTTTTTTCGTCGAAAGACGATTTTTCGATGCTTGAACGCGAAGTAGGATACAGCTCCCACTTCTAAAGCCACACTGTAGATGTGTGCAACGAGTTGGCTACTAATTTCTCTATTCACAATGCCATAAAAAATTTTTCGAAACTGTCAGTCTCTGAGAACGAGAGTATTGCATTTTCCCGTGTTTGGAAAGTTTTTGGTCTACTGTACTTTTGATTTTACCTTCCAGGAATGCCACATCAGAGAAGTGTTCTTCAGCAATAAAGCGGATAAAAACTTATTTGCGTACAACCAAGGGCAGGGCCTACGAAAGAGGATACACGATGTACAGCACATCGTATCCGGGCCTAGTAGTTGCTGGGGCCCAGAAGGATGGGCATACGCACGCTAATTTTTCTGTAATCAAGCCCAAAATTACTAGTGTAAGTTGTCAGTATAACAATTAAACTATTTATAAATCATAGCATGTTAACTGATTTTTATGTAAATAAATACTATACTAACAAGCTATACAAGTTTCGACGAGGGAACCAGAAGTTAGGGAGAGGCCGGTATCAGTCTTCGTACTCCTGGTAAAAATTCTCTCAAAAGCCCTGCGTACAACCATGACTTAACGACGATTAAACGATTCGATGATAATACATGTTCACAAAGAACGAGTTGACAGACTTGATTTGGACAAAATTGCTGAAAACTATGTTTCTGGTAGAAAGGGCACACTGAGAAAGTTGGGTTGATTTTTAGGAGCGGTTTGAGAATGTCGGTGGTTCGTGACATTGCTCAAACTTACTGGTGGGCAGGTTTTCATTTTTGTCTTTTAACTCAATGGCGAAGAGATAGAGCCACAACTTTATTGTGTGCTTTGCACACAATGCTTTTCAATTGGTAGAATTCGAGATGTGGAATAGTTGAGAGAAATGTCCCCTCTAATTTTTTAGAACGTGAAGGAAATGGATAGCGTTTAAGCAGTAAATGTTTAGTTTACGGTACTATTCAAGTTTTCAGTTCAGGTTAGATTTTGGACTTTGTTCCGCAACTGCGCTGTGGCAGAAAGTGCTTACAGGGCATCGCTTACTACGAATGGCTAAAAAGGTCATCTTTTCTAGGGAGTACAGAGTCGATAAAGAACTGCTTGCTTTGGGAGCAATAGTTCCCTGGATCCACGATTTCTACTGCTCTTGTCCATGCCACTAAAAAATAGCTAGCGCCGGCTCTGCTCCCTAAGGGGCGAATTTTTAATTCCTGGGAGGAAATTTGTTGCAAGAAGGAAAAGCTTCGAATGAAAAAACTAAGTTTTTAATATTTGTTTATTCAACACATAAACTGCACAACGAGGTTCGTTTTGAGGGGGATGTCTGCAGTATGCAAGGACAAGCTGCACCTGCAGTAACTGACGTTATAAGAGTCAGTTTGTTTCATAATCGTCTACCATTTCAGTGTTTCTTCGCAGTAGGTAGCGTGAAATTTTTGCAATTATCTTTTCTGTGATTTTTGTTGGGAGGAATTGACAGTGTTTGGGTTTGTTAGGGAGGAATACGAACAAAACTTTGAGAACCACTGGTTTAGATGATTAACTACAACGTACTGTAATGTACCACAAAATAATAAGTATTCCTGTCTGGTGTTACTTTCATTCTGTCAAAAATTTTGGTGGTTTTTGCGCAATCCAGCCTTATCCAAAGTACCATATCTAATCTGATGGGCGTCGGAAAGTGGGGCAGGCGCCCCTGGGTTTTGAAACTTTTAGCAAAAAAAGGTTGTTTTCTTAGTTTTCAGTGGAAAAAAACTTATTTCACTGCTTTTGACCCCCCTGGAAAAATTTTGGGAAATCCCCTAGTGCCCCACCCCTGGAAAAAATCCTTCCGACGCCCATGTCTAATCTATAGGCAGCCGGGGTAATGCAAGTTACAATTAATTTACAGAAAACAAAGCAAAGATTCTGTTAATATTATAAACTGCAGAAATCTACTCAAGTCCACAAGCAGTGTTGCTGTCTATTAATCACATTCACAATTCGAATGCATGACTTTTTTGTCCAGCATTAATTTCGATAACTTATCAGTAACGAGCAAACGTATTATCAACATACTTTCCTATAGGTGTTTCCTGAACGTGTTTGTCGATTTTATACCTTCGGCAACGTGCGATCTCTCGCTGATTGGCCTCGACTACGGTTTCAAGACAGACGCTTTGAAAAATGCAATGGATCGTTTCAAAACAAATTTGAGGAGCATGGACGATAACTTAAAGGTACCTGCTGAAATTCTTTGCGCTCTGCCGTATGACTATTAGTCCACTCTTCCCGGTTGCAGTTACCAGTTTATCTGTCAGTTGGTTTGAGCCAGGGGGGGGCGATTGGGGCAATCGCCCCCAAAAACCTATAAAATAACTTTATTCACCACAATTTTGTAAAATTCGGAAACAACATTGGCGGTATAAGGCTATTTTGCCGTCCTTTGTTTTGTCACCGCAGCAGTGTTGTGAAGTATACTTCATCTCCTTTACAGAAGCGAGGCCGTTGTGAGACCTGACTACTAAATATTACTGAAATCTCCTCCCCTCTAACCTTACTGCCTGGATCCGCCCCTGGTTTGAGCATGTTTGCTTCATGTCGCTTTACTTTTTGTTCTTATTTCTTTAGATGTCGTGTTTCAGCTAACTAAAGCCGAATTAAAGCAGTGGCTTATCGGTCAATGTTGTTGTGGGGTTGCGACACGCTCTTTGTAAACATTACTAAGGCGTTTGTGATTTCAATGCTGCAAAGTTGGCCAAACACAACCAGTATTGCCGCCTCAAATGCGCATTATTTGCTATCAGTGAAAAACAGTGCAACGGTCAAATCAGGATCTAAACATAAAAATCTGCGAAATTAACGACTGGATTTTTAGTTCTTGTTATTAATTGTTCAAAAAAATCTAATTTTGCGCTCTGTCTATCTTCTATTATGGACCAAAATTAGCTCCGAGGGCCGGCTGGTCGGTAAAACGTCGAATAAACGGGATAGTCACAACACTTGTCGCTGACATTGTCAACACGTGCAGGTGAACGTCTGTTTACCAGGCCCGTAACCAGCTTGGGACACCAGGTGGGGCGAAGAGTTTTCTGAGAGGGGCCCACATTTTTTAAACTATATCCTATGGTTTTAAACTGTGTCCAACACATTTTTCCACGGGGGGCGAAAATTTTTCTTGGGGAGTATTCGCCCCCCCTGGTTACGGACCTGCTGTTTACGTTTTTTTTCAGAAAAAAAGAAACAGTTGTTCCATGCACTTTGTTATGTTTTACACCAGAGGGAGTTTCAGCATGTTGATAGCAAATAATTCTTTCTATTCAACTTAGACTCAAACAAGCTCTGTAGAGGCAGCGCGAGAAAGAGCCGACGAAAAACGGGCAGCTGGCATGCAGTTGGTAGAGCTTGGAGACGTGGTACAATCTGTTTGTTTCTGATGCTTGACATTCTGAAGCTGTTGGTTGATCGACAAACGCAACCAGCAAGTCTTGCACGAACGCTATTGGTGGCAATGAGCAAAACTGCATTTTTCGAAAAGGACGTCAACGACTATCACGACTTCGAACAATTGTGAAAAGTTCAAAACCGAATTTCGTATCCGTGCTTTGCTAACGCTAATTTAAAGAATTTAGTTGATCCCATCACGCTTTTCGCTTTTAACTCTATTTGCGCAGACAACTATTTTGTGGATTTTTAGTTAAAAGAACAGTATTTCCGCTGTTTATCATTTTCTAACCATGTGCACTTGCTAATAATTTTGCGAACTTTTGCATTGCCATTTCACTACGTGTTCGTGATATGTTTCGTTCGAGCACGTGTGGTTTATCACGTGAATCGATACTGAAATGCAACCTGAGGCCCGACCGGGTGCGTTTATTACTTTGAATTTAGTGAAGACATTCCTAGCGAACGAACGTATCATTTGGTCTGGGAAGACGTAAGCAGCAAATCCCTCATGTCGGCTTTTCTCAAAGTTTATGAATAAAGAAAGATGCACCCTGCAGCAAGCCCGTAGCCAGGTTTTAAGGTTTGGGGGGGGCAAAATGCATTTTTAGGGGGCAACATTTTTGTTTTTGTTATATGTTTAAAGCTAATTCAAATTTTGCAAAACAAAGCGGTTTACCCCCATCTCGGTATTCAGATAAAATAGTTGTTTTATCTGTTTATTAAAATGTCTGCGGTCAGCAAGGTCAAACATTAAAAGAAAAACGGAGCACACTACCAGAATCTACCAAACATAGCCTTTTTTCACGCCAGAATATGGTGGAAGAAACTAAAAAACAGCATGCCTGGATTGAAACGGTTTCTATATTTTTTCGCAGCGCAGTCGTAAAGCGCGACTCGCAATATTTGCTCCGCCTTGCACTTCGCAAACCTTCCTGATTTCGAACATGTGCAGATGTGTCCGCCCTGCTTCACTTTTAGGCCGATTTCTCGAAGCTTGCCGTGGATTTTATCAAAGGAAACGTCACGCGTTTCCTTTGTGGTTGAATGCGCAGTTGAAACCAAATCATTTGTTCTCATTTGCACTCTCCGCCCGATAAGTCATTTCAGCCAATCAAGTACAGGCGATATTAGCCTGTTTCCACTTCACATTATTTCTTGAAACCCGTTGCATCAACTGTTGGATGTAACAACCAAGGACGTACGCAAGGGGGGGTTGGGGTTGGGGTTAACCCCCCCTTGAGCTTGATATTTTACAAAATTTTATTACCTGCGCAAAGGAGATTGTTTTCGCATACTTTTTGCTTGTTAATTTGTCGACTTAATGCAAATACCACGGAATAAATTTGCATGCAAATTTCAAAGAACATT
>JGI24022J15233_10010016_pt1 | contig 10723 bp, 7 predicted proteins | sample Ectturendosymbi2_FD_15233 | JGI IMG/M metagenome (IMG submission 15233)
TTCGAATTCATCGTCATCGCTGTTGAAGACCTGATACCTCAACTAAGACCATCGGCCGCAGGGAACCTGGCTCTTGACAACTTTGAAGCATAATGCCGTTGATGACAGCACACAAGCTGGTGTGGTATAAACAGCAGATGTTTGTTGGTCGTGTGTGCAAAGGCCGGTGCTGGCCACAAGTAAGCTCCGCTTGTTGCGGAGGAAAGTTTAGTTTATTGAAGTAAATATCATCGATTTAACAATCCACTCAATTCAGCATCGTTGAACCGGTCGCCATGGTTTTAAAATTGGTAACTTTACGCGAAATTCGTGGAAAAAAAGAGAACAACGCCACCTGTACACGCTGCAGTATTAGTTACTATTTGTCTGTTACAAGCTGGGATGAAGAGAAATGTGGAAAATTTGGCAAAAGCAAGTAGGTTGCGATGGTACAGATATGTTTTGAGGAGAGATGAGGATGATACCCTAAAGGTATCGAGTTTCAAGATGGATGGTCAGAGGAAACGGGGATGGCCACGGGAGACAGGGAGGAGATCAGAGGCGTTGGGTTGCGGAAGGAAGACGTCCTTAATCGAGAAAGATGGAGAAATGGTATAAACGGGGAGAAAACCGGATTAAAACAGGAGTACTACTACTACCAGATCACTTACGTAATGGTTGCGAAGCTCGGCCGTCATTAGCCGCAAACTTAAAAGCTGCTTTTCATCTATTTCTTGAATGAACTGCCGGTAATCTCCGACGTGCGGGTACTTCGCTATTTTCGCAACAATCTGGCCACTGTAAATAATATGTACGCGTATGACAATCTGTCAACAGAGACTAAGCGCAAATTATCAAAACGATGTTTGAATATGTGTTGAAAGCAGGAAGATTCACCAACCCAGTGATCGATTGGGGAAAAACGAAACGTCGCAGAACCTTTCACGCATAGTAATCCACGTGTACCGCCCACAACACATCAGAATAAGGAGACGAACTTTTTGTCGAAGTGAGCGACCCGGATGTGTAACTCTTATTTGTTACGAAACAATGGTTGTATTGGCGCGCGGCTTTACAATGCAAAGCACTTTGCGCTAGCAGAACGCTCTGGTCTCCACGTTTGCGGTGCTTTCTGGATGATCGTTCCAGAACTCGTGTTGAATTTGACACCCATGCCCTGGGCCTTGAGGCGCAACACATGACGCGCACATGCTAGGCTACTCGACTAGGTTCTGGGCAGCATCAATAGTTAACCTGGATTAAGCACAAATTCAAACCTATAGTAGTGTGTACACTAGGAATGATCAAACACAGCCGCGCATCAGCGCGGAGCAATATTTCATCAAAACCAGATACAACAATGTATAATAAAAAACAGTGGTTTAAACGAAATCATGATGGCCGATTCTAAGAAAGCAGTGTTTTCATCATCAAGAAGACTCAAACGCATGCGCTGCCAAACCCCATACATTCTGTATATTTGAGCCGCAGCGCCAATTCTCGTACATGTNTGAGATTTCTACGATATTCTACGGGTGTTAACAGTCTGCGCACACACAAAAACTGCAACTGAACTGAAGTCGAGTCNNATAAGTTACGNTANTGCACATAGGGTGGCTTACAGCTGTTGCTGGCGCAATGTCTTTTTGAAACCTGGCAGGCAAACGTCAAAACCGTGAAAAATTGTTTGGCACTTTTGACGACGGCACTTTAATCTTAATCATGATGACAAAACTTGTTTTGGTACGTTCAACATGGTTGCATTCAAATCATTGTTTTTTTTGTTTTACAAAATTTACTCTGTTCTAACTGCACAAAGGTCTGGAACGCGTGCTTCAGTTAAAGCCGAATGTTAATGTCATCACAAACAATCTCCCTGGGCGAGAAGCACTTGAGCTCACGGCTAAAATTAACAAGATTAACAAGTTTGTTATTGTTATGAGGTTAAAACCCAGGCAAATGAAATTAGTGTTGCCAGAGAGAAGCACATTGTTACAAATGTACATGTTTACTGGTGCTGCAAGTACCACGCTGGGGACGGCAGCCGTTGGAAGTTAGAAAGCATATGAAATTTTGTCAAGGCAGATGGTGTCTGCCATAAATCATCAACACTCCATGCAAGTTCTCGTGTTTCGGTTTAATAAACTTCACCGATGTTCAACGCACAAGAACTGTTTCAACGCATTGTTCATCAAAACCATTTTTCCAACATTTCACCCATAAGATGAACATACATATGTCAAGCAAAATTTTTTGATTTTTCAAAAATTTCAAACAAAAAACATGTTTTTACTTCCTGGAGCACCAGGAAGTATATTAGAGCGAGTAAATCTGAAACTCATATTTTTGAGTCCTTGATTGTTGATAAAAATAATAAACAGAACAATATGAAGCATACGGGCTTTCTTGATCAGTTTTGGAAAGCGGCATGATGAAAAACTTACAAAGCAGCGAACAGTTTGTATGTCAGCGAAGCAACAAACACCTCGAAAGATGAACCACGTTGAGCACGAGGCAACAACGCTACGTCACAAGGTACCAACTCAAAGACACCCAGTGCTATCAGGCATACATATATTGCACATCATATCTCAGAAACAACTCTGAAGCTGTGAATAATGAAGTTCCGGTAATATACAATCATGGTGGTTAATGGTCAAATCCACTTCGCCTGCAGCAGGGGTGGCCAACCAGTCAGAGACCAAGAGCTACATTCCTTACTGTGTTACTGCAAAGAGCCACATCATGCACATGGGCACACATGAACATCACCACATGTCTTCCTCACTCACACACATACCTTTGCTTAGTTAGATTTATTGTAAATACCGCACACCAATATGATAAAGACAGAACTTTACAAGCCATTTATTGCTATGCATGTAATTTAGTGGCACTTCTGGCAATTACGTAAGAGCCGCATGCGGCAAATCTCTGGAGTACAGATATTGGAAGGGATCCGTTGAACAGAAACGTGCTTAAAAGTTCAAACTGTAACACGAAATTCGCGTATATTGAAAGTGACAATCTTCTAGCGACAAACTTTGAGTCTAATAGTGAGGCCAGTACAGGAATTAGTCGCAATTTTTTCCCTTTTCCATTGACGCGCTTGCTTAACATTCAAAGCACAACAACGGCACAATGGGTGTTGAAATTTGAAATTTCAGTAACAACCACCGTGGATTCTTTCTTTACGGAGTACAGTCACTCACCGCGTGAAGAAATACTTCGAAATTTGGTCCAAATACGAAGCCGTTTCACTTTCGACTTGTCTTAACTCTGATAAGGTGTCCTCCTGCAAATAAAATAGATAAACTTTGCGAGACCAATTTCAGTTCGTATCAAAATACAACATTACAGATCTCTAAAGTTTCAGAAAGGTACTGGACAAATGCTTACAGGGTCAAACTTGTCAAAAGATATGCCAATGCGACTAGAACAACAAAGCAAGGACCACATGGAGCGGCTCTTGAGCCCTAATGCTATTTTTTGATTGTTTATGAAAAGCAACGTTGGGATGCGTGTTAAGTTTGCACCAAACTTTGCACACAACGGTGGCGTCACTGGAATGTTCGCCTTGCAGAAGTAGAGAAGAGACGAAACCGCTTTTAATTCAAACAAGAAATTAATTACCTTATCAGTGCGTCATTACGCGGACCCAGGGTCGCATGAAACATTTCAACATGCCCCCTTGTTATATAACTCGCACGTGTAACTGGTTTGCTAACACAAACATCTCCAGCAGTGTTTTTGGGGTAAATGCAGAAATGGGAGGAGGGGAGAATAAATGCAAAAATGAAGCAAACAGCAGTTGATTTCAATGTTGGGGCGCATGAAACCACATGGAGGTGAATTAACGTGACGTTGAAAAAGGTGCTTAAAAACTTTTGCTCAGCTTTTATATTACCATCTTAATGCAATCACGATCTATGTTCGATAACTTTTCAGTTGCAACAGGTTTCTACAGTGGAGGGAGCACCAGAGCAGGCATTTCCCGTAAATGCGGAACACAGTGTTGCTTTTTAAAAAGTATCGAAAACTGTAAAGCAGTAGCTGTCTACAAACCAGATACTGAAGTCAAAACCAACAATGCAGTGATACTTCAGTGCTTGTAATTCTGATTTTCCCAGGTTGCATTACCAGTACGTTTAGTTGGTGGATGATCATGAAATATACACTGATCTATAAGCAATGTGTTGAGCGCTTAATAGCAACTTGCAGAATGCACTTAGACATGAAGTTGACATCTTGTAAGATGTTGATGTCATTTTTGAGCCAAGACGACAGGTAAGTAAATCCTGATCAGAATAAAAAGCAGTTAAATTATCTTCCAGTTTATCTGAACAACACAATACACACAAAAAGGTTTCGATGTACAGTATTTTATTTGGCCAGTGACTGAAATCAAAAGAATGAAGTTACTTGTAAGAGGTAAAAGTAAACCACGGTGTCACCATGATTCTTCACTTATGTATTTTGGTTCAGATTGCAGTTCAGAAATAATCTGTTGAAATTGCAAAAACACTTGCAATTTCAACAGATAAATTTTGTTTGCAAAATTAGAAAAACTTCTAATTTTGCAAACAAAATTTGGTTGTCAAATCTTCACCAATGATTCCACTGAACTTCCAGAATACACAGGAGGTTGAAGAACCCATCTGAAAATTCCAGCATTTTCATTTTTGTACACTTAAGTACAAATGTCTAGACTGGTATGTGCATGCTAAAATGCACAGGAAAACATAAGAGGGAACAATGAACTTGACACCGAAATGAAAGTATACCTGAATTGACACGCCGAAATTATTGCCATCTTCGATTTTTGGGATCAGTAGTGTAACCCACATTCTCACAGTGTTGCACTTCTCAATCAACGTACGGATATCCGGTTTCAAAACAGCAACAATTTTTTTCAGCCTACTATTGCAGGGCACGATTCCATTCGGAAAAACAAGAACTTTTGAACCTGTAATAAGTACAAAGTATGCCGGTAGGCACGCATGTTTTTACCAAGCCAGCACAGCAGGCTCAATTGTCGAAATGCAGATGAGGAAAATGAGACAAATTAATAAATCAAGTAATGCCTAGAGTACGAACAAACACTCAACTACATCAATTGCAATTTTCTAGCACAGTACAAAACACATACGAAATTGACTTCAAAATAAGCGTAAGAGTCCAACATTCAATATTCTGTTCTTGCTGCTACTCATATATTTCGTAGCACGTGCCACCAGGTTTAATTTTAAACAAGTCTTTCTTCCGGTGATTATTTACATTTCGTTTAGTTGCCTACGTCCACACCACCCATTTATATACGTTGTTACTTTTACTTCGTTTATATTGCCAACGTTTCGCCCATCTTTCAGTTGACTTTGTCTCCACCCGTCACCTGTGGCTTTCCCAGTAGCTTTATTCAACAGCCACTCATCTCCTTTGCATATTTTTGCCTTCTTGGCGTTGTACGTCACCCTTCCCACTGTTCGCTATTATTGGTCGTAGAGGTCATGGAAGGAGGCTTAAGAACATTGCCCTGAGGAAGTCCACCTGAATAGGTGCGCGAAACGTCGGGAAATTTAAATGGAGTCCATCATGGAACAATTAATCGTCAATTAGCGCATGATGTTAATCTTCAAATTTGACTTAGTTGCTGGTGAGCAAAGCGATTTCGCCGATCATCAGAATACAGTGGAACTCGCCTATGTGAGACTTAGCTCGTGTTGGCAATGCGCCTTTTCGGCATAACCTCTTCTGTCCAGGCAAAACTCCTTTGTTTCACGCGTATTGAACCTCGTCTGTAACTCTGTATCGGGCTTCGCCTACTGTGTATCGGCACCACTTTTAATCCACAGAAGTGTGCTTTTTCGTTTATAACAACACTTGCAGCAGCAAACAGCTAAACCTCTGCAATATAATCTTTATTTACTGTGACGTAAGTCTCCGTTTGAACCAAGTTACAGCTCTGCAGGCTGGCACACTGCCGTTAAGCAAGCATAACTTTTGAAAACAAAATGTCAAATGAAAGGAAAAGCTTGTCGCTTTGGAAAAAGTACGAAATTGTCAGCAAGTTTAACTAGGAGGATACTACCAATGTGACAAAACTATGCATANTTTAAAAGTCCAAGATCAACATTGCTCGTGAAAAGCTTTGGGGAGTGTTGCGGGAGTACGGTGTTGACTGTCGCATGTTACTGGCCGTCAAGACATTGCATTTCTGTTCAGAAATTCGTGCCCTTGCCGGGGGGGGTAAAATCACAAAAAACCCAGACGCAAACCACCAATCGGAGCATAAAATCAAAAGGAACTTAATGAACACTCTTAACCCACATAGGTAAGAAAAAAATTCTAACTGATGCATACCTGAGTATTGAGTGTAATCACCGATGTTTTCCATAGTTTCAGTAAGTTTTCGCTTTTTCATACGTGGACTGACATTGTCACGATCATGGTTTGACACTAGTACTTCTGGAACAGGCAAGTTGATGTCTGGCTTGACTGAAGCCATATCCAACACTAGCAAGTCACTCTGAAAACGCAGCATTTCAGCAGATGTAAACAACTTGCAAAACACAGTTCATTCATCAAAGAGTTTCGTTAAACGGTGTTAGGTCTCACCACTAAACTCTTTGACTCATCTGTCTTAAATTCTAGTAAATGTATACTTTTTAGCACTTTTATCAGTTTTTTCTTAAGGTGTTTCAGAGACCCGATTCAGATCTCTAGAATTGAAAATCGGGTCCCTAGAATCAGAGAAAATGATCAAGGGTAATATCTGAACGTATACTGCAATCAATATTATGAAATGGTAGTAATGGATACTTTGAAATTTCGTCGGAAATTTTTCAGGTCCCTGCAGGTCCATACCAGGTACCTTACATTTTCTTTATAAAAAAACCTGCTTTTATAAAGACAATTTCTTTAACAATCCAAAACATGTTCAGCAGGAATAAATGTACCATTTTTCGTTAGGTAAGCACACCATTGATCTATTTATTTAGCAAAACTATTTCCTTTTTTAAATATGATTTAACTAGCAAACAACTTTCAAACTTGAAGCACTAACAGCAATGTCATGTTGCTTTGCATGGCATTTCATTTATGCAAAATGTCTACAGACACTACTAAAGCATTTGGCAATATGTGACGCAGTGGATTGATGAAAAAAAGAGTTTCTGGGAGTTGATTAAAAACAGAGCAGTATTTTGGTTTAGCTCAATTGCAATTTCAACCATAGGAAGTATCTTTTATCTTCAAGAAACAGTCTTAGCTCCACAGTGTCAAATATTTCACACAATTAGCCTGGCATGCTTCCACTTCTTGAAGACAAACAGGAAATTACCACAATATTCTCTATGCAGTGCTTTCTATTAACATCATTCAGAGTTTTCAAACCTTTCTGAGCTTCATTATTAATGCACAAAAAAGTAAAAAAATAAAATTTCTAAATTCTTTGCTCTATGTTGGTTTTTACCTGAAGAGTTAAAAAAATTCCCAAAGAAAAACTTTGAAAAAGCTCATTATCCCATCCTAATTATCTTTCCACAGTGTCTGTTAATCTGCTGTTGATTTTCTTTGCTAAAAGTGATTGTAAGCATTTTTTGCCATATCCATATTACCACATACAGTCACGCTCATTAGTTTAAGACCAGGGTTGTGGAGTCGGAGTTGTAAGGAGTCAGAGGCTTTTGGGTGGAGTTGGAGATGGATTTTATTGTCCGACTCCGCATGTCCAATTGGATCATTTTTTACATCACATTCCTAAATTGGGAATTCCTGTTGAAAAGTACAATTTCTTTTGAAACTTTTGTTGAATCAGGAATTTCTTACTCTGCACCACGATCTCCATTGATTTTAACAGTCAAATTTCATTCCCTTTATGTTAAGGAGTTGGAAATTTTGGAAAGGTTGGAGTCGGATATTTTACCTCCGACTCTGCAACCCTGTCTAAGACCACCTACCTAAAATTTAGATTTTTACAACAAGTTTGGAAAATTGTCTCATTTGCTTTGTTACATTGCTTTTCATGTTGGAAGAACATTGCTATGTAACTGATGCTTCTATTACAACCTTTAAGAATGAGCTTTTTAACGATCTGGTTGCCTCGGAAGCAAGAATATTCAAAATTATCGCACGTTTTGCTGCTGAAAACATGGGCAAAAAAGGTTGGTTGTTAGTTGTGGAACAACCTGTGCCATTTTTTCTCCACTAACAGAAGTTCAAGATGACTTTCAAACATTAAATAAGACAAACTTTCAGTTGTTGCCATATATCCCTTCGAAGTACAAAATCCTACTCTTTGTTGCAACGTATATAAAAATGTGAATTGCAATTTTGCTTCAGGCAAAATGATAGCAAAAAATGTAAAATAGCATTTTGCAAAAAATGTACGAGGCATTTACCAAGTGACATAAATACAAGACTGACATGCTAATGGATTGTCTGGCACAGCAAAAGCTGAATACTGCTAAAACGGTGAAGTATTCTACATTTATTGACATGTTCCTCAGGTTGGGAAATTAGGCCAGGGCTTTATAAGATATAAAATAACTTCTAAACAACAATACAGTTCGTTTGGTCAGCACCTTTCACTATGTTTCAACATCCTGCATATCTATAGCTGTGTGTTATCTGTAACAAATTGCTGATACATATAAATTCATAAAAAATATTTTGTATATACATCTGATGTTGGGCAAGCTTTCAGTTCACTAATGGGAAAATATATAAATTGTGTCATGTTAATTGGGTATATATACGTATATAAATTCTATCAGGTCCATTTTTAATTAAATTCATGCAAAGATTCAAAACTGCACACAAGTCAAACAGACCTTCAGCAGTTCATCAAGTTCAATACATTTTCTTGGAAAAAAATCATTGATCAACTTCTCAGCTTCTTTGGTTATATCATCTTTAAATTTTTCTACCTGTAAAAAAACATGCAGATAACCTAATCAAAACCTTTTATTTGAAAGATAATTGTTGTAACGGAACACTATAATAAAAATCAAAAAATCATTGAAGTGTACCTGTCAAATGAAAATCATACAGTGAGTAGACCAGTTTGGGGGTATTTTTTCATATTTACCCCTTTTTGGCCTCAAAAAAATAAAATCCAAAACTTTCCAATTTTTTTCAATGCAAGCTGGAAGACTTGCCACAACTTTTGAAGGTTTGAACAGCTCTCTAGCAAAATCACCTGGCGAGTTATGGAGTTGTGAAGTAGCACAAAAATAGCGGCTCAATGCTTGCTTACTGCATGATTTCAAAGTACAAATAAATCATGCACTGGGTCCGAAGGTGTTAATAATGTAGGTATTAAACATAATTAACTTTGTTAGATCCAGTATTTCAATTCACAGTACAACACAAGATTGCACGAGCAGCTTATACACACTCATTCTGTACTAACATTTAGTTACAGAACATGGAATATTGTTTGCTTTTTACCTTTTTCTTTATATCTTCATCTTTGATATCTAAATTCATATTCAAGGTATATAACTTAAGAAAATCAACGACTTAAGATCATTAACTTAACTGCATGCAAATCTAGAAATGTTGACCACCTTGTTTCTACACACAAAGATCTTGTGGTCAAGTGGAACATGAACTGCCGAACAAGTTCTGAGATAGATATAACAGCACAACAACAGAACCAAATCTCAAAACCTTGTCATCTTGAGGTTCGGGCATTATGTTTAGAAATACAATTCATTTGATAACATAGCAGCATAACAATTTGGATCTATTAGGCTGCAAAGCCACTATGGTTATAATGCAGACACTCCTGACAATGTATTAATGACACGTTTTATAATAATGCAGATTAGCGTTCTATCATTATAAGTTGACATGGGCCCAATGGTTGTGGCTAATGGTGCATTTTTTGATGTGCAAGCCAATTGTAGCCAGCTCATTGTATTTTGTTGTAATTATTAACTCAATTTGTTTTCTACCTTGAAATTATCTTTCCTTTGTTACTGATTGTAACCTGCCTTTACTTTTATCATTTTGTGTTTTCATTGAATAGATGATTATATTGCTTTAACTTTTTGTACTGATTTTCTCTTTTTGTCATGTGTATGTTGCTGGAGGCAAAGGCACCTTACTAGGAACCATGTGGTTGCATTAAGTGCCTAAGGATTTTTTTTCAAAAACATTTCTTGTGAAGTCAAGCTTTAATTTACTGATGTGCATCTTCATATAATGTGATTTTTATTCACTCAATTTAGTTATCTGATGTTTTCACAAATCTTCAATTTTCTCCCACCGCGCAATGCTTTTTTTCATAATGATCACAGAATGAATCAAATCTAATGTTTGTTCCCTTTCAGTATTGCCTGCAAACATTAACTACTGCAACACAAACCCTGTCTAATGCTCTTCTGTTAACAATTTGGTAGGGAACCTGTGCCTGAGCCAAGCATATAACATGAAGATAAGTAATGCGCATGTACCAACATGTGCTCTTTTTTCTAAGGTAGTGTCTAGGTAGCTGACTATGGCTATGCAACTTTAACTCCTACATAGCTGACCAAGGCTATGTAAACCAAGCTCTTTGGTAGCCAGCCATGGTGACATGATTCAGCGTTGGGTTCAGGTTGAGTCAAAGATTAGGGTTTTCCAGTTAGACATTAGTGTTTCATTCTATTGCTAAAAATATTCTAACCACACCAGAATCCTTCACTTAAATTCGATCCACTCATCTGTGTACATAGGCATGCGGTTTCACCTGTACATT
>JGI24022J15233_10010021_pt1 | contig 10719 bp, 7 predicted proteins | sample Ectturendosymbi2_FD_15233 | JGI IMG/M metagenome (IMG submission 15233)
GCATGCATATCAAAACGACTCGTGTGACATCACAAAACTACTGACTCCCCCCCTCCCCCTTGTCACAATTTGTCACAAATCCGGTGACCCCCTCCCCCCGTTAGGGTGTGACGTCATTTATGGACGACCCCATAATGCGAACTAACAAGAACGTTGAAATAATAGATACGATATAGTTGCAAATAAAGTTCAAGCAAACGTTCCTGGATAACATCACTCCGCTGTACATCCACAGATTGCAGGCATCATATGCACATATAGCTGCTAACTAAATGATTGGCGTATTTTTTCTTAAATAGAAGCAAAGGTTTTGATTTCACTTTCGGTGGAATTTGTTGCCAGATCTTTGGTCCCAATAAAGTATTGATTTTATCCCCGTTTCCGTTCTACTTTTTGGTGATACATAGCTACCTTTAAAGGAGTGTCTGTTGTTATAATTGTGTTTCCAATTCACTCGTTCAAAACTTTTAGAAATATAGTCCGGTAAATGCTCATTCTTTTCCATGTTATGCATGAGTTTAGAGATTTCCAATTTAAGAACACCTTTAAGCGTCTACAGGTTTAATTTAATGAACAACGGCATCGAAGAAGCTGTATATCATGAATAAACGTCATAATACGTACCATGCGTTTCTGAAGTTTGATCAAAGGATCTAGGACAGGGGTGGGCAATTAGCGGGCCACATGTGGCCCGCCACATCGTTTTCAGTGGCCCGCGAGAGCATGCAGAAAAAATCCTTAAATCTGAAATTTCCTTTAGCGTAGTGCTGAGGCTAACTTGTCAGTGACTTGCTTTTATTTCCATTAGAAGGACGGCCCTCCGCTAGAAACGGCCTTCCAAAAGTGGCCCCTAAGCCAAGTTAATTTCCCACCCCTGATCTAGGACATACTTAACAGCACATCCCTAACTGCATAGGTGTCCGAGCAGGCAAAATTTTGGGAGTGCGAAGGATTTTTGCCCAAATTTCCGCAAACTTGCCCGAAAAAACTCGAAACAAAATGACCTCCAAAAAATGACTGCATTTCATTTCATCTTGGACGTGTTTTTTTAAATCAAGGCACCTCAAGCACCATATTTTGCCTAAATTTCCCCTAACTTTCCCGTAAAGAACTAAAAACAAACATGATCGCAAAAAAAACGTCTGCACTTTCATTTTGGGTGCCATTTTTGTAAAATTAAAGCATATACAGCAGTTTTAAAAGGTTTTTATACATTTTTCCCAAATGTCCACAGATTTTGCCCGGATTTTCAAGTATTTTGCCAGATTTTCACCAAATCAAACGTTTTGGGGTGCGGTTGCACCCCCTGCACCCAACTAGTTGTACAATATTGAATATGCGGGTAAAGCAATGCAAAATACACTTTTTTACCATTTGTGATTTAGAATATTTTCTAATCTGGGTCAACGCCCAATAGCCATTGGAAAACTTACGGGAAATGTGCCCATATAGGAAACCGAATAGTTCATTCGAGAGGACTTGTTTTTGGGTAGTGTGCTGACCGATTTAAAAATGAATGGTAGAGAAGGCCAGGAACTGAAATGACAAAGTAGTGCAAACGCCTAGCACCAACTGTTGATGAAAAGAATTGCATCTGGAGATATCATTTCTACAGAACAAACCTGCTTTCTCTGTGGGTCTTTAGCCTCAGTGGGTTGTTTTTTGTATGAATGCTATGTTTCCTATAATTTACTAAAGGTGAAACTCATCCAGGTTTTTCGTTCCCAAGCAGTGCTGCGTTGCGTTCTGAGATTGAGATCTGCGGTGGTACACAAGCGCTTCACAAGAGTTGCACATCCTTATGAAGGATAGCACGATGAACCCATTGCTTGATCACATACAATGTACAATTTGATGCTTGCTCAAGAGGTTAGGTTTCTGCGCATTTCAGGGATGAAGCACAACGCGATTTAGGAGGGCAACATAGTAAAACATTTATAAGTTTGGTTCTTCTGTTTGCAAAAACCTTGTAAGTTACAGAGGTAATATCATTTCTTGAGAATAATTTTTGCTGTTGCGGATTCAACTGTGTGAAAACTTTGAGACAAAGTTTTCATGTAATCTTTATAAGAACAGAAATTGGCAGATGTGAATTCATTTCTGAGTTAGTCAGTTTGACAGAATGCTATGTACTACTATGAAATTCGTTTCTCCGAATGGCCTGATGGACGCAAAAAGGCTTGTTAGTTGTAGGCGGTTTTGTCATCACATCTTCAGAAGACGTGCCAACAAGGATTAAAACTTTTAAGACCTCTTGTAAGGATTATCCGAATTGGTATTGATCGAGTATACAGGCATTGGACAACAACTACTATTGGTGGTTTGCTGTAAATCAATTTCAATCCTGACAAATGCACTCAAAATTTTGCCTTCATTTTCAACTTCCAGCAATGCTAATTATAAGCCTTTGTGCAAGGAGCGCTTCTTTGTCGAGCCATCGTGGTTGGTGCGCTCTCAGCAGCATCATACATCAAAGGCGCCAGGACTGTCAAATACGTTACGCGCATGACGCGCCACGTCTGCATTGGAAGTTTATTTGGTGCGCAGTTTTAAAACGATCCATTGCACATTGCTTTTTGGCGGTTTGCAGAAGTGGCCGGAGTCACTTTTTCAAACTCCGACTCCGCTCCTGTTCCAAAATTTTTGAATCCTGATCCGGGTTCAGGTCCGGCATATTTTCAAATTTGAGAATCCGACTGCTGTTCAGACTCCGGGTACCATCATCGATTCAACCGAAATTTACCCATCTTTTTACTTAAGAAATGGCCACACGAACTCCTGCTACTGCCGAAATTGAAAAGTGACTCCGGGGACAGGTCCGGTTTTTCACAAAACTTTGACTCCGGATCCGTAAGAAAAACGCAGAATCCTGTCGGAGTCAACTCCGGATCCATGGCCACCTCTGGCAGCATGCGCCAAGCCTGTTGAACCGAGTCACAATTGTTCTGTATGACGGATGGTTGAAACATTGACATCTTCCAAAGCTGGCAAGTAACGTGATACCCTTTTCCTGTGTAATCAATAATCATACTTGACTGTTTTGAACAGTGGCGTAAGGGCACACCCAAAAGTTTTGAGTTTTCGAAAATTTGGGTAAAATTCCAAAAATTTCCGGCACAGAAGTTCCAAGATTTTTTAACAATTTTAATGAAATTAATATTTTTGTTGTTCACTGTATAAATAAAAGGTTATTATGTAACAGAACCACATTAAATATTTACAATATCAACGAACTCTTTCTTGTAACTTCGTGTTTTCGTTTGTGAGAGTCGACGACTTGACGAGTAACTGATTCATTTGAAAGTTCGGGCAAAATGATATATAATTAAGGCATTTCATTTATGTGCTTTATTAATTTGACACTGTAGGGAATACAATATGCTGTGGAGCACCTACTTCATAAGACTAGAGTGAGAGTCCAGGCAGGCAAATACAGAAAAGTTTTTGTTCTTAGTTGTAACTACAGTGTTTGTTTGAACACATTTTGCCATATAATTTGTTGCATGTTGCAATACGTGCAGTTGAACAGACAATGTGGCGAGACTCATGGAACAATCATAATACAAATAATATGATATATGGCATGTATGTGTCTTCTGAAAAGGAAGCAGCTTTAGGCTTACCTCAGCTAGGTGTGAAGTTTCTTGCTGACAGCAACAGCTGATTTGTGAATAGAACTCCAATCTGTGAGGCAGATGCTCAGAGTAGTGAGCCAGCTGGCTTCTGACAACATTCTTGCGGAGCCTAGCTTACTTTTTGTGCTCAACCTTTCAAGTGAGTCAGTTACTCGTCATCTCTGACAAACTAAAGCACGAAGTTACTAGAAAGAGTTCATTGATATCATATAATGTGTTTTCTGTGCCATAATAAACTTTTATGTATACACTCAATAACAAAAATGTAGGATTTCGTTAATATTGTTAAAAAATGTCGAAAGGTCTGTGAGACGTGTTTGAGATTTTTCCCGAATTTTCGACAAATCAAAACATTTGGGGGTGGGCTTTGACCCCCAGCTCCTTTACTACTGCCTAAAACAGTTCAGTATGATTACACAGTTAGAGTATCACATTACTTGTCAGCTTTAGAAAATCCCAATGTTTCAAGCATCCGTCACCCAGAACGACTGTGACTCGGCGCACGAAGGTTAAGTCAAGCGCAAACCGCCAAAAAGCAATGTGCAGGAGTCTGTTTGAAAATTGTGCGCCTTAGGAACTTCCAATGCAGGAACTGCACGTCAAGCGCGTAACGTGTTTGAGTGTCCTGTCGCCTCTTGCCAACCGTGCTTCACCTCAGAGGCTGGCGCGTAGCCAGAAATTTTGATAGAGGGGGGCGGGGCAAACAGCATTCAAGTCTCAACATTGAATCTTTAATGCCCCTTATTTTTAAAAGCATTATAACCATAAAACTTGCATTTTCTGGCACTTTTTTCTGAATAATTGCGATCAGATTTAAACGTCGGCAAAGACACAGTCTATTCTCATTTAATTGACAAGTTTTAAACGTTTTTTTAGTAAAGTTCCAAGCTTCTACTTCGGATGAGAGCTATCTTTGCTAGTAAAACTTTCTTGCAAAAGTGCTTGTGAAAATCTCGATGCTATAAATGCAAAATCAGTGGTTTGATTTTAGCAGCCAATATTGCAGTTGAGCAAGAAGTCATCGTGGCCGCCATTAAGATTGCGCTTTTTATATTTACATGCTTCTGCTCTGATATACACCAACACACGTTTGAAAAATATTTGGTTTTTATGTCATTAAATGCTATGAAATGCGACTGCGGTAGCATTTTTGTACGCTACTTGCTATAAACGTGCTTCGCAAAAACGATTAGATTAATAACTAGCTATTTGGAGTTAACAATATACACTAATTCACAAATATCATATAGACAATATTGCAAATTGGGGAAAGTTGCAGATGTCCTCTAAACAGATTTGAATATATTTGACCCACTCAGTTTGCACAAAAAGTGTGTATTTTCGGAAAACGAAGGTACAATTGATTATCACCATGGCTCTACACCAAGAGTAAGAAATAATTTTCGCCACAGCTTAACACAACGATTGGTTCGTTGATGTAGCACAGTGGTTCCCAAAGTATGCGTTGAAACCCAAACAAAGGTGGCGAAGGGTCAAAAAATGGGTCGCGCCGAAGCGGGAGTTGTGTATTTTCAACGTTACCACTGCTTGTCTGTGTGTGTCTGTAGCGTAGATACTTGAGAAAAGATTAGATTGCTGACATTAAAAACGACTTAGCAACTTGCTGCTAAAAATCATCCATACAATCAGTATTTTTTAATATGTTGTTTGAGGCTTAAATCGCAAGGTGTTCACTAAACTCAGATTTGAGCCGGGCTCAAAAAACGTTTAGAATTGCCAAGCTGGCCATTCTTGCGTAAGTGTTTGAAGTCTTTTTTCAAATCCATTACTATAACAAACAAATGACAATCGATTGAGGAAAAATTCAATTTAGTTTCATTTTAGTCACATGTGCTTTATCGAGAGAACAGATTGCAAGTTAATTGTAAGTAATGGCAGTTTCAATACCCTCAACACTCACAAAAGCATCTTCCTACTTACGTTGGATTTTGCTGCCGACTCTTCCCGTGGCAACTGAATGATTTCAAACTTAATGTGGGATAGGCAACTGGCAGTTAACATCAGGTGAAAGATGTAACACCTTTAGACTATGTGCAGGTCGGACTCCGATTCAGTGGTGTATGAGGCGGGGGAGCATGTGGTGCAAACTCAACCCCAAAAGTTTTGATTTCGAAAATCTGGGCAAAATCCCTGAAAATCCGGGAAAAATTGCTATCTAGGTAAAATCTCTGAAAATCCGGGCATAAATGGCGACCAACGTTTGCAGAAAAACAATTGAAGACCTTCTTTTGGAGGTCACACCAAAAAAGGGTCTTCGTGATCTTTGTGGGAGAAATTTTGTAAGCAAACGCCGCAGAACAACGTTCCGGGCAAGTTTGAGGAAATTCGGGCAAAAAACCTTCGCACCCCCAAAAATTTGCTTGCTCCTACACTTATGCTTCGATTAAATGACAAAACTGTATTTTTTACTCGCAGGGAAGGTGATGTAAAATCATTGATGAAAACGTTGAGGTTCCACATAATTGTGATTGAACGGTCACAGTACATGTTTAAATCATCAAAAAATATCTAGAATTAATGCTATTGTTGCTAAACAGTGTCTACACGGCCCAATTGCGTAATAAAGACTTTGAAACTGGATTGATTTTTAGCCAAAGTTTGAGCTTCAAGGCATGAAGCGTATACATACTTGGCCCATGCCGTCGCAGTGCGACGATCTGAACGGCGAAGACACGAGAACATTTGCGGAAAGTTCTTACTTTCTGAGGTGTACTGTATTGAAGAAAGTGCTGTATTGAAGAAAGTGCTGTATTGAAGAAAGTGCTTGTGACATTGTTGGGACTTTTCGGACCCTCATAGTAATATAGCGCCCGGGAACCCTCTCGTGACGCCCCTGGTTTATGAGAGTAAAGAATAAAAAAACAGGGTAGTCGGGGTTATAGCGATAGACTCGAAAACCAAATTGTAGGTTACAAATTTTGAAAATGGTATTTTGGTAACAGTGACGCGCTTTACATATTTTTGTGGTTGTGCTTCACAAAACCTCAATGACTGTCCTCTTTGCTTTTCATTTTGGGAAACAGATTTCCAAAAAGTTAGTTGCAATCGCCGTCGGGTATTGAGCTGTCGATACAGCAAATTTTTCACAGCAAACGATTTTTGACGCTCGTGAATAATGGCTGATAGTGCGCTTCGGCTTACAACCATCCGCTATATGCAGATAGAGATTTTGTGCTGAAGCTGAATCGTTCCGGATGGTTTGTGTCATGCAAGTGGACTGTGGACACATTCAGCTGAAGCTTTGTGTGCAGATGCAACTGCGAAAATAGATGTTGTATAACCAGTCATAGGTTTAGGAACAGAAAAATTTTTGGAGGTGCCAAGAATGTTTGCCCAAATTTCCCCAAACTTGCCAGAAAAGTTTTTTGTGCGACTTTTGCCTACCAATTTTCTCCCACAAAGATCATGAAGACCTTTTTTGGTGCGACCTCCAAAAAAAGGTTTTCACGTGTTTTTCTGCAAACGTTGGTCGCCATTTTTGCACGGAATTTCAGGGCTTGTGCCCGTATTTTTGACAAATCAAAATTTTTGGGGGTGCTCTTGCACCCCCACCTCCTACACCACTATAACCAGTGATGTGACAAACGATAACCGGCTGAGCTGAGCGAGTTTTCATAAAGTCTGAAAAGCATCACCAAAGTGGAGATCATTGGAAAAAGTAATTATATTTCACAAATATATGTTTCACAATTTATTCATTCAGTTATTTTGCTGCAGCGACCTTTCATCAAATATTTCCACATTGCACAAAAGCGTTGAACAAAAGCAACAGCCATTCTTTCAATTTATGTGAGTCCACATTTATGTTCATGTCATCGACACAATTTGTTCCATGAAACATGGGCGTCGGAAGGATTTTTTCCCAGGGGGGACCACTAGGTTATTTTTCCAAATTTTTTTCCAGGGGGGATGAGGCAAAAGTGGTGAATTTTTTTTTCCACTCAAAACTGAGAAAACATTTTTTGCTAAAAATTTCAAAATCCAGGGCTAGGTCTTGCCCCCACTTCCGACGCCCATGCCATCAAATAAGAATTAGCTTTGCGGGCGTTGCCAAAACTGTTGCTTTTCCTATTGCAGTGAAAGGTTTTGCCTTCACGTGTCTTTATTCTAATTAAATAAGCTTTAAGAATAGATTCGTAAGCTATAATAAACATTCCGTACGTTTATTCGCATAATTCAAACTTTACCATTTGTGGGGCAACATGATTTAAAACTTTTTGGTTTGTAATTCATGCACAAACCTTCCACTAAATCTGTGGTTTTCAACCTGGGTCGTGACCCCAGAGGGGTGTTTGTACATAGTTTCAAGCCGATGGAAGCATGTGGATGACTCGCAGGTTTCTGAGAATTCATACACATTACAGTTTTAATGTGGATATTTTGATGCTAAGAACAATCGTATGTGTGGTTATTGCAGATTGCGGTTTGAGAAGTCGGCTAAAGGAAAAATAAGCGGGGCGGATTTTGGTTTAACTCACTTTAAATAAGTAACCTAACCATCGAGACTACAAATTGTCTTAATTGTCCTTGACTATGGGTTCGAACGATCCTTTGTACGACGTGTATGACTATAAAGGTGGAGATCTATCTGATGTATTTGCGAGAATATGATCTGGACGCCGGTAAAAGTGGAAAAAACCAGCACCTGGCAATAAATGACAAACATGTTATCAGTCTGGAACCCAACCCAACAAAAAATCAACCAGGGAATGCTAGGATTTTAATCAATGGCGAAGCGCCTTCGTGGAACGATTTGAGACCCGCTATGGAAAATGGCACGGAATTCAAAAGAGAATACCAAAAATTTCAACGAGAACGTTTGGGGGAAAACTTCATAAATAGCAAGCCGCAACAAGCTGCTCTCCTTTCTGAATTTGAAAAAGCAAGAAGAGTGGAAACATCCGGTTATCCGACAAAACGAATGATCCAAAGGGGTATTGAGCGAGCCGTAAGTAGTGAACAACCACAAAAGATGATAGACATTTTCCGAGGAAAACCACAAGAAAGAGTGAAGGCTTGCAAACAGCTTTCCAGGTTTGCATGATTCTTTTATTGCTAATAGTTACTGTTTTGTCGTTTCCAGACACATGTTACATCATACAAATCGACTTTTTAAACTGTGCAATAGAGGAAATTATCTTTCATAGCAGAGGTTCCCAGCCTGGGGTACATTTACCTATCTGAAGGGGTACATTTAATGTTAGAAAATATAAGGTAAAAATATACTTAAATATTATGTATATCCAAATATTTATGCATGAATCAGTGAATATTATTTTCAAATATCATTCCATGCTGATTGTCAAATATATTTAAAATTTTAGGGGTACATGCTCATCTGTCTAAATGCTGAAGGGTAACATTGTCAAAGAAAGGTTGGGAACCTCTGTTTTATAGCATGGACTACCGCGGAAGGTGTTCATTGGAGTAGTTTCTATCAAAAAATTTCAGCAACTAACAATTGGTCAGGCTCAAACTTGCAAAGTTACTTTTTCATAGGTAAAGGGTTTAAAATAACTCTCCTACTGCAACGGAAAGTAGAGTTTCTTCACGATAGTCAATAGTGCAGTTCGTGGTATGCTATGCAAGATTTTTTTCAAGCAACGCATGCCTGTTTCAGCTTACGATATGACCAATCTCCAATTGTAAAATGTAAATGCTTCCCATCGCACTCCCAATGCTTCGCTTGATAAAACCACACTTCGACACAGCAGTACTTGTGAAAGACTGTAAAGGTATGAAGAACCTTAATTTCGCGGGCATGCTCAGCTGATTTTGGATCTTACAGTTAGCTTCCGACAAAACTTAGCGTGTGATAACTATTACCGAAAGGTAGTGATATAACTTCCTGCGTCTCACACGTGCACTGATCACTTTTAGGAGATCTCAAATTCCGAAAGGAAATGTTTGTGTGTTGCAAAAAAACATCGTAGTTGACCATCCCGAAAAATATCAACCCTGTGGACCTCTTTGAAGACTTTAGGTTGATCGCAACTGGAGGCTTATGGGATGTTCGTTGTTGAAATCACTTAACCTCAGCACCGACGAACGTACCGAGACGACAGCTGTGATATCAGTGTGAAACTTATTTCCAACACTTTACAGTAGTTCTAAAGCAATGTTTTTCCAACTTTTTTGTTCCATCGTCCCCTTTTCACCCTCGACACATCGTTGTCGCCCCCAAGCCTGATTACGCAAAAACAAGGTAATATTTTTAAAGAATTTTATTTAAAGAAATCGATACATACCATGGTTCCCAGTTAATTGTGATGAATGTGCTTGGCGGCCTTCACATAGCTTCGAAATATTGGGAGACATTTTAGTGAGGTACAGTCGTAGATCACCTCGCTTATGAATCAACAAGTGGTTTCTTTGCTTTGAGAGCACAAAGGTCACAGCCGAAAATCCCTTTTCAACCAAATACGGTGTGGGAAATGATATAACCCACATGGTTGAGCATTTTCTCCCACTTTGTGTGGTTTTGCCACCCTTTACTTTGTTCGCCTTCTTGACCCTCACAATCGCCCCCAAGGGAGCGATTCCGACCACTTTGAGAACCACTGTTCTAAAGTTTATCACTAATACTGTTCTTGCGTGCTGATTGCACATAATGACTCACAGATTCAGACAATACCTCTGTTAGCTTCTTGTTGCATTCTAGCAGTTAATACAAGGGTAGGTCGGTTGTACACTTTATTATCAAGTAAGAACAAAATCATCCGGAAAACGTTCACCAATTCAGCCAAGCTGAGCACGGCATACTATTTTTTTTGAAACCTGTTGCAAGGTTTTCAAAATGTTCGTGGTGTGCATTGCTGAACCGCTGAATTTTTGCTTTGAACCCTTGTTTAGGCAACTCCACCATTGGGGAATTCCCCACAGGTTAAGAACCACTGGTCTAATCAAATACGAGCAGTTGAGCATTGAAGGTGTACGGCTGGACTGGCTTGCGCACAACCTGGTTTGCAAGATCGAATTTTGCTAAACTACTCGAGAATTGAGAATGGACATAAAGTACGCAAGTGATGGATAGAAGTCCGCAGGCCCGTAACCAGCGGGGTGA
>JGI24022J15233_10010023_pt1 | contig 10719 bp, 5 predicted proteins | sample Ectturendosymbi2_FD_15233 | JGI IMG/M metagenome (IMG submission 15233)
CCTGATGCTCCAATTGATGCAGACAACCACGAAGCCATTTTTGCGCTGAATCCTTCCTGTCTGAAAGGCAATGACGGTAGGTTAATCGTGTGAAAAACAAGCGGTGGATCCAGGAATTTGGGGGGCCGAGGTAAAGGTTTTGGGGAGGGATTTTGGAGATGTGCGCACTCAAGTTACTTGAAAAATTACACAACATATTAAACTTACATAAATCGTATGACATGAACATTGTATAACCTATTCAGCGACACTGCTCGCACAGGCAGTAATCATTGTTGCCACTGGAGTCAGTCGCGTTAACATCAGATTGTTGCCTTTTTCAACATCAGATAACATCAGATTTTGTCATTGCAGTTTAATACAAGTTAAATGCTTCCACATATTAACAATACCTAACAAAGTGCGATAACTCACGTTGAATACGAAACAGAGAGAAGTATCGTCTTTATAATGGAAAAGATGTTATTTGTGCGTAACGTACGTGTTATTCCTATTCCCAACGCTATGAACAGAGCTTGTTTAGTTTGGAAGTGGAACAATTACCAAACACACATGAGGGTGAGAGATTGGTTAAAGACGCTTAAAAGTTATGAATGTAACTAATTTTCATCCTAAAAAGTATAGAACATTTGGGAAAAAAACAAGAGCTCAGTCAACATTAAATTTGCTGCCAAAACATCAGACATTAGATATTTTCCTCAAACATCAGATCTGATGTTAGAACATCAGAAGTGGGAACACTGGCAGTAATAATAACTTGTTTGGAAGTGCTTCTAATCACAGAATGCTACTTCAAAAAGCGTGGCAGATTTTGTTTCCCATCATCAAGTACGAATGTTGTATCCTTCGCCTTTCAGATTGTTAGGTTCACACTTAATATTTCTCATTTCGTTCCAAACACTGGGAAGAAGCATACTATTTGTCATGCACACTGGCATATATTGGGCTATAATATTTCGCTTGTATCAGGCTTTCAAAAATAGTAGAGAGGATATTTTTGTTTATTCAAATCTACCATTTCATTTTGAATTGTTTTACTCAGATAATGGTCACGGAGATATCGAGATTTTACTTTTTTCAAGTGATTAGCCACAACTGGAACAAACTTTGCTAGAAACTGAGCTTATTCTACAAAACTACCATTTTTTTGCCACCAAAAACTGCATAACTGGCTGCCCTATGAAAGTCAAGTTCTTCTCTTCTAAAACCTAAATGATAGCTAGAATCCTGAAATCAATATTGTTCCCATTCTGACTGCTGTCAGGGGTTGGCGTCTCAGCGTATGCATCTATGACTGTACTACTTTGTAACCTTTGTTCAGTTTTTGGTGTAAGCGCATGACATGAAAATCAGTGGTGGATATATTTCATGCCCATGCAAGCATCTACCAAAATTTTTGATCTCTAAACCTAAAAAAAAGTCAAGGAAACTGGTATTATATGCAAACAATTTACAGCTAAAGCAGAAAGCACTGTTTTATGATAACGAGCACAAGCCATGATCAGGAGAAAGCATCTGTGTTAAAACTGTCATTTGTAAGGGGCAAAGTTAACCGCATTACTGATGCACGCTGGCCACTTTTTTTCTAAATGTTTATCCCACATTTTTCATTAAAAGCCCATCGCAACAAGTTTTATCTATTAGATAACAATTAAAATGTTTTTGGGATTTTATGCCGTACAAAATATTAATGCATACACCAAAAAACGCATTTCAAAATTAAGGCTTCGGTTGTAATTAGTAAAAGCAATTTTTTAATTAAGCCTTCGTACTGACCAATGCTGTGCTGCGAGGTGCCTGGACAATAAAAAACTACCACGACCTTTTACCCACTTTTCATAAAAATTTATTTTGCAAACTATTCAAAACGCAGTTGGTTGACCCAAAAAAACAGTTTCTCTTCAAAGCTATAAAATTCATCAACCATACATTGCTACATTGGAGGTTACTTTCCAAGGTGGAAGCATCAAAAATACAGGAAGAAAACATTAAAAAGTTCGAAAGTTGTAACGCTAGCACGCTACAGCATTTTTTTCTGCAGCGTGCTTCGCATGAATTTCATGGCTTGTCTAAATTCGCATAGGTGCACGGTAATTGATTGCAAACTAGTTTTACAGTGTATTCCGTGGTTAGCAGTCTGACCTTCGTACGAAGCTCCGTGAATTTGACTTTAGAAAATGCACCTAAAATATGGCGTATCGACCTGTTTCGGGACAATTTTGTCAAGATCAACTCGGTAACCAATTTTTGTTGAGATAGAGTTTTGATGGCGTTTTATGACAACGGCGGTATTGTAGCGCCACGACTGAATTTTTATATGGTCTGGAATCATTTCACTCGCTTGCACCTTCAAGAGTGCTCCCTTGAAAAGATGGTCTCTGCGGTTTTTCTGCACAGGGTGCGCCTGGCAAGAAGGCTATATCACCAAGTTACAAGGTTTTGGTAAGACCCGGCCTAAAGTCGAACTCCAGACCTACCAGCACAGAAGCGAAAGTACACATACCACCAGATCACGGGCAGGCATCGGAAATTAGATAGTCAGCTTCCAGGCAATTAAATGTTACGGTAAATCGGCAACAATCATTGTTGGCAACGTGGTATTTTCGCGGTTGAGCAATGCTTGACATCCCCACAGCACAATCCACTGTTTTATCGTGAAACTTATTGTTTCCCTGACTTTATGCCATTCAATTATAATTTGCCGTACAGGTAGTAGAGGACAGATATTTGCGTGCAGTTTANATACCCACAAAACGCGTTTTTCAAGCATAAGAAAGTTGCTATNTACCGTGCTCTTTCCACAAGGTGAACGTAAGGAACAAACATTGCAATCCAAGCCAGAAAGTCAACCAACAGAATCAAAAGAAAAACTGGACATTTCCACAAATGCCAGGAACGCTTCAAAAAGCTTTCCTGTTTAAAGGTTGTTTTCATGCTTGTTTTTGAGCAGTCCTTGACTTCTTCCACAGTATTTTTTTTGTGATTACTTCTGCAGCAATTCAATGGGTGCACATGTATTTTTTGCTGTGGTATCAAAAAAAGTCCACAAATAGAATTGTGGAAACATATAGCGCCAAGAAGAAGCACTGCACCCTGACAAAGAAAACATCGTTTAAGTAGCAATATTTCATTGCCCTTATGCCATTTAAACTAAAAATGCTGTTTTCATATTTTAAATGTGGAAATCAAATATAAAACTTACTTGAAATAAAATATGAAAACTTAATATGAAACTTTGTGCAAGGAAAAATAATATTGCCAAGTGTTAATTAGAAAAGTGTCATAAGAAGACAAATAGTGAGAAACCAGCAAAGATATAACTGAAGTGCACCGGGTCCGGATGTTTTGATGCGATGAACTCGTTTCTACTGCAATATACATTTTCAATAAAATCTTTTATTTTTATACTAAATACATAACAATCAATTTGAAAAGAAGAGCGACTGTATACAGTGAAGTTGCAAAAATTCTTTGTTTACCAATAAGACGTAATCTAAGAACGAATTTTAGCAGGGTATTTGACTGCTGACGAAGGCATACATAAGAGCTTTTGTTCTGAAATGCACTGATGATATTTCGCACTTTCATACCCAAATGAGGCTAAGCCATATATGTCTATGGGCAGAGCAGCAACCAGCTGATATTTTCGAGGGGGCAAAATGATTGTAACTTGTTGTTGCACGTAACAACGAACACAGGTTTTTGAAAAGATCTGTGTGGCAATTGCTGGGTTGCCCACCCCGCGTTGGGGTGTGCCTGTGGGACAATTTTTGTCTATTATCCCATTACAACTTGTGATTGTTCCATCCTATCCCATGGAATTCCCAAGGATCTAGTAATACGAAGTACATTATGTCATGTGCATGTCGTCTAGCCTCTACATAGCAGTGGCAAAGGCACTGCAAACCCCTAATTAGGGAATTCACGACTATGAGTGGGACAATGAAAATGGGTTACGTTGTTTACGTTTTCACCTACAAGACGACCCAACAACCTTATTTTCGGGGGTCTCGCGTTACTACGTCATGGCAGTGAACATCTACGACTAATGCTTACTGTGCTGTGAGCATACAATAATGGCATTCAACTTCAGATTGTTCCTGCTATATGACGTGTATGACGTTAGAATTACGTAGGATGGGACAAAATTCAAATTTCAAGACCACTATCCCATCCCACGGGATTCCATGGAATCTCATTCCCATAGGCAAGACTACCTATAGAAAAGTGCTATTTGTCACACACATCTTTATCAAACAATATACTGTATAAAGCAAAAATCCAGATAGCTTTCTCTGATGCTGAAACACTTTTGTGGCTATTTCGTACCTAAATGGTCACCACATCTTCAAGACGCAGGTAGCCTACTTGTTAAATTTCAAAACAATTGAAAATGAATTAAGATCCACAGTGTTTTAGAAAATCTTGTCTGCATTGGAAATTTTGTACATTGACGGTGACAACTTCAGACAAACAAACTGTGGTCAACGTTTGGATGATTTTGACATGAAGAGGACTAGAAAATCATTTTCAGGCTTGAAAATTTGACAATTGCAGCCTAGTGCCTCTCTTCATATTACGAGTATTGGAATGAAAACGATTAACTTTTTCAACACCAAAAATTACTGATCTGTTGAAAGCATAGGGAAGGGAAGTATCCGGTAATTATTCTCCACGTAAGGAACGGTTTCCTACTGATCTCTCTAAGAACACGAGACATGTCGAAAACATGTGAATGAAAATGTGCAGATATGAAAAGTTTGTCTAGACACGCATTAATTTTGCTACTTAAACATTAATAATAAAGTCCAGTGTCATCAGCTTAGGGTGCGAAAAAAATAAACATAACATTTCCGAGCTTAAATTTTTTGTGACAAAGAAAGCTCCTCAAAACAAACCATTGCGTAAGTGATGGTGAACGCATGGTTCACTACTTTAACTATACTTCTATACGTCAACGAAGTATACGTAAACTACATGTCATCGAAGTGCGCTAAAATGATCATACCTTCCATGTGTAGTAATGACCAAACATTTGCAGCAGTCCTGAAAAGACAAATATGCCAACGCAAATCCCACTTCCAAGCACACCTTCAGCAAAAGCCCGATCATCTTTAAAATAATAGTTGATGCCGCTGCTTGCTGAGAAATTTACCAAACCAGTTCCAAACCCTATAATAAAAAACATTCAGGTATGTAAGAAATTATGCTCAAATTTTCATTAAATGCTTTCATTTTGTGTCAAGTTTGAGCTTGCATTTTGGGTATAGCAGTACGAGGCTATGCGCGCCGACGACTCAAATGGATTACTTGACGCTTTTAAGCATCCTGAAGTTGTGAGATACATTAACCACGCGACAAATAGCACGTCAAGTAATAAAAATCAAGTACTCTATTTCACCCTTTCCACCTGTAACAATTCCAAATGTCACCAGCAAAACTCCTACTGTTTCAGCTAAGGAACTTATTGCAAGTCCACCAGCCATGATGAAACCACCCACAATCCCGCAACTTCGACATCCAAATTTTCCAATCAAATAGCCAAAAGCGGGACCTGATCAAATGAGAAAACAAATCACAAAGAGTCACTTAAACATTATGAATTCACCATTAGCACGCGTTTACGTTTTGGAAAAACATAAAACTATAGAAACACTTTTTTTCTTAAAAATATTTGGAGATATAAATTGTTAATTTAACTCGACACGTGATGGTATTTAACATAATAATTCGGCTTTGTACGTTGCGAACTTGTAACCATTAGTAAATGGAATTTCGTTTCATGTTCCTTACTTGAACACAATACTTCTATACAGCGAAGCCTGCTCCGTATTTTTGACTATTTTGTTCATAGGTCCATACTATTTTGATGTGGAATTGTTTCAGGGGGGTTTTGCATTAATGACACAGGAAGTCTAGACGTACTAGCAAAATATTCGACAATTTTCCAAATAAACTTGCGTATTCGCAATGTGCACCGGTTTGCAAAAAATTCAGAAAACGTTTTTGCCAAAAGGAGGCAATAAAAACTTGATTTTCAGAGACATTGCTAGAACTCCTGCAACAATTCAATTTCATTGACCTGTAGGCAACGGGATGTTAAGACTGAAAAATTGCTAGCCAAAACGCGTATTAAATTTCTGCGTGCTACAAAGAGCACAGTTGTCGACTTCAATTTACAGAGTGATACGAGTTGAGTGCATCCAGTTTACTTGGTTCAAACATTACTGCTGCTGGTACGTTGCTTCAGTAGCTGCTGCGGTGCTTTATGTGCAAGCTTGAAGTAATTACTGGTGCGTTGTCTCAGTGTGTGTTCTTTTTCTATGGTGCCTGCTTGTACCATCTATCAATTATCCCACGGAGTGTTATGACCATGGGCGTCGGTAGGGGGACCATAGCCACCCTGGATTTTAAAATTTGGCATTTTCCTTTTGAATCTCTAGCAAAAAAGTGTTTTTCATAGTTTCGAGTGAGGAAAATGAAATTTCACCACTTTTCGCACCCTCGAAAAAGCTTCTTGGCTCCCCCTCGAAAAAATTCTTCCGACTCCCATGGTTTTGTCTAAGAATTTTGTTTTCTTGTGTCATTTGAGTAATACATCTGCTATGGACCATGTTTATGCGACAAAAACACGTATATGAAAAAACGTCATCGTTTTTTATTAGCTTGCTTACAGTATTTTGCAGACAAAATAATCATCAAAGAAGTACTAAAGTCAGAAACATAAGGTTTGAAAGTCTAATTGTTGAAAAATATATATGCAGAACTCTCCAAACAATTTAATTACCTGCAAGGCAGGACATAGCTGTTAAAAGACCTCCAACAAATCCAACGTAGCTTGCCGGTGCGTCAAAATACCTCACCCAATCACTGTACAGCACTCCTACAGAATATGATGCACCCCATGTGAGCATGTTCACGAAGAAGGCCATGGAAAGCACCACCCATCGGAAACCAGAATATTCCTCTGGCATGTTAAGAGGAGCGACAGTACGAAAGCACAAATTCCGTTGCTATCGCGAGGTTGATCTAACAGACTAAGATACTTTGAAGTTAACCAGTGCAGATTTGAACATTTGTTAACTGAGATGGATTTTTTAACAGAAAAAGACGGTTTGGTGTTTTGCGAAGCAGCAAACGTATCTGTAGAGTGAAATAATAAGATGTAATGGAAAATTATCAGGTTCACATCTTTGCTTTATAACATTTCGTTTGATGTTTCACTTGGTAATTTTGCAATTGCACAGTAGTCACCATGAACTTACTATTTATTTTGAAAAGCGCTGTTGGCAAATGTAAAAGATATTGTTGTGGTCGTGCTGATTCGCTGAAACATCAATGCACAGTGCATTGCAAAGAAAAACCATTGTAGGTTGGTTACTTTGTGAGGTCATGAAAGAGAGCAGCAGAGGTATTAGACCGTGATTTCTTTTCTGAAAATTTTGTTTTGTCTGACTGCCTTTACTGCAAAAACAGACTATGTTTGTGGTCCTTAGTGTTGAATACATATTCTAGTTGAAATTGGTAAACGTTTCTTCGTTGTTTCGTTTGTTTAAACCAGTGGTTCTCAAACTTTTCTGCACGTTGACCCCCAATTAATGTATACAATTTTCTGTAGACCTCATGGCCCAGCCAAACAGTTACTAATACAAAGATAGTATCTGTCAAAATAAATTTGAGTACTTTTTACTTGAAATGCATGATAAAATAATACATTATCCGAAAATATGCTTAGAACTATAGATGTAAGCACAACATAAAACAATTGTTCTCCTTCCTACTGCGTACACTATTGCTGTACAGTGCTGCCACAGGCTTCTTGGCAAAAATCACTAGATTCACAAAAAAAATTCACTAGATCCGAAAAAAATCACTAGATTTAAAATTTTTGCGTTGACATTTGCAGTTTTGCTTGAAATGATGTATCTATTTACTTTATTGTCCAAAAACCTTTACATCATTTGCAAGTTTGCAAAAATTTATCATGTTGAAGCCTGGAAAATCTCATGCTAACAATGAATCTTTAAGCTTTTCTCAAAAGCAGAAAATGCCAACACTCGCGAGTATTTAGAGCAATCAACCTAACAGGTAATTAATTATTTTCACTGCAGTGTTCCTGCTAAGAAATGAAAATGCTGCCATGGCCATTATTGCAGCAATTAACACTAAACAGCACGGAGGTGCAAACAATGAGAAACTCAAATTAGAAACACTTGTTCGTTCTGTTGGTGCAAATCTTCAAGCAATAATTCACATAATAAATTGTTTACGGATTAAAAAAGGCTGAAAATATTCGAAAAAGGGCTGAAAAGTTGAAAAGTTAGAAAAAAGACAACCCATTTTCTAGAAATACATGCTTTGAAAAAATCACTAGATTCCAGTGAAAAATCACTAGATCACTAGACCAGCCTAAAAATCACTAGACGCGGTACCAGTGCTGATGTACTACCAGCAGAGTTGCCAGTCAGTTATGAAGAAAAACCTCAGATTTTACCTTGAAAAAACCCCAGAAAATAATAAAAACAACAGACATACAAAATGTTTTTAAAAAGTCAAAATCAAACTTGAAATGTATGCTACTGGTACTTGCACATAAAAATTTACGTAATATGCATTATTTGCATCAAATTTTTCACAAGGTCAGGTCTATTTTTAAACACAATGACAATTTACAAGTAGGCTTGCAGCAAATCAAATGTATGCAGTGATATAAAAAGTTAGTTGAATCTTTTCTGAAAATCGTTCAATGTTTTCTTTTACCTTCACATAATTGCACAAATTGAAACATGTACATGATACATTCAAAGTCTCACAATTTTCTTTTCACACTAATCAATGCAATATTTTACTACCAATTTCACATTCAAAATTTTACATTCTTTTCATGCCATCACAATGCGCTTGTAAAACAATGAAGAGATTCTCAACCACATCATCTTCAAAACCAAAAAAACATTCCAAAATCATCATCATGCACAAAAACTAAGAACAAAGAAGCCCTTGACATGTCAGCGATAGATTATAATGCTGACCTATGCCTAGTCAGTGCTTAATGAATCTGTACATCTCAAACAATTTGGTTAAGCTTAGCCCTTATTACTGTTCTGGTTACTGACTCTGCACATGATGACTATGAAATTATTGTATTCTTGAATTGAAAATACAGTAAAACAGCATACATTTAAAAATTTGACCAGAGTTAAAAAAACCCAGATTTTCAATAAAAAACCCAGAATCCCAGATAAAACAGAAAATCTCCAGATCTAGTGAAAAAAAACAGCAGTGACAACACTGACTACCAGTCTAACAACTGCCCAACTGCGAAACATGCACTACAATATTGTTTGTGACGTAACAAACAGAACAGTTTTCATAATGTCATCACAATGGATGATTTCATAAAAAACGATTCGAATCGAATGTGACATGGGTGGTCAAACTGTGGCTCTTCGAGCTTTTCGAAAAATTGTATTTTTAGTTCATGAATTGCAAAGTGTAGAAATATTGTTAAGTGGTACTGTGGTCAGTGACAGATTCACGCATAGGCCATGGCCTAGTAGGGCCCCGCGCTTTTGGGGCCCTGCGCAACTCCTTCCGATGACGACTCATTATTAACTTAAAATTTGCGAAACTGTGAAGACGCATAATTTCACAATGTATTTTGAAACTAGCAAAAATGCAAACGTCTAGTCTAGACTACCAGTACAGTAACAACACGATAATATTGTTTGCTACGCAATATAACAATTAGAATATTGCTTTTCATCGGAGTTCTGCAGTGACTGCCGGTCTTGAGTTGTTGCGAGCTTTTTGCCAATGGAAGATTGAACATCAAATAAGGAAGTGCTGTGTGAAAGGTTTGATACTGAGGAACATGGCTGGGCGCGAAAGAGATGCAGGCCGTCTGTATGAAAATGGTTACAAGCAGTAGCGTTGGCAGCCCCAAATTTTTTAGGAGGGCCAAATACTATGACTTAAAGCGAGCAACGGTATTTTATTTGGGCATTGCCTGTCAAAGCACAAAATGACAAGATATGTTAGAAATTTAAGGGGAGTGGTCCACTTGCCCCCCTGTCTACGCCTATGGTTACAAGAAAAGAATGAAAAAGAAAGAACAGTACTTTCTTGATGTTCAATCTTCCAGACAAAAAGCTCGCAACATCGCAAGACAGCCAGGCACTGCAGAACACCGACGAAAAGCAATATTCTCAGTATCAGATGCTACGTTTGGTTGTTATCAACCAGACTGCCCGCAAACAGAGACTGCTTGTTGAAACTCTATACGCCTATGTTAGGTAAATCAGCTAGAACAGTTTCTCGTGTGTTTTATTTGGAAAAACGTGTCTACATTGGGCTTACTGCAGATGGTTAACTGATGGTGTTGCGACAATACTTTGCTTTGAAAAACTTGTCTTCATGCTGTTTACCACCAGACAGACAGACAATTCTAGTTTATTTTGCATGGCCAACAAAAAGACCCGGAGGTCATCAAAGTCAGCTGACCATGGGTCAGAAATTATATGCTTACTCAGCTGCAACAGCAGCGATACGCAAAGGACAGACGCAACTTTAGAAAATTAGCAATGGCAAAAGATAAAACTATTCATTGATAGTAAACTGATGCTTCAAGAAAAAGGCAACAACAACAAAGACCAAATAGATACAAAACATCCAATACACAGAACATTCACAAGGCACGTAGCGTATATCCAAGACCAT
>JGI24022J15233_10010028_pt1 | contig 10718 bp, 4 predicted proteins | sample Ectturendosymbi2_FD_15233 | JGI IMG/M metagenome (IMG submission 15233)
CATCACAACTTTTGAACCCGAAACCCCAGCAGGTCATCCAAAGTATCAAAAGACTCAGATTGTAGCCTAGTTTCCAGTAAAAACTTCAGCGAAATACAACCACCTAACGGTTTGTGCCCAGGACCAGGCAAAGTGGGCCAAGGTGGCCTAAAAGTCCTCCACTTATGACGTCACTTACAAAAAAACCACAACCCCAAGCAAAAAATATTTTTTCGAGTAGAAGACTTGCCGTGTCTTTTGAGACTTTTACCAGGTCTGTAGAGCATACCGGACCGGAGATTCCCATGCAAAGCCACGTGCATTTAGGCGTTTTTTTCTTGAAAATCCCTGGAAGCGGCCAGACGCCAAAGAGTTATTTCCAAAAATTTATTTTGTTCCTAGGCATATTGTATCTAATGTTTAATAGTTTTGTCTTCTCTGATCTTGGCAACGAATGATATTTTTCACAGCTTTGTGTTTGATATTCACACTTTTGTAGAAAAAAAACTGTTTGACTCGACCCAACGTTGACATTTTACACAGCATTTGGTAAAAAGCATTATGGTATCAATTGCAATTGCGTCGAATGACCAAGTGTGATATTTGTTTGTGATAAGTGTAATGATATAAATGTTTGTGGATCAAAGCTTCCTTAGAAGAAGCAGTACATTTTTTTGTTAGTGATAATGGATCTTGGTTTGCTGAAGTAATGCCAACAGCTTGATTGCACATTACAGGACTTCTATTGTTATTTTGCATTTGGAATATAAATACGATGTCAATGAGGCAATGACAATTTCCTGCACTGTTTTGTTTGTTTGTTTCAGTAAGCTTGTCATAATGATATCACGCGGATGAACTGTTTAACAAACAAGGAGCTGTCGTTTGCATGAGAAGTAAGTCTTTGTCATGATGGTGGATGGAAATTCAACAATAAAACCAGGTAATGTTGGTCATATGTATGTGAAAAACTAATGACGTTTAATCTATTTGTCCTTACACTCATTACCATTTGCTTTCATGCACCTGACCAACACATAATTTTTAGATGTCATTTTAGTTCAACTGTATTTCATGAAGATAATGGTTTGTACCTATTTGGAAAAAATGTACAATTTTTGCTGTGCTCTTGTTAAATTTACTTTGTCAACTTTGACAGTAACTAAATAATTTACTCTTCAAGCTGTTATATTTTCCTTAGATTTCATTAAGCATATACAAAGTTTTTAAAAGCATGTTAATGCAATAGTACTTTTTGCGTGTCAAGAACATTAACTTGTCTCTAATTATGAAACATGTTATATTTCTAATTTTTGGGCAACTTGATGCAGGTGTGCAGTGGCTAAAAAAGGACCAGCGTAGTTTTGCTGTGTTTTTGTGGATAAATTGTGTCAAATAAAAGTTGGGACTTGTTTTGACAGTTTGTCACAACATAATCTAATATTTTGCATTTGTAGTAAAGCAGGAAGATGTAGTTCAGGAGATTGTATTAGACAGCCGCTTAACTGATCTATATAATACTGTTAGGTGATAAATTTAAGGAGATTGCACAGACAATGTAAGTTTTATGTATGGCAATTCTGTATTTCTTTTGTATATTAGGTGTACTGATACACCATAGGTGCCAAGTTTGAAATTTCTACAGGCGTGCAAAATCCATGACGTCAAAACCTGCTTAACTTGGTAAAATAATATCGGTTGAAATATCCTAAAGTGGCTCTCACACTAATGTCAATTTTACAGGTGACTTGCAGTTATTCGATAAAAGTATGGTCTACCTCACAGGTAGTACAGAGCAATGCAAAATACATGAGCAAACACCTTCAACTCGGAAATAAATATAGCTAAACTTTGGTTTTCTGCGAACAGTTTCAAATTAGTGTTTGGAGTGGGACTCTTTTACATCATTGCTTCGCAAAATTTGGTGGATTTTGCTGCGCAACTGCTCCTCTTTCACATCATCTTTTTAAAAGTCACATACAGTGGAGATAGTGATTGTCTCTGCAGTACAACTTAGAAGTGATTCAAACTGCATTGCGATTTTAAGTCTTCCATTCCATATCATTTAAAAACGTTTCATATTTCACTAAGTTGCAGAATAATGCTTTTGTACTTTTTAACAAACTGCTCAATCAGAAAATAAAAACTAACGGGTATGCTGTACTCCCTACCAGAATTATGGGCATGCACACTCCCGTACTTGGCACCTATGGACACTGCAATTCCTGTGATGCTGTTGTGTTAGTATGAAACTGTCTGTGATTTATGAAACAGTTGCTTGCATTCGCATTGCCTCTTCCATATACCATTTCTCATTTAATACCAAGTTTCATCATGTAATGTTCAATTTTCCCAAACACTCACCTGTCAGTTGTATTAAAAACATGCAGTCATTGTTCTTTTAACATAAGTGACACCAAAACTTTTTCTGACCTTGCACGAACAAACGCTTTTTCTTCAACATGCTGTGTTGTTTAAATCCTTGATGTTTTGTGTTTGTGTGAATGGATGTTGTTTTCTTAATGTGTGTCTGCTGGTAGAGTTGAATAAAGCCAAGCTAATGCTATAGTTGTGCTGTGAACTTGTTTCAGTTTTAATGTGCTTTGAGGTCACCCGTATTTTAAAAATATTGCAGGTGACATTTCTTGTGCTTCATTATTTATATAACTTTTGTACTTCGTTTTTTTTTCAAAAAAATTCTGAACTGATGTTTATGTTTTATCTTTTTGTATGAACTGTCACATCATTTAATATGTTTTGCTGCTCCATAAGAAATGGTTGCATCAATTTCAGACCCTGGTTGAAACCGGAGGTTGCAGCTTATTCCATTGTACATGTGGGGCTGTGGTCTCTGGCTGCTGCCTTCTTCATTATTGCAGCTCTACTCCTGCTCTACTTCTCATGCTATCGTAGCAGGTAAGTTTGATTACAGAAAATATAGTGAGGTATTCTTTTGGCAGTTGGCTCTGAAGTGCTGGTTTCTTCATTAAAGTACTTTATATCATGAGATTCAGATTCATTTCTACTTCTCTCAGACAAGGTGCCTATTGATTTGGTATTTGTATTGCAGGTACCAAATGAATCTGCTATTGATACGTTTTGGGACAATCAGCGGGTATTGTAGAAAATTAGCCTTTGTGGCAATGAAAGCTGTTTTTTAATGCAACTTGCACTTGAAAATGCAATTTATTGCACATGAAACTTTTCCTAAGTGCTGATGATGAAATGGGTTTGCAAACAATTCTGAATATCTGAAGTAAATAACTTCAAATCCACAATAACTAGACCAGGGGCCGGCAAATGCTTTTTGGCACGACCCTAAAAATAGTTCTATAATCTCATGACGCAAACGTTTGGTGAGCATATGGTTTTGTGGAAAATACTCTATAATTGAATAACATATCAATTTTAAGACTACTATTAACAGAAGAGATTTTCTTGCAAAAATTGTATCAAACTTAGCACATAAAACAGGATATGATTGCATTTTTTCTGTCTAATGAGAGTTACGGGCTTCATGTTTAGAACACAACAAATCAATTCGAGGTTTAATTTGTGAGATGGCACCTCGAAGATTTTCTACTCTAGTCTTGATCAGTATTTCTTGTTAATGTATAATAATGCAGAAAACGTACTTTCACACAAGTACTAGGTTGTTCCAAATGGCAAAAGAACATTCACTGAGCCTCTGATAAATGTGGATATCCTTTAGCAACTGAAATCCGTAATTCAGCAACCCAGAGTTGAAGGTTGCGGACCTCTGAACTAGACCAACAAAGAGACGAAAATTATAGAGAACTCACAATTTCTCAACTCCCATGGACACAATTAACTCTGTTCGGTTGTGGTCGTAATTCATCTACACTCCACTGCATCATCCACTTCAGTGCAGTTGCATGATGTGTCTGCTGATTATAAATCTTAGGTGGAGCTGTAATCAAACCCGAGATGTTTTAGTCATAGATTTCGTTGCCACAGTGTAAAATATGTAAAGTTTTGGTTTAAGTGTGGTTATTTTTGCTACGCTACCAAGCGGTCAAGTCATTTTGAATGGATAATTTGAAGCCTTGTGAAGGTTTTAATGAATAAATCCATCCTTTCGTGAATAGCCCTACCATAAATGGGTACAGTGCTCTGTGTTTGAATGGCTGACCATGCACAGGTTACTTTTTGTTTAATCATACATACTTTCATAAAACCATTTGTGCTGTTTTGTCACATTGGTTCTGTGATGTTTTTAGAGTTGAAGTCTAAGGTCAAAAGGGGTTGTACAACTTGAAGACGGGTGCCTGACCTAATGTTTTCTGAAATGCACAAATTAGTTCGAAATTTACTGCAACGAATGCATTAACACCATGTCTCTTTTACAACGTTTTCTCTTTTTTACAACTTAGGCAAGCGTAAATCATGTGGTTTGAGGTTTTTATAAAGCTCGTTTATGAGTTTTTGTTGCTGATTAGCTGATGTAGCAAAAACAAAAGAAAGTAGTAATTGAAATTTTATGAGCTGACGATACCAACCCAAAAGGCGAAATATGTACTCTGACAAGATCGTAGTGTCTGATTCTTGGCTGTGAAAGGATTCCTTTCGATAGGAAGTAGCATTTAAATTCCGTCGGTTGTGTGTTCGCCCAGACACCGCAGTCTTCGACGCCGGATTGGTTCACTGAGACGTTACGAATCAGCCGAAGCTTGCTCTGCCTCAAGCCTTCAGGACATGGTTTGTTTAGTATTTGATGTTTGGAATCTCGAAATGCGGTTTCGTAAATTGTGCTTACTGCTTCGGTGAACCCAAAACGATAGTAGATATGATGGCAGACTTTTCAAAATAGCTTACTAAACGCAATTCTAATGCGTTAACAAAGGACGTTTCGTCGCCAGAAAATTGAAGATCAATTTTAAGTTCAAGTGAAAGACAAAGGTGCGATAGAGTGATGTATTTTCCCTAGGATGTAGTGGAAAAAATTGCACCGTTCCTAGTATAGCACTAACGACGAAGGTGTCTCAGGACATGTTGCTGCACTTTGTGGGGTTGGAGTCTTTTGCGCGCAGTACGTTTGTGCGTAAGACATAGGCGCGTACTGCCCATTGTGCACAGTCCTAATATCATATGTTTATGTACACACGAATAAGTTACGAAAATAATTACTAATGAAATGGGAAGGTTTAAATATGAAATGAATTGCAAAATCTTTTTTCAAAACTGAGGTTAAGTGTGCTGCATCTGGAAACTTCGTGCGAGGCTAGCATTATACATGGTAAGAACAGAGGACAGCCATCGACTAATTTGGACGTACTGTATTTGCTTTTGCTGCTGATCGCTCTATAGTTTCCAATGTTGGTAGGGCAATATAATACGACCTGCACAAGTTAGCTAGCCTTTACTGTACTGTGCTACGTCAAAACAACTTAAATCCAGGGTAATCAAAACAGCTTTTGTTCTCAGAAGCTCCAACTACGCTGTTCTAGATTTTAGATACGCACTGAAGGTCGTGGCACCAATGCCAGTGACTATTGTACTGTGCGCAGATGACATGTCACCTTTGTGGTAAACTGTGTCTGGCTGCGGTTGTAAAGTCTTTCGAGCCGTGTCTATGAACGGTGCGATGGATAAGAATATAGACCTTCAGATCTTGTAAAACAGGAAGTTATGTTCGTTCAAGAGCGTTCCAAAAATTTTGTTTTAAATATTTGTATATATTGTATATTCAGTGGTGTGTTTAAGGGGAGGCAAGCGAGGCACTTGCCTCTGGGCCCCCTCGAGGTGTTTTGCGCATAAATTGTCCTCAATTTTTGTAAAAAAACGGATTATCCACTCATATAGTATACTCCAAAGTAAATCATAAGCACTCTGCTGGCCACTGTAACGCGTAAGTACTCTGCTTTCAAAGGGCCCCCAACAGCAACTGCAATGTGTAAGTAGGCTAGTCTGCTTTCAAAGGGGCCTCCAACAGCAACTGTAAGCTTGTAGCCTGTTTGCTGCGGTAGCAATGTTTGCAAAAAGGTATGTGATGAACCATTGCTGCTTTTGTGCGTTTTTCAAACAAGTAGTGTCACTGCCAGTCAAGATGAGGGCAGCTTTGACTCATCCAACCTCAAAGCTTACCAATACAAGTGTCAGGTTGGATGCTTTTGTATGTATGCCATGGTTTTGAATGTAGGATGGAAGTAAAGCAGATTTAGTGTTATGAATCTGCTTGGTTTTTGCCTGCGGTTTCATGGAGTCCCTTAAGGACATGGCTATGAACAAATTAAGGAAACCAAGCATTTTTCAGTGGAGAAAGTGTGTTATAAACTTTGTAGTTTATTGATGGTGAATGCAAAGAAATGGAACGCAAAACTAGAGCATTGAGGACGATACAAACTCGCTGTCACTTAACTTTTATGTGTTGCTAGCTGTGTCTTCCAACTTTCAATGTTTTTAAAGTTGTGCATCATGAATACCCTTCTGCATTTTCTGTTTTGTCAGTCATGCCGTAGTCTCAGGAACGTATCCTTAAAGTGGCCCGCATATCCCCTTCCTAGGTTTGATCAAAAGGTCCTATCACGGTTGGATGAACGTGATGACGTCACCAGAGGGCCCCTTCACAGCCTTGCCTCGGCCCCCCTCATAAGTTCACCACTGTATATATCTCAGTCACTTCGAAGTTCAGGCGCATGAAATCAAACAGGGATTATGTTTAGCAGAACAAGATTTATTCATTACTATTTGACTAAAGAATTCAAACGGCTGTGGATTTCAATAACGATTCCACAAGGTTTCAATGTGCGCACCGCCTGTAACACGGAACTTATCAGGTCAGTAGTCTAGCTCCTTCCAAACCCCCTGTTAGTCGTCCAGATCGCACGCAAGTTACCTTTTTCAAGTTTTTGTGCCGTTTCCAAATCTGCATTTCGGCTGGTGCAGTGTGGAATTCCCTTGCTACAAATGTACGCTGTACAGTCTTGTTCGAGTGTGTTCGGTCATACGTTCTAGCACACTAAACGCTTTTTCTGTTGAACTGAATGACATTTCCATACCCGCACAGATATACGCATGAAACATAAAACATAAGAATCAAAATTGTTTCTACAAATACCGCCGTTGCAACTTGAGATTATTTGAAAAAAATTGGCCCACCTAATGGATTGCATAAAAGTAACAGAAGTTTCAGAACGCCCAGTTGTATTTATGCAGTCCGTAGAGTTAAGCCGTTCGAAGCCACGTATAATAAGGTTACGGCAGAATGCTTGATAGTTTCTAGTGCAGCTTCTTAGGCCATTTTATTGAAAACAAGTTAGATGTAAATTCAAGCCCATATGTGTCTATTGTGTTGCCACCGACCTAACTGTGCTGTAGTGACTATTGATGATAAAGCAAAATGAGAATCCTTAATTGTTTGATAGTGCCACTGCATTCCTAGATTTTGGAGTTAAAATGTGAGTGTGCAGCTGCAATGAGTCTACATGCGCTAAAACTGTTTTGTCCGCTTTTGATTTTTTGCTATTGGATTAACGGCAGTGCGAAGCGTAAAACATGTTCTGCCATGGCAGCCGAAACTAGCGCTCTTGTTCAAGGAACGATAAGTTCAATCGCTCCAAAAGCGAATGTCGTCATTATAGGCCCAGTCTCTCAGACTTAAGCAGCTTCATTTCTACGTTTGTTTTTTTCAGATGACTGAAGATGTATTTGCTTCAAACTCTGTCCTGGTCATTTCTTCAAACCCGACAAGTTATATGTAACGTTCAACATCAACGTCGTTTTTTCGTGTGTATTGGCTGATATCTGTAATGATAGCGAGAGGAGAAATTAAAACCTTTTTCTCCTAGTAAAGAGTCCAACAGAGCTGCATTATGTTTGTCACTGCCACAGTTATGCGAAGAGCTCGAAATTGATTCATTCGGAATGCATCGTTCTGGTGTTCCTCGATAGACTGGAATCGATTATTACCGTGTTGTGTTTTATGCTTCTACGTTCAGTGGTTCTGCGCTATGCATTTTTAGTTAAATGCATAAAAATAGGTCAGGTTGACATAGTACCGTCTTCTAAAGAAAAAAATGCGGATAACTGCAGCTCTGTGTCACGGTTGTTTTGACGTACTGCGCTTCAAAACATTATCCTTCATCGGTTTTTATATGGAAAGTGTAATGCAGTCATTTTTGACGCTTATCGCTGCAGTATTTTGGTGACGTGCAGATTCAGATAAAATGAATTGTTATGTGATAACAATTCTATGAACTTCACGCAATCTAATCTCGCTGGAACACACAGTACAAATGTATTCACGAACCATGTGATTGGCAGAAACTTCTTAAATGAATGAAAAGCAATTTGCGATGAATAAAATTCAAAAGCTTTTCACCTTTCAAAACCTTCATAAACTGGTTACGATGACTTTAGCACTTTAGCAATACTGTAAACGTTTGATCTCCTCCCTTTGCTCTTGAACTCTGTACAAGTGTTTTTAAAATTCTTTTACATGTATCCCTCTAAGGCAGGATGGACAACCTTTCTGCAATTGCCGGCCGCGTTAGGTTTATTTTCAGGCCGCTAAGTTCAAGATACTGTATTTATATTTTTGAAATGCTTCTGTTCTGCTTCCACACATTGAGCATAGCCAGTTTGCACACGTATGTTTGGCCGTCTGTCTACTAAGTGTCCAGTAGACAAAGCGTTTATTTAATGCACGGCCGCCAAAACTTAATATGTTAAATTTAATGTGCACGGCCGCATAAACTTCTATCGAAAGTCGCAAGTGTTGCACCCCTGACCTAAGGTAAACATGTACTCGCCATGTGTGTTTGATTATTATCACCCTGCATTCCGTGGCTTGGATTGCTGTAGTAGACCCAACCTGATTTACAGAAAGCTTGCCACACTGTGCGTGCGGGATAACGGTGGCGAGTTCATCCAAAACATAGCTTTTCCACACCAAAAATAATCTCACTATTGTCTCTGTTGACCTTAGCGTTCGGTCCTACAGCCGAGCAAAATGATTCCGTTCATTGCAGGTCAGCTCATCTACCCGAAAGCGTTTTTAGCTTGACGTGAAAAATTATTGTGCTATCTGATTTTTTGTTTATTGATTTGTTCATTCGTGGTGCAGTTGTTCTGTTTTTTGCAAAGTGACACCGTAGTGCGTTGGAAAAGCAATGAACTCGCAACGCAAGTAACCAACTGAATCAGCTGTGCGTCTCGCCGGACCCGATTAATTTTTATTTTCAGTAACCTTTTGCGCTAGTATAATCACTAATCAGTTTTGCTGTCGACCAAGCTGTTAAGAATCGTCCACTGTTGCGAAACAACCAGTATCCTGGCGTCATAGTTCTTATTATTAAAATGACTCAGTAATGCGCAGAATTGACACACTCGAATTTTTCCACCCGAAACTGAGATGCGACCTTGCTCCAAACACCTCAATCAACCCCTTGTGTGCTCTTTAGGTTAGTTTGAAATGAAAACGTCTCCAAGGGATAACCTGGCGGAAGTTGTAACGAACTTGTGATACCGCAGCGCAATGTTTTTCAACCGAGGTTCCGCGGAGCCCTGGAGTTCCGCGAGTTGCTGCCAGGGGTTCCGCCGAAGTTGGCTGGGACGGAACGCGCAACCACAGTTCATTGCCGTTGTAGCAATATAGACATTTGTATCATTGCATAGGGTTCCATGAGGAACCCAAACATTTGCGGAAGGTTCCGCTGCAGAAAAAAGGTTGGAAAACAATGCAGTAGTGTGTGTGTGTTGCTGTATGACGCAATCAAACATTGTCTGTGCTCGGCTCGTTACGCTGTCGAAGCAACATTTATATTAATATGCTCGACCATTTCCAGACTCATTGATTTAGCAATGCGGTTTATTTAAACCTAGCCGCGTTTCTTCGAAGTTTTTGTTCAGGTCACATGCGACAGTTCATGTTTCTCTGATCGAAATAATCGTTGTGTGTATGTTCCACAGGTTGGAGCGTGTTTTGATCATAAAAAAAACTAGTTATAAGTTGTGTTCTGGCGCACAGTTGCGTCCTCTGTTCCGCAACACCTGTGTATGGACTCTGATCTGAACTTCCTCACCGGCGGCAAACTCATCAATTTCGAAGTTGGCAACACTTTCCGCAAGCGCTCTCGGTCCAGTGCTTTGCACACAGTGCGATGTGAGTTGGAAGTGCACTTTTTGCATTTTGACAGTGCGTTCAGTTCAACGCAGAAAACCCCACAAGCTACATAAGTTTGACGCTACTACGAGAAAAGCCCTGTACTTTAATTTTAAATCGACATCTTTATGTCAAGGCTGACTGTTGCACAAATATCAATAAGTAGTTTTGAAATATTCGCAATAGCTTNAAAACGACGGTCCTGTTGCTTGATGACAGAGCACTGGTTGTAATTCAGTGATTTAATNTTTTTCATTATTAACAAAACACAACATATCACTGTGCACAAGGGCGTAACGACGTTAGATGGCGCCCAGGGCAAGAAGCAAGTTTGGCGCCTCCATGTTCGAACCTGAGGTCTTTCGCAAGGAAATTACTGTATTGAAGAAACTGCGTCTGAAATTGTTGAGACTTTTCGGCGCCCCCATAATGACCCGGCGCCGGGGGAATTTCGCCACCCGTCGTTACGCCCCTGACTGTGCAAGCCTCGTACACCTCGTTACTGCCAAGTATACAGGGTGTCCATAAAAGTCCTGCACACATCAAAAATTTTTATATCGCAAAAACCACATAAGGTAGAAACTTTACATTTTCGACAGTGAATTATACTACCATA
>JGI24022J15233_10010029_pt1 | contig 10717 bp, 6 predicted proteins | sample Ectturendosymbi2_FD_15233 | JGI IMG/M metagenome (IMG submission 15233)
TAACATTTAGGGGGCGTTTACCCATGATCTGCGAGTTATTTCAATTTCATTGGTTAATTTAGGGGGCGTATGTAGCTTGCTGGTCCACCGACCTAGGACAGTACACAGTATTTCACATCGTTGCGCAATAACGGAAATAACAATAACGTTTTCATTCAGGCTTCTTCTGAGCCTGGTCTTCTCTCTTCTCTGGGTGAGAAGAGAGAGTGAGTTTGCATCTTTGATTCTGTTTCCGAAGCCTCTCTCGAATGTCATTGAGTCTGATGCGAGAGACTCACCTGTGCTTTTGATTTACGGCAAAGAGCAGGTTTCTTAAAGTGAGAGAGTGTTATTTTGCATTGTTGATTCTCAGCAAATGGGAGTTTCGTGAAGAGTATGTACAGACCATAAAGTGTCTGCTACATAAGCTATGTGCTGAAAAAACATCTTCCACCTGAAACCAATCATAGAAAGTAATCATGTATAAAATTTGTTTGACTTGGATGCGTTTTCTGGTAATTTTTCTGCTTTTTCAATGATTGTGCATATGTGGTTGTTGGTCTACTACATCATTTCGGAAATCCTTTGCTTTGGCAATGAACTGAAGGTTTCTTTAGCTAATTTGGTGCTTTTTTCTGTGTTTCCGCTTTTGNAGATTGTTTTATAACTGTATATCGTGCTATTCGGCTTTTACATGCTGGTATGTTTTTTTGCCAATTAACTTGCAAAAGATTTAAAATACATCCTGTTTCTTTCGCGAGTTCCGTGATCGTGGAAGCGAAAAGTTTGAAAAGGCGTAATTATAGTTATTACTGCATGACGATCCTTCAAAAGTATGTTGAGTAAGATGTTGCTGATGTTGTTTTTTCAGATATGCGACTTGTTTTCCTCACAGCGATAATTTTCAACTGAAAAATATAAAGAAAAATATTGTATTCTATTCCAAAAATGTGCGCGTTAAAAAACGTCTTTGATATTTCCAAGTCAACCGACATTGAAACGTTGGCAACACATACAGCTTCAGTTTACTTTTTCGAATGCAATGCACCAACTTAGTCATATGCGGCACTTACCTGGAAGTGAGTGAACGACTGCATCACCCGTCTTCGCCATCCTTATGCGCCAGGGGTCTCCAAACTTTTTTGTCCAAATGCCACATAAGCTAATAAAAATATATAGAGAGGGCCGGACGTTTTACGCAATGTCGTTGTTTCGGGATATGTTATATTCTACCAAATCAACAAATTTTTCGAAAGCACATTTCGCAGTTTTTTTCAATATTATCTTTTTCATTATTGACAAAATGACTTCGCGGGCCGAATGAAATGGCTTCGCGGGCCGTAGTTTGGAGATCCCTGCTATACGCTATGGACCACGCGGCTACTTGACCTGCAGTACTTTAATGGCATGGGCGCAATTTGGTAGGGGACGCCGGGGACGTTTCCCCCTACTTTTTTCAGACGGGGGGGACATAATATGCTATGTCCCTCACTTTTTTCTCTTTAGGTTTTGTATTTGGAGAGGTTTCAAAAATAAAAGTGATGTTTGTTACATTTTGTGTGAAGATCTTTTCATGTTAGATGGTAGGCCACCCAAAGCCAAGTTGATGTTGAAACAGAGTTGGTGCGGTATCATTGATGCTGTTCGTTTAAAAATTTTAGCTTCGATAAAATAATTTTTGCATTTTTCTAGTTTCTAGAGGCCGTGAAAGATGTTTAACTGATTCCGTCCGAGATTAAACCCTACTGTTAGAAAGGTTATTTTCTTGGAACAGTGAGAGCATTACAGCTGCACATGTGAGAGACCACAGTACAGCCATGATTTGTTCCGTCCAGAAATGTAACTGGCTTTGCTGTAACGTTGGTTGTCACGTATTCAGAAACAGACAGCGTATAATTTAATGATGCTAGTGTATATAATNCTAGAAAACTGGATTTTCAGGCAAATCTCTGCGAAGCTTTTGCCGAAGACAAAAAGAAGCACTATTGTGGAGACTTAGTTTTGGGATGGGGGAGTTTAGCAAAAGACTATTTTCCACCATTAGTGAACAGGATTTCAATCAAAACGTTGGAGAAGTAGCCTGCAGTAATTACCTAGCTGTATATTATCCTATAGCTCAAAACGTAGGAACTTGACTGGGAAATAAAGATAAAATATACATTTACCTCACTTCTTGTAATGTCGCGACAATGGTGAACAACAAATCCAAAAGATATTTTTTCCTTGACTCTTACACTTTGTGCTTGTGCTGATTGCATTGTTTCGTAAGTCATCTGATTTACTTGAGTAAATCAGCAATGTTTTCATCCAAGTGCGAAACATTTGCTTTACAGATACATCAAACCTAGTTTTGTTGGACATTCTTTTCTTGGTACTTTTTTGCCAATTCACCGTTGTGCATTTTGATCTAATCTCAAATATATTTTGTGTCGTTATGCAAGTAGAACTCTTAGAATGAAACTTTTAACATGGTGCAGAGTTGTAAGTCTGGCCGGGCTCTGCGAGTCGGGCCGGTCTAGGGCTTAAGTTTGTCTAAATATTTCGGGCCTGCATACAAAACTTTTTTGTAACACTGAGCGTAACGACTTTTTTTCGCGACGTGGATTTGTTGTGCTCACCCCGCTAACTTCTGTGAGTGAAGCGATTATGATTTTTCTTCAGCTAATTCTGTTTGCAAACACTGCTGCGTTCTTTTATTCTCCGCTGGGATTTGTCTCACACTGTTTTTGAGAAGGCGACATCGGTGAGGAAATTAGCACGTGATGGCGTTGCGTCGAAAAGATCAATCACTCACGCGATTCTTGGCCTGTTTCAAGAAGCCTACAAGCCAGCTTTTCAAATCTACAGAGCTATCCTAGAGAGTTTCTTTCATGCCTATAGCGCCATCGTGAATAATTTCTTTTTATCTTGAGAAACATTATATTCCACACTCTGCAGTATTATCGCTGACTGACATGCTACGTTTGTGCCAGAATATGCCAATGTTTTGGTCAAGGTGGTTGCTATATTCGGTATGATAAACCGTGTATCTGCAACTACACCTGCACACAACGTTTTCTGTTACCCCGCAGTTGAGCATATCTTAAAACACTCTCGGTAAATTTGGTTTCAGGCCTAAATCGGGCTGCAAAAATAAATGTTGGACTCGAGTCGGGTTCGGGCTTGTGATTTCGGTCTCGGGCCAGGTTCAGGCTTCCAAATGAGGCCCTTTTACAACTTTATGCGGGTATGTAGGCAAGGGCCAACAAGGGGAGATTGCAAAGATGTATCCTACACGCACCAACAGTAAAAAAGATTTAAATCATTTTGTGAAGCAGGCTACGCTAATTTTAGGCCAAATGTTTTTGCTGCTGGTGGTAAGAAGATATCTATGGAGATTTTGGTAGGGATGGGGCTGCATGCATGATGCCCAGTAGCTTTAAAAAGATTTGTAGCTTTTTCAAAAAACGGAAATGTGCAAGAGAAATGTTTATCGTCTTTGTAACGTTAAGCGACTTGAAGAAGATATCAAATTGCGCTGTAACCCACACTTATAAAATGCATGAAAACTGGTGTTCTACTGTAAGAGTGATATGCATGTGCGAACAATGCGATTCAGCATTTTGTGCACTCCAACTGACAGCTCTGATAATCCCAAATGATGTGTTCTACTATATTGCTGCGCTTGTTTGCATCCAAATACGATATTAATGGAAGCAGGCTGAACTGCAGTATCGTGTCCAGTAACAAATTTAAGTATATTGACATATAAATCATCTGCAAGGACAAAACAAAGCGTGATTAGTGTTGCTCTCAAAACACCTCTAGAAATAAGATTGGGAATCTTTATATATAAAAAGTCACTTCTGCATCGACCCGATGACTATATTGGTTTCACACCAAGCTGTCCCCCCACATTTTACAACAAAATTGAGCCCATGTGTAGTGGCAACGCGTAAAAAACACCGCGCGTGAAATATTCTGCTGTATAAACTCGTGAAATAAGTTTCAAAATTTTGTTTTAAGTTTCCTTTCATGTGAGAATTGAAGTGAGAAATGTCCTGCAAACTTGCTTTTCTCCTTTCTGCGCCATCTTGGTCTCTGCAACTTTGGTAATTGAGACAGCCATCGCAAGGGCGCACGGAGTTTTAATCCTGTCAACCACGTCTTATCAGTAGGGCAACCAAAAGTCAATATAGTCAAAGATTTTCTGCCGTTTCTAAAGCTTATGAAACGTCCACAAACCAAATTCCACGCCCACACCATGAGGAAATCCCAAGTTATTAGGTCAAAAAAAGTCAAAATTTATCATTAGGTCAAAATTTATCGTTAGGTTAAACTATTTTGATGCACAGTTTTTTCTCCGATATTTTTTTGAAACTACAACATTAGATATTGATTTGCTTTTGCAAGTTTAGTTGCAATTCTGTAATAATAGCGGGTTTATTTCGATTTTGACATAATCATGTTGTTTTGCCCACTACTGGACGATGGAATACTATGTAGGATAGGGGTGGTAGACGAGAAATGTGGTCTTACAGTACTTGTTTTGGTAAATGCTCAATCCATTTTGCATTTAGTATTTCAGCTTTATGATGTTCTCAGGTGTGATTCTACTGTAGTTATTAATGTACTTCTCAAGATATCATCCCCGAAGTTAAACAACCAAATTTTTTTTAATTTCGAAGCTTAGAGTGCATGAACCCACTTCTGGGTTAGCCTCAACACCTAAGGCTGAATTATTTTGCAGTTGCAAACGCAGAAAATTTATAGGTAAAAAAAAGTCAAAATTTGTAAATTATAAAGTCAAAATTTCAAGTTTTTAGGTCAAAAAATTGGTTGCCCTACTTATCAGGTTATGGTAAAATCAGTATATAAAATGACTGTTTGCTTTGCGCAAAGATTTTTTTCAGAAGTTATCAGGGACAGCATTCCCACTTATCTTGGTTCACAACAGTTGAGTATTAAACCGTATGGAGGCGCCAATGCGCCTCATGATGCCCTTTGATAGTAAAGCTAACGAATGGTTATATAAGAGATAGCATTTTTAATGAAATTGTTAACAAACAGTAGACTAATATTTTCGGTCTTTATCATAATGGTTAAAAGGAAAAATTTAATCATCGCGCAGGTTGTGGGTGCCTGCATTTGCAAGACATGTACCGGAACCTGCAGAGCTGAGCGTGCGTGCACGAGTTGAACTTGGTGCGGGGTGAGTCGGGTGCAGGCAAAGAAATTCGTTGTGCGGGTAACTGAATGATAATTCAGTGAAAGTGACATGAGAAATCCAATGCTACAATTTGCGGCACAAGGGTGAAGCACAGGCGCGCAACCAGGGGGGGGCATTTGGGGCAATTTCCCACCCCGAAAATTTCAAAACATTACATAGCAAAATGTCAAAACATTACATGACATTTGCGAAACTTTCAAAAAATAAAGATGAAATTTTGTATTTTAATCATTTTTTAGAAAAGTCTTACTTAAACTTTTCTTTGTTCTACTGGTTAATTNTCTCCTTACAAGTCTTATCTAAAGACAGATCATCTGATCGAAAATTTCGTAAAAAATTGGTATGNAACCACAAATATGCTGCAATTTTCAAAACTTGGGAAATACTTTAAAATGTTGGTATTTCTAAGGCATCATTTTCTTTCCTTTTGTTCGTGTACCACTTTTTCTGAGACAGGCCTCAATTCGGCGTCATGAAACTTTGTAGCATTAAGGTACCGTTGAACCGTGCAAACTGCTGAAACTTTCAAAGTGATAAGAGAAATCTTGACATGTTGGTTGTTATAAAAACGTTTGTGGTCACGTCAAACCGCTTGCTATTGTAAGACCGTTGATTACTTCTGTTAAGGGCAAAACGGATCACCAATATTAACGTAGTACAGTGTGGGCAATTAATTTGGCTCATGGGCCACTTTTAAGGCCACGCATAACGGAGGGCCGTACCTTCTAATGTCAATTGAAGCAAATCTCGGTTCAAGGTAGCCTCAGCACGAACGTTTACTGCGATGAGTTGGAGGATATTTCAGACATGAAGATTTTCCTAAATGCTTCCGCGGGCCGCTGTAAACGCTGTGGCCGACCACATGTGACCACCGGGCCCCTATTTTTCCAACCTGACCTAGTACATTTCTTAGAAAACGTTGCTTAATTGTATTTTCGGTTCGAAACCTGATAGTTTTTAACTAAATTTAGCGTTAGGACGGTTTACATTTTGTGTCTTCCTGTTTTTGTACCAGTACCACGGCTTGGCAAAAAGGGTTTAGTAGTGTCATATGAGTGCTAATCAAGTGTTGATCGCACCTACCTACTACACTACTTCGGCTCCAAATGACGCTTTACCAGACCCTAACTTTTGCAGCCAGTGCAAGCCCTGAAAGCTCATAGCCCTAAACTTGCTTCTAAAAACTTTCACACAACTCGTGGATGCCAGAAAATGCCGTTTTGCCCAAACACAAATGATCCATTATGCGCCAAAGACACAAGACCCCTGGTCCGTTTTGACCGAAATGGTAGCAATCAAAGATCCTCGCACGCTTGACATAAGCTGTCTCTCAAGTTTGGGATCTTCATGTGATAAAAATTCAAACATATTCTAGAACAGGGGTTCCCAACCTTTTTCTGACCATGTACCCTTCAGCATATCGACAGATGAGGATGTATCCCTAAAGTTTCTTATGACAAAAAGCTGAGTAAAATCACAAAAATCCACTGAATTTGTGATAGAACTTTTAGATTTTTAGAACTATAAAGCTAGACACCGTTTTTATTTCTCAAAGTTAGTTTGTGCCAGCTGCGAAATAAAATGTACCACTTCAGATAGGCAACTGTATCCTAGGGCTGAATATAGTTCAGGTTGAGAACCCCTGTGCTAAATTTATAGGGCTAGAACAATTTTGCTAAAACAGGACGAAAAGTTAGGCAGGTTTGCTAGTAGCCTACACCTGCCACACTAAAGCCATGACTTCAGTTGCTGAGTACGGAAGCAGGTGTTTGTATTAGGCCACTAATTTTTACTCTGTCCTGATCGTTCGGTCTGCATCGTGATTAAAACTGAAAAGTTCTCATTTTCGGAAATGTTGCGAAGAGAAAATTGTCTGTGACCATTTGCGAAAAAATTTTGCTACGGTTGAATAAGCACGATGACGTCATCGAATGAAATTTCATGATAATTGTCCCCCCCCAGANATGAAGAGCTGGTTGCGTCCCTGGTGTAGCAACATTTTACAGTGGTGGCAGAACTACAGATTGGAGAATCCATCTACTGGTGATCTTGCAAGAAATACCTTCTGCGTGATGGTAACCAGCGTTGCTAGCGAACGGAGTTTGGTGAACATTTCGCAACCCAAGGGTCAAAGAGCGTATTATAACATAAAATTGACTACATGGATGATTTTTGGCAGTACGCTGCTAACAGGGCAGCGGAGCCGGAACCCGGAGCCGGCCATTTTCAGGGGAGTCGGAGCTGCTTTCAAAATTTAGCTGGAACCGGAGCTTTTTTCAGAATTTAGCTGGAGACGGAGCTGGTGGTTAATTTAGCAGCTCCGGCTCCGGATCTTTTCTGCGCACTGACAGTTACCATGGTTCGCTCATGCTTCCCGACCAATTAAAGTTGTCTTGGGCTATACTGTTACATGAAAACTTTTCATTAAAGTGCTGTTACATGAATAATGCTTTGTTGAGAAGAGCCAGAACGCTTAACTGGAATCTGACGACTTTCATCAGAGAAACGTCAGACTCCTCTTGATGCGTGTCTTGTCTCACATCAGACGGGACGCATCTTTCGTAGATGGCATCTAGACCATTCCTTTGTCTCCTCAGTCTCATCCTCGATAGAGTTCGGAACGCTGGTAAAGTATCAGCGCACTTGCAGCCACGAATTGGTGATGATACATCCGAGAAATCCCTAAACCGCGACCTCATTACATCAAAATCAAAACAGATTCCGCCATGAGATAACACACATATGGGTTTGCGATGTCTTTTCATATAATCTTCAATCACCTGAATTACGTCTTTGTTAATTGGCTGCTTTTCACTTCTCATAATGGTTGCTTGCGTCAGATGGTTAATTGATTGAGCTGTCGCAGTTATACTGTGTTTCGGATCTATGACAAAGACAAGTTTATCACAATTGTCTATGACGTTGCTGATATTCCGCTGCACCAAGTCTCTCTGACTAATGGAAATCATACAAAGCTCTGTTATCAGCCTATTTTCCTTAGGCAGTCCAGCAGCTTCCAGATCAACAAAAACCAACGTCTCATCAGTTCCATCAAACCATGTGTGCAGTGTTTTTTTAAGCTGTTTTTGGGTGTCAAAATGACACCCAAAATTTTGCAATGACACCCTAAATTCTGAAAGCCAAGAATGTTTTTTCCTTGAAGTAAAACGATTTGCGGAAGGCAAGTTTTCCTGCACGTGACTATTGCAGCAGAAGGCTGCAATGCTATAGGCTGACACAATTTTCTGGCAAAGAATTCGGAATCGAAAATTGTAAGTGTGCGTACTGGTAGCTGTACATTGTCACGCGCACCGCCTCGATTCGGCCTGTTACTTTCCTGCCGCATATTTGTACAGTATGGTGTACGAAACTGCGAAAGCGTTTCATACAATTATCGAAGTGCTTTTCTATTTCACCGTTACGATCACCTTGCCTAACGATGCATCAGACTACTGTGCAATGAAGACAAAAGGTCGGCAGTTGCAGCGCGCATGCAAAACAAGGTGGTTGTCGAGTGAGCCAACTGGGAGTGAGATATTGGGTATTTGGGCCCCACTGAAGCAGCTGTCAGAAAATAAAAATGATGCAATGTGCATTGTTTTATTGCGACTTATGAAAACAAAAAATTTAAACATGGCGTTTTCTTTTGTCGACGTTGCCACCTCACCTGGCAGAACTGAGCAAAGTTTTTCAGGCGGAATGTTTTAAATTTGTACAGATGAAAGCTTCCGTAGAACTGTGCAACAATAAGCTCTCTGATGCCGCTGCTAAATCCGAGCCTAAAGCTGGCTGCGAAACGTTTGATAGTGAATTATGGGAACTTACAGTAGAACGCCGAATGGCTTGGCTGACCCGTGTGTGTCAAGTGTCATGGCGTTTTGGAAGGACACCGAAAGGTTGGCAAACTGATCATCCCTGCACACAACAATGGAGACGGGAGTGAATGCACCAACTGCCGGGGTATCTCTTTACTTAGCCTCCCTGGAAAAGTGTATGCCAAGTTCGTTAAAAAAAGATAAGGCGAAATAATAGAAGCAAAGCTGGAGGACACCCATTGCGGTTTTCGTCGCGCCCGTAGCACTACAGAACAAATTTCCACTCTCCAGCAAATTTCGAGAAATCCTGAGAGACTGCTCAGCCTGCCAAAGACGTATGCAGATGTTTTGTCGACCTCGGGAAAGTATATGGCCGCGTTCCTTGCGAAAAGCTTTGGGGGTGTTGCGGGAGTACGATGTTGACGGGTCCCTCGTCTTGCTGGCCGTCAAATAACTGTATTCCTGTTCAGAAGATTGTGTCCGTGTCGACGGAGCTAAATCACAACCGTTCATTGTTAGTGTTGGAATCCGACAATGGTGTGTGCTGTCACCACACCTCTTCATAGTTTATATCAGGGTTCTCCAAACTACGGCTCGCGGGCCAAATCCGACCTGCGAAGCCATTTCACCCGGCCGAAAAACACAGTTTTCCAATAATGAAAAAAGTATATAATTGCGAAAAATGTGTCGATTTGCTGGAATGTAACATATCCCGAAAAAATCACATTACGCAAGATGTCCGGCCCTCGAATTGTTGTGCAGTAGCTTATGTGGCCCTATCGTAAAAAATGTGGAGAGCCCTGGTCTATATGAATTTGGTAGACAGTCACAGACGCATCGACGAGGGTGTCACTGTTGGGAACTGCAGGATGAACCGTTTGCTTTCTGCGGACGAATTGGTGCTGCATGTGTGGATCTTCTCAACAGAGTCTTCAGCACGCATTTGATGGGTTTTATGCTGCATGCGACCAAGCAGCAACGAAAATCATCACTAAAAAGATTTAGGTGTTGTGTCTCTTGAGAAACCCAGGGCCAGGGTTTCTTAACCGGGGCCCTCGGTCCCCTTTGGGGGCCACGAGCAGATGCCTTTACTAAATAGCTCTGCCGTGATATTGCAAAACCCTATTGATGGGCAGGGGACCACAAGTGTTGACAATCTTTGGAAGGGGGGCATAAACCATGAAAGGTTGAGAAACACTGCCCAAGGCAGTGTATTCTGCAAGTGAGCGGAAATACACTGCAGCAGGTGGAGACGTTCAAGTACCATAGGGTGGTATTCACGAGTGATGGAAGGCGGATCGTGGAAATTGATACACGGATTGGTAACGCAGTTCTGCATGAGCTTTATTGCTCCGTGGTTGCGAAAAAGGAGCTTTCAAAGAACGCAAAGCTTTCAGTTTTCAGATCGGTCTTTGTTCCAATCCTCGCCTGTGGTCATGAACCTTGGGTGACGACTGAAAGAATACTATCAAAAGAATAAACGGCAGAGATGGATATTTGCGAAGAGTTCTCGGTGTGACACTTCGTGACAAGAGCACGGGTCTGAAATTGGTAAAGCCCGGGATGTCAAACCACTTCTCCGAATCGAGAGATCGCAGCTATATCAGTTCAGCGATGTGGCCAGAATTTCCCGAGAAAGATTGGGGAAGTAAATCCTTCGGGCTACAGTCTACACCCACGGGAAAGGGACCCAGAGGTCGTCCAAGGACCAGGT
>JGI24022J15233_10010030_pt1 | contig 10717 bp, 5 predicted proteins | sample Ectturendosymbi2_FD_15233 | JGI IMG/M metagenome (IMG submission 15233)
GCTTAAACCTTGTTGAGGAACAGCTTATAACTTTCTTCGCTACGGAACAGCTTCAAACTTTGTTCGTTACGAGAACAGCTTTAAACTTTGTAGCGTCTTCACCCTGCAAGGAAAATTCGGCCCGGTTCTTTAAACGAGCCGCCTTCGACTACCTGAATACACTCTCGCTATATGCAACCTTTAGTTTATTCAAGCACACGCTGACAGGGCATACTTAAAGCGAGTTCAAACATAGCAGCCCAACGTACGGTTTAAAGCTGTTCGCACTGGGTCAGGTTCGCCAAAATGACACAACAACTGAAACCTGAAGTGGCCGTTACGGAACGCAGAACACGTCAAATTAATTTACGTGTCACGAGACAGGTAATGAGCCCTTAAAGGGGATTTCGCGATGTTACAGTTTGTATAACGTATATGTAATGTAATTACTTTATGTAAGCACTTACGTATTTATATAACATCTGAACCATATTTTTATATAAAAACTTGTTTATTAGAAGTTTCAATTATACAGTGAAATAAACACATTCAGACTGTCCAAATTCAGCAAAACAAGCTTTGCATTTAATATTTCTGTCCCTATCCCTGTGCAATAAATGGTTTATTTAAAGGCTATACAACAAATCACCCCAATGGACGTTTCCGTGTCGGGAACCATCGATCAAAAAACGTATCTGAAAAAATGTAGGGGGGCTTCAGCCCCCTTAGCCCCCCTGGATCTGCCTATGAAATGCGTGTTGGAAATGTGCAAGCATAAAAGAATGACAATTGAAAGGTCTAAGTTTGCTGCAAGCATTCGAGGAACCATGTGAATGGGCACGGATTTCTTTAATTTTCGATGATTCAAACCGTGCATATGTCTGTATTCAGGTAACTAGTCTTCACAAAGGTGATGCAGTTGAACCAATCAACAATTTTGTCAACAAGAAAATGATTCCACGCGGCACTATGCATCCTCAGTTCTGAAATCTGCAAGGAATGCTTAAGGGTGAAAAGTTGAAAGGCCAAAGCAAGATCAGAGAAAGCAAGCAAACGCGAGACTAAAATCAAATCTTATTCAAATAGAATCTGAATAGGACTTCAGGACTAAAGTTGCGTAGCGCTGTACGTAGAATAGATTTCCTATCAAACCTTTAGCTGATTGCCATTAACCATTAGCTGAACTTTACCGCCTTTGTGTGGACTAATTGCCTGAATAGAGAGAATGATTGTGGTTTCTTATTTTACATCTTTCCCGCCACCTCAGAATTCCAAAGTCCTTAGTATTCAACGGTAAAACAAACAAAAAATAAGACATCAAGCGAAAAACAAAATAATTATAACTAAAAATTGTGATAGTTTCAACAAACAAGAACTGAAAATGTTGTATTCAGTCGTTGTCGACACATCGTCATGCTAGATTTGTTGAACTTCTTCGTTTCAGAAGTCCTCTTTGCTGCCGAGATAGAAAATTGTTCTTTATATTTCATTGACATGCTTTTGTATTAAATCACATTGATCTGAGATTAGTTAATGAATTAAATTCAATTATTTCCTTTGCAAAAACCTTTAAAATTCTTTGCAACAAATATAACTATCTGATTCATTACAAGACGAATGTTTTCTCGCAAAAAATAGTTATTTCATCAGGGAATGACTGCAAAGGCTCATACAAAATATCACAAGATTTTCACGAAACATGCACACTACTAATTTAAATGCAATAGCGGTAAAGATGAAAATTACTTATATTTGTTATAGCACTGTTAGGAATATCTTTGAATAATGTGCTCTCTGAGGAGGTCATATAAACTTACTTGCTTTATTCCTTAGGAGAAAGATGAGGATGAACTTAAACATTCTTTAAGACAATGGTATCTGTATTTTAAATACAACATGAGGAAAGCCGCATTTGTATTATGAAAACATCAAAAATGTTTAGAATTTCACACAATTTGTCAGGCGAGCAGTACAATCCTGCAACGTATAAAAAAATTGAAATGATTGCCAAGAGTACTGGTATGACTGATTAAAGCAGGAAAATAGTTTGTCTTTTCAAATAGCAACATGTTTTGTATACATACTGAAGACTCAGCATTTTGATTACAAAATTTAGATATATGCAGAATAACTACATCATGGCCATGAAAGCTGAAAATGGCATAATCAAATAAAAATATTTGTCTTTTCCATGTAAAATCTGAAATACGTATATTTAATAATCACGAGTGTTTGGGCTAAACAAAACATTTTGTTTATACAAAATTTTGTTTGTGGTCGATATACGTCGTTGAAACTGTTAGGTAATATGTAATACTGCTTGCTGATGTTGATGATATAGATATCAGATACATCTACGACAAAGTAATTTCCGGAATCAACAACGATCAATTTTCTTTCATTGATTAGTAATGATTATTCATCACGCCTGTAAGAAGTACAGTAGCCTACTTGTATTTTTGCTCTTCCCATCACAGTTGCAAGTCGGGCATTGCTTTTCGGGTCGGGCCACGTTTCGGGCCGGGTTCGCGTATAAGTTCGTCAAACTGTTTTAGGCGGATTTTGGGCTGCATACAAGATTTTTTTAAATATTCAGAGTAACGATTTGTTTTCTTTCGTGATGTAGATTTGTTGCGTTCATTGCGGTGATGTGATTTAAGTGATTGTGATTTTTCATCAGGTAATTATTTACAAATGCAAACACAACTGCAATCTTTAGTTCTTTGCTTGCATTAGTTTTACACGCTTTTTGAGAAGGTAAAAGCGGTGAGGAAATCATCGCGTGATGGGTTTGCGTCGGAAATATCAGTCACTTGCGCTATTCCTGACTTGATTTTACAACGATATCGCTAGATTCAGCACCTGGCACGGATTCACCGGTATACAGAATTTTGGGGACTTAAAGTTTGTAACGGATTTGGGGGNTTTGGGGTCGCTGAGTCCAAAAATTGCATCCNTTTTTGTCCATCTGGTCAGGATTAGCCGCTACAGAGCATACGTTTTNCAGTTTTTCGCAAAACATTGAAAAAACTCGCCGAAAGTTTTAGAAGTTAACTCCCACCATTTTAACTTGAAAAAGGATNTNGTAATCACTGGTGGNGCTTTTAAATGCTGAAATTCTTAATCAGTTGCTGCTGAACTGTGTAGGACCATAGGGAGTGAGTTAGTAGCAGCCTATTGATAAGTGGTAACTGCATTAACATCTTATGTTGAAATAGTCTGTGCCAGGTACCATAGTTGATGAGCATTACTGGATGATTTGCAGTGAATTAGAAGAATTTGTGCATATTGGTTGGGCAACAAAGTGGATACACAAAATTTCCCTGTTTCTTGTGTTTGTGAGACAGCAGGACTCGCCAAGAGCATTGGGCTAAAGAAAGTTGGCCAAAGAGAGAAGGATTTGAGACCTGGAAAAGAAAGATTATAGGCCTACAGTTTCTTTTGGTTTATCCAAACTAGGTGCTACTTCCTCCTCTCCATATCAAACTAAGGTTGATGAAACAGTTTTTAAATAGGGGAAATGACTGCTTTGCATATTTGTGCGAAAAGTTCCCTGCACTGGGCACTGACAATTTGAGGGCAAGAATATTTGATGGTGCTCAGATACGACATTTAATGCAGGACAAATATTTTCCACTCACCATGACAACCCTGAAAAAATGCTTGGCGGTCCTTTACAGCAGTTTTCAAAAACTTCCTCAGAAATTTAAAAGCTCTTAACTATCGCGACATTTTAAAACAGCTGTTAAATTCTTACGAACAATTAGGGTGCAATATGAGTGTGAAGGTTCATTTTCTTCGTAGTCATGTAAACCATTTTTCTGAAAACTTGGAAGCATGATGTAAGAGCAAGAAGAGTCCTTCCACCAAGATATAAAAACAATAGAGAAAAGATATCAGGGAAGCTGGAATGTCAAGATGATGGCAAACTATTGCTGTTACTGAAAAAGAGTGGTTGCTGGTAGTAGCTACTCCCGAAAAACGCAGAAAAGGCAATTTTAGGATTAGCAATTATGCATTATTTTCTCTCATGAGAAGAGAGTATGCTATCATGTTTGGGCTATTCTTGGCATTTTAACGCTTTTCTGTCACCACAATCTTTGCATTGCAAGGCCATAATATCTGTGTATTTACTCATCTGTTTTGAAAGTCACGGTATACAGTACACACTAACTGAATTTTGATGTTTGTTTAACCTCTTTGTATGTTTCCTACGCTGCACATTGCTCATCATAATCTAGTTTAGAAATCATGGTTATTACAAGAAGTCACTAATGTTTAAATAACATGTTAGCCAGTTTAACAATCACGAAATGTGTAACCCTCTTATGCAACAGTATGCTTAAAAAGCTGCAATTCCATAAATCTAAAAATATCAAATAGCCCAAAAATTTGAACACATAGGAAAAATCTGACAAATGTTTTGAAATCAGCGCCTCAAAATTATCCCGAAAACGCTGTTAAAACCCCAATCCCCACAAAATTCATTTAAAATTGTTGAGCTGTGTTATGATTTCCTTTGAAGAACGAAAATGACAAACGTTTTAATTTCGACAATCAGTGTCACAATGTGTTTGGACACTGCTTCTGCAAAAACTAGGTGCGTATTACAAACAATTTTTTTCGCAGAAGCATCAGCAGCGCTTGTTATTTTTTGCAGCGTCGTCTTTTCAGCAGACCCCTAGCCAGGTTTTAAAGCTTTATGGGAGCAAAATTAGGGGGAGCACAATAACATTTAGGGGACTTTGCTACCGCAAGACCCCGTGTGTACAGGCCTGCTTGTCAGCAAGGTTTCATTGACTTCCGGACTGATGATTACATGCATATGTCGTATATCAATATGCACGTTTTTCGATTGATCAACCATTTGAAATGAAGCATCAAGTTTTAGGGGTTCGTCATTTTGGATATGAACGTCATACCACAGAGAATATTGCAAACGCTCTGACAAATATATTGAGTGAATCTGGTATTGATGCCTCTAACGTAACTGCAATCACTGGTCACGGTTCGAATGTGGTCGCTGTCTTTCGTGTAGGTTTATTAGATAGTTCCACACGTCTTGACTGCTTGGCACATAAACTTCACACTTACATTGCATCAGTGTGGTCTCACGCATGCAGTTCATACCCGGAATTACTTCAATACGACAATCATGCACCAGCTCTGGCTAAGTAATGCAATCTGACAGCAGAGGTACAAGAACACCTCTGGATTCTCTCCAGAGTTGCTCGAAAATTATCTGCAGCGCATGATTCCAGCGCACAGTCGGAGTGTGCGGATTACCCTATCGCAACGACGGACACTTTTCCCGCCACTTACTGTTGAAGCAATCGAGTTGGTTAAATCCTCAATAAAAAATGATCGACTGTGAATTATTTAGTCATGTTTACTTTGCTACGCCACCAATATCCCGCAGCTGCGAATATCTTTACTCACTTGGTAAATTCGGCTTTCTGGCCTAATTCGGGCTTTAAAAATAAATGTTGGGCTCGAGCCAGGTTCGGGCTTCGAAATTAGGCCCGTTTACAACTCTGCTTCGCATGACCAGAACAGCAATCACGTTGAAATCAACACAGGATGGTGGATGTCTTAACTGGCCAAATAAAACTTTTATGAAAACTTCCCTTGCTGGGTACACCCATGAGTGAATAAATATGCAAATGCTATCAACCTCTAAATATGCAAATGCTATGCACCTACAAATACGCAAATGATTGTCAGTCAAAAATTTATTGTCAAAAATTGGAGTCTCGGATATGAACAAAGCGAAAATAAAGCAATTTGGTTCGAATTTGAAGCATTAATACGCTTCACATGCCTCTTACTTTGATTCAACAACAATGCTTGTTACAGCGTTAGTGAAATAACACTACTTTTTTTATTTAATTATCATCCTGTAAGCCGCAAGCTGTGCCTGAAAATGTTTTTTGTTGCACCTTACTTGTAATTTTCGCAAATATTGATATCAAAGCATTTAAACACCTACTGATAAAGTTTTCCAACCACAAATAACCTTTAATTCAAATCTTGAAACTCTTTACTAAGTTTTCGGCCACAACATCATCGTTTCGTCTCAATAGACTTTTGGTTCCAACATGATTTAATGGCAGGCCACAATTGTGGCCGGCGCGGGCGTCAAAAAGGTTTTACTCTAGCTATTATTCATCTGCACTTTTGAAAAGCAATTTTTGCAAACGACATCTTAGTCATGTTACATCTTCGTTAGTCATGCTAAATCATAGAAGTATAGGACTTGTAGCAGAAGAACATGTCTCACAACTCCGTCGAGTTAATGTGCACAATATCACAAAAAACACGGATATTTGCTTATTCTTATTCGAATTTCAACAATATGTGGAATAAACAAAGCGATATTGATAGCAGTGATAACTAGGGCAGCCAATTTTTTGAACAAAAACTTAAAATTTTGACTTCATTATTTACAATTTGAATTTCTTTTTGAACTTTTGAATTTATTTTGACCTATCAATTTTCTATATTTTCAGTTGAAATGCGGAATACAAGCACATTCATATACAGTATTAGAAAACAAACTGATAGGTTTGTTCTGTTGAAATGAAACAAAAAGTAGTTTATCTGCAAAATCTGGTAGCCTATAGCATGTTTCAAAAATATCTGGCTCACTTTCAGTTTCATGAAACGAATCGCATTGATGCTTTGCACTGCGGTGATGTGCTTCCACCATAAACCTTTTGTCACTTTTCAATTAGCAAATTTGCAAAATAATTCACTTTTAGATGTTGAGGTAAACTCAGAAGCATATACATGTAGTGCACATCGAACTTTTCAAGAATTTGGTTGTTTGACCTTAGGCATNATATGTTNATAAGTACATTAATAACTACAGTAGAGTCAAATCTGAGAATATCATAAAGTTAAAACACTATATAGGCATAATGGATTGAACATTTGCCAAACCAAGTATTGTAAGACCACATTTCTTGTATTGTCATGCCTAGTCTAGTTAATATTCAATCGTCCAGCTGTGGACTAAGTAACATTATTACGCTAACAGTCGCAACAAACCCATTATTATTTCAAAAATGCAACTAAACTTGCAAAAACAAATCAAAATCTGCTGTTGCAACTTTAATAAAATATCAATAACGAGAAAAAACTCTGCTGCAAGAAAATTTTGACCTTACGATAAATTTTGACCTAATGATAAATTTTGACTTTTTTTTGACCTAATAACTATGGAGTGACTCAAGGTATGAGCATGAAATTTGGTTTGTGGACGTTTCATAAACTTTTAAAAAGGCAGAACAATTTTGACTTTATTGACTTTTGGTTGCCCTAGTGCAGGTTTTTTAAGGTGTTTTAGGGAATTGCAAATCAGGTCCCTAGAATCAGAGAAAATCATCATCGGGTCCCTAGAATCAAAGAAAATCGGGTCCCTAGAATCAGAGAAATCGGGTCCCTACAGGTTCATATCGGGTACCTAATATTTGCCTTAAAAAACCTGCCCTAGTGATAACCTAAATACAGAAATCAATAAACAAAATAAAAAAGCGAAAAACTTTGAGCACACTAAAATTGCGTTAGGCTTACTCATTTTTTGAGATTTTAAGTTCTTTTCTAGTTTCTACACACGTATATGAATTTTGCACATTTCCATGACTGGAATAAATGTTTGATTTACTTGAAGAGGCAGAATAAGAAAAATTAACAAAATTTTTTTGTGGAAACGGTGTTGCCTTGTCATCGAAACAGCATATACCAACAGACAAACGGGGTCAAGATTAACCATAGCGCTGTATTTCCTCTAAAACAGAAAAAAACGATATTTGAATCCTTTTTCGCCTTTGACGGATTAAGACCATTTTTGGGAAATTCTGCTCACACTGCAAATATGGAAGGGTAGGGTGGTGGCTGGTCTTGTGTAATTCCAACAAATGCAGGCAGTTCCTGACTTTCGTATGGTGGTGGTTGATCCTTGTGTTCTTTGGCCGCACTTACACATTTTTTTGTTTTGTTGGTGTGTTTCGAATCTAAACTTCTCCACATGAGCCAAGAAAGCATGAGGCTGTTGATGAGCTGCAATATTGCCAGTGCGTAATATGCACTCATCGCAAAAAATACCGCTGTTCCGAGACATGAGAAGGTCAATGCTGCATATATTGGCCAGAAATATTTTTCATCTTGGGAGTTCGGTTTACAAGTTTTGTTTTTCTGGTATCCTTCGTGATCCTCTTCAATCATTGTTGTTTCACAATATAATCCTTACTTTGCAATCAAAGCCAACAGTGCAGCAGAGCAAAGGTTTGTTTGAATCACCAACGTTAATGTGCGATTTCTGTGCATGTTTTGTAGTACAATAACTTTAGACTCGTTACACTTTACAGAGTAACAGCAAATATTTGGCAACTGCATGAGGAAGTAAACATAGCAAGGTAAAGCACACGCAAACAAATATTATTGGCTTCCCACAGCAGGACAGATGAAAAGCGGATTGAAAGATTCTAATAACTTTCATTACTTTGATGATTACTCAATTGGCTTTGACGTAAACAGCACCGCTAAAATTTGTTTTCCGGGGTGCACCTTTAGTACCCTTAAAAGAACAAATTTCACGACATCTTATCGTTGAAGAAAATTGAGCACTGTGTCAATCTCTTATAATTATTTAATATTAAGTATGATTTGTCACTTGTGCTTTTGAGCACTGGGGTGTCAAAACATTAGTGCTCGCTATCGTTAGGTTTTCCTTTGTCCCTAAACGATACGTAAGCAACATTTAAAAAGTATTAAGTGCTTATAACAACTGCATAAAATTTTTAAAATATTAGCAAAATATGACAAACGCAAATCACTCCTCATCAAACTGAATCAGATTGAAAATCATTTTTAATTAAATTAGGTTTCTCTACTTTGGCGTAACTACAGGTTTGAGCCAGGGACGAAAACGTAGCTAAAAGGGGCCCAGTGCCCCTCACTGTAGGGGACCACTAGCCAACACTCAGAAAAAAGCTTGAGAAATGATAGTGAATCCGGATATGGATGGCTGTGCTAAAATTCTAAATCACCGGAAAATATTCCGAAAAACGCAAAAAACAACAACTTGCTGAAAATCAAAACATTACTAAATCGAAAATATAAGCTAAGTGGAGGCCCGGTTTTACATTTAGCTGGGTGGAGATTCGCCCCTCTGCCCCCCCCGTCAGTTACGCCACAGTAAACACGTCGCTGAGGACATGAGAAGAGGAAAGCTGAGTAACTTCTATGCAAAGTAGTGTGCCAGAATCTTTGCAAGAGAGGAAGATTGCACTGATAAATATTTGGTATGGAACTCATGAAAACGACTAGGGTACAGAAAATTTCCCGACCTACCTATAGATTCGCCATACCTGCACTGATTGCCCCACACGGATAAAGACCAATCATCTCTCAACATTTTTTATTCATATCTGTTCCCTTTTCAGCTTCATCATTCCGGACCCGAGCGGACCTGGCAACTTCTTAAGGGCTATTCCAGTTTCCCCTAACCTGCAGGACTCTCGAACTGCAACCCCAGCACTTGTTGTAGGTAGGCGTCATATCTTCAAGTCTGCCCACCTTGCATGACATTTAAATAGTAGTTTAGACTGCGCTGTTTTTAGCTACCGTGTTTCATTTGGACTCAATGTTTCTGTCCTTCCCCGTATATACGCGACACAACTGCTGCAAACAGTGTTCCTAGAACCTGGAACATGGAGGATCATTTTAAGTAATGACATTAAGAAAGAACTTCGTACAGGTAAAGGAATCTTGCTGAGGGTATTTTCGGCATAGAAACAGTATTACGGTTACATAGAAATAGTTACCGGATTTTGAGCGGTTGCAGCCACCTATCAGAACCAGTGTGGTGTAATTCAGGTTTTTTTGGAAGAAGGCCCTTGCAAATTTAACGCCTAATTGTTACGAACATCACTGAGATGTGCTTGACCTATACGTCTATGTTTCTCTGCAGAAAAACGTGTTTTCACGTGAAGTTGGTGCGAAGAAGTTAAAGTAGTTCAACATCAGTTCAAAGTATGTTAACAAGTTCACACGATAGCGACCTGCTGATAGACATAAAGTATCCTACTGGAGCTATTTTGTACAAGTAAGTTACAGCGGATACTCAGTTCTCTACTTAAACTTCGCTGATTGTCCCGCCTCCTGCTGTAGCAAGGATCCTGTCAGCAATATACAACCTCGAGAGCTGGCTGGAACAATTGACTACAGCACAGTACGGGTGAAGAAGCTGCAAAGCTTTGATGAGCTGCACTAGACCATGATTTATAGATTTGCAAACAAAAGCGACCACAAACATGTTTGTTGTTTGCTTTTCTCTGCAAATAAGTTAAACGTAAAGATTGTTGACTCTACAGGTCCGCTTGTCCAGCAAAGTGAACGTCACCAACGGATTTACAAAATTACATCTTTATTGCCTGTTTCACATCATGTAAAAAATTTCAGTCCAATTCATTTTATTTTCGTAGTCTTACACGTTTTAATAATCGTCTTTAGCAGCAACGGGGCTTAGACTAGCATGTACATACAGTCATTGAAAAAGATGGTACAAGTTCGTAAATGATTGAAGAATGTTTTTTAACATGTTGTCCTCACGTGACAGCAGCCAATATTTTTCTTGGCTGCATTTTGACATCCTTCCTTTTGAAGAGCTAAAACATCACCTTTGTCAAATCGTATTGCAGACATGTTAGCTAAGGTTGACGTCCGCAAGGGGGGG
>JGI24022J15233_10010032_pt1 | contig 10716 bp, 6 predicted proteins | sample Ectturendosymbi2_FD_15233 | JGI IMG/M metagenome (IMG submission 15233)
TTTTTTATTTTGGACTTTTGTTTCTTACGCTTGGTTAGGCAAAGTTTCAGTTGTTGCGTTTGATTATTTCCTGGCAATAGTAACACAGATTTACTCAACATTTACTTTAAGTCTCGTTTTTGTTGGTACAGGCTTATGGTTGTTTTTCATTTGCCTATTGCCCTTGACGCTTTCACCTCACTTAATTTTGTTTTCTTTAAATTTTGTATAGCATATTTAAAGGGTTTTGCTTTCACTTAGCTTTCCTTTTTGTAGGGGTTGAGTTAAGGTTTATTTTGCGTTGCTGATTTGTCAATTTCTTTCTGCCTTATCTGGGTTGCGGTGTTTGTATCTTCGCTTATGCCTTTGTATCGCCTTTTCGTGGAACTTTTCGCGGCTTTGATTTCGGCCGTGTTGTTACTCATAGTCAGGGATGTAACAAAACGGTGTGGGAACACTCCCAAAAAACTAGCCATTTTAAACAAAAAGGTGTGGGAACGCTCCCCGAAAAACTAGCCAATTTAAAACAGCTTCAAACTCATTTTAAAGCAAAACATGAAAAAGGTGTAGGAACGCCGTTCCCACGCGTTCCCGCCCCACTACACCCCTGCTCGAAGTGAACCGTTATTGGATAGAGCTTCTTTACATGACCACACACACTGCCAGCGAAAGTTATTTTGATTTTGTTTGGACGCCCATTGGCAAGCATGGTACGAAAAGGTACGACTTTGCAAAACTTCTCGAGGAGAGCCTTCTCATGACAAGGAGAGCTTCTCGAAACTGTAGGTCGCGACTCTTCGCACACGTTTGTGCTAACGTCTTGACTCTGACCTCCAAAGCTTCATGGAGTTCCTGCACATTCTTTATACCCGGGAAGACGAACTGTCCGTTGCTATGTATCGCCTACTTACTTCAACTCTTGCTCACTGCTGGAACTCAATGCTGTCGAATGATTTTATGAGAACTACAATGTCTTGCTGAGCAAAGTAAGGCTTTAGATTGTTTTTTCTTTAGCTACTGCGGTTGGTTTGTAGTCGGCGACCAGTTATGAACATCTATAGACCAACATTGTGGCTATGTTATGGTATTCTTACAAGCAAGTTAACCCAACCACGCATTCTGTACTTCAGTGTTGTTTATATATTTGCCATGTCAGTATTGCACGCCACAGGTTGTTTTACAGTACATGGTTGTTTTTCTGCGATGGCAATTTCCTTCTCGGGGAAAGTGGATGGCTGAATTTAAATTCTTCCCATACAGATATACTTATTTTTACTGCTAATGCGCTCTAGTTGACTTGCACTTTTCATGTACTTTACACAGCTGAGGATGTCCACCATAACAGTAGCTGATTCTTTCTTACAAAGGGCTCCTTCGATAGGTTGGAAGATGAACACATAACATATGTTTAGGAATTCACAAATAGTTTTTGATGATTTATTCTCTTTACATAGAGAATATGGATATTTTAAACACTAAAATCACATTTTTGTTGAAGCATATTGATATAAATACCGTATTGGTTGGTTGATCCAAAGTTGTGTGAAGTTCTTTAACATGGAACATCTGTTTACTGTGATTGACCAATATAGGATTATTTATGGCACATCAAAAACCAACCGTTAAACTTTTGCAAAGGCAACAGAAAACATCGTCAAATTTTTCACCATAAAAATAACTCTCTGTTTCGACTCTCTGTTTCCGAGATATCAGCGAGCACATTACGCAGAACGCAAAACTATAGACCGTGATTTTGCACAACCAGCTCATAATAACTGACCTTAGGTTTCGAACCATTGGGCAATGGATTGCATGCCTTTTATCATTTATATGGAATTGCAGAAATTTGACATTTAAGCATACAAAAGAAGTATGTCCAGGATTCAAATGCTCCACGCCAGTCTGATCCATTGCTGATCAACTTTCGTCTTCATCGGTGGTCGTTGAATGGAGGCCGTGAATGTACAGTTTAGCCCACACAGGCCGTATGAGTGCTAACGCCGTATATGATTTATGAATACATAAAGAAGCCGTATGACCACATTAAAAAGAGCAACACATTTGGAAACATTATAGAATATTGCGTGGTCAAGATGTTTAACCAAAGCAACAAAAGCACACAGCAAGAAGAAAAGGACATGTTGTTTTATGTGCTTGGGTTTGCATTGGCTAAAGTTTGTCGCTCCGTAGCAAATGTATTGTGAGTAGACTTCATAATTTTGCAAGTGTGAGTAACCAGTAGTTGCTTGTTTTCTAACCTTTACTCTTAAAGGACATTGACTCCAACAGTTGTTACGTGGTAGAATCTTACTGGAATTCTGTTGCGGCGATAAACATCACTTGTTTCGAATAGTCTTTTTTTGGATTCTATCTGATATCGCTTCAGTTATACCACGCACGTTCTGGTCTGGCAATCAGAGCCAAAGCTTTGAAGGTATATTTTCAAACAGTTCATCTGGGCATGTTAATCGATAGATCGTTGCCTTTACTCTGATCCGTTCTTATCAAAGTTTACCGCGGAGCGCAAACATGCGCCCCAGATAAGGGAATATTTGGCTTCTTCAGCAATGGGCCACATGAGCAAGCCAAGCCACCTGTGAAGATAACAAAGGTTAGGTGCGACATTCCACCGATCAGCGTCCTGTAGCGGTGAGCACTGTACAGGTTGAAGATGACGTTATCACACAGTGAGTTTGCTACTTGGTTAATACAATGGGGTCGTTGTTGGCGTTATCTTCATTGCTTGCAACCTTCTAATGTGTTTTTCGTTAACTAACAAAACGAATGATAAGTAGTAAGGCTCTAACGTCACTTGTCGTCACGTCGTTTTGGCAAACGCAGACGAAATAGGCTGTTAAATCGTTAAAAATAAGCTTATTTCCACTGCTAGACCTGCACTTTGCGATAAAATCGATGTGAACATCGAACAAACAAANTTGGTCGAGGTAGCCTTTCACCTAAACGCAAAAATTCTCTTTCGGAAAACTATGAAATGAGCTGCAATTCACCAACGATAAATNAAATCACCAAGCGACAAACATCATGTCTAGCAAACATGATAGACGAGAGGATTTCTAGATCCGCGTGGATAAAAAATGTGATAACACTGAAGATACTCGTATTTTTGCACGACAAATCTCGTGAAAGTAGTCAAAACCGCAAGCTGTAGTACTGCATGTTATCCAAACAAGTTAACAGTGGAAAGGAAAGTAAATTAGGGCCCATGTTTGGAAGGGAGGAGTAAATTTTCGGCAAGAGTTCAAAAAGTGCATTTTGACGTGAAATTAAGGACTCACTGATAAAAATCTTAGTGAGGTGTCCAATCAATGTTGTGTTTAATTACCCCGCTGAGAACAGAACAGGCAAAATAAATTTGCATGCCATAAAAGGATGTATGGAATAGGAAGAAAAGGAGCAATTTTATGAAAAATTGAATCATTCGTGCCTAAGTTTTCAGATGGCCTTATACCTCTAACGAACCTGAAATTTATAGGGAAGAACATAAAAGTTTTTGTTCACACAACTGTATTTTTGCTGTGCAAACCATATTTACTCAACAACCAAGAATTCACTTTGAAAAAACAGTGGTGTAAGTGACGAGGTGGAAGAGGAGCGGATCCCCTAGCAAGCTAAATGTAAAAACCAGGCCCCTACTTGGCTTATGCTTCGGCTTTAGAATTATTTTTGTTTTCAGTAGGGCGTTGTTTTTTTGCGTTTTTCAGAATATTTTCCGGTGATTTAGGGTTTTGTTATAACCATCCACATCCGGGTTCACCAACATTTATCAAGTTTGTTCTGAGTTTTGGCTATAGTGGACCACTTACAGTGGCCAATGGGCCCCTTTCAACTAAGTTTTCCTCCTTTGGCTCAAATCTTTCGTTAAAACACCTGTTCAAAAATAGAAGCTATTTTTATCCAATTCTAAAATTGTTCATAAAATTACTGTTTTGCTTCCATGTAAAGGCCGATCGACCAAAAATGGTTATAAATTCTATCGGGAAAATTTTGTGAAAACGTTTATATAACATTAGCAAAACTGAACCTCATTTCATCATTTTTAACACATTTTTGCCAAGCAAATATCATTTCTGCCCAACAAACAGGGATTTTCAAATCTTTTGATCTGGTTCAGCTATAGATACTCTTTAAAGCGGAAAGCGGTGCAATACTACTCAAAGTGGTGCAATACTACTCGAACGCTGTTTCAAACGAGTACCATGATTGTTTGGCGGGACAATTGCATTTGGTGCAATACGCTACTCTATGCTATGAAGGTACAGTTACGCTTTGCGGTCATACATTCGTTTCACAAGAAAATGTTTCTAGGGAAGGCTGGTCAACTTAATTTTGCTTGTAACTTGAAATTGTTTTATTTGCATAAAACGGTTGGTGTAGTATTTCCCCCCAAAGAGTAGGCTATACACAGTAATTTTTAAAACAACTGGGCGTGATCTGCTGTATTACAACGCTGTGCTGCGTATTCTCAGAAACATAAATGCTGACCAGCATCAAACTCCCAATTAGTCTCTCAATAATTCCTTGCTTAAACAAATCTGCATGGGTTCGTTCAGCCGTATACACCTCCATCCAAACTTTTTATACTCTCTTGCCGAGTCTGATGTTTTCAGCGTGTCTTCCTTTTTATCCAGTTCTCTAACTCTTCTATACAGAGGAAAAACGGATGTGAAAAGTGAAGTGATAAATTTTCCAAAAAACTGAATTTTATCATGTTGAACACAAATGCAAACACTAATAAACGTGGAAAACAGAGCGAGATCATCTTTCCAGCGCTCCTCTGGCAACAACCTTGGAGAGGTCTCTCCATTTNTATCTAATGAACTTTCCATATGTACAGTGAGGCAGAATTCAAGAGAATTAAGTTTTAAGTACCGTTTTCACTACGCTACATGACTTCTTTAGCAACACCAAACATTGTGAATTTCGTGTGGGCTATTTGTAGTTTGGTTGTACTAACAATGTGATCATACCAAATTATTAGGTTGATTTGAGTTTGTTTTTACAATCAGCGAAGGGAGCAATTTTGTGGGTAAAATTTTCTGATAAAAGTTGTGGAAACTGCATTGTGCCTCGCGTTAGCACAAACAGCAAAAATTCCTCTGATTTCCAGTAAAAACTTTTCTGTGCATGAAAATGTCATCTTTCGTTTGAAATAGAACCATAAAGTTTCGCGACTCAATAAGACTGTGCCTATTCGCCACCCTCACTCTGTCCTCTTATCTGCAGCTAATCTGGTTTTCCTAGACAATCACGTATAAACTGGACATAGGAGCATGACCCAAAAACGACGTGTGGTCGCCGTACACGTTGAAATGTTTGATTCGTCTAGTCTGGAAACTGAACTTTCATTGTCAAAAGAGCCTTGAGTAAAAGCTTCAGCTGGTTACACAAAGACAAAACTTTTCTGACGACAATACACCCTATGCCTTGGTATCGAAACACTTACGCAACTCAAATTTTCACACAACAGTTTGGTTTCAAAGCTTTTCATGCGAAATACGAGGCGACAACCCTCTTGGTATACGCATGGCTGATTAGGAGAGTGATATTCAGATATTAGATTTTGCCGGTAGAAAAACGTTTCACTCGCGTCAAATCTGTCATTGCTGCCCTCACTTAATGTCCACTGTACTGTAGTAGCGCAAACATTACTTTTTGCTGTAATTTTGGGTTTAATTGATGAAACTTTGAAATCTTTTGGCACAATTTTGTAATAGGTGTAGTGATGACCTTTTTATTAGCATTTCGCTGAAAATTTGAGTTTTTTACAAATACTGGGAAAAATTTATTGCCTTCTACTCTTTCTTTTATTCCCCCCACACAATTACTTCAGTGCAACAATAGGGATTGCATTGCCCCTCCTGTCGTTTGCTGCATGGTTCTCACAATATCCATAATGAGGCGACGCGCTTGTTTTTGAATGTGTGTGGGCACGAGTTTCAGAAGGGACGGGGACCCCACGTTTGGACAAGGAGAGACACAATATCTTTTGCCCCCCAATATTTTGTGATAAAAATAATGTAGTTGTACAAATTTCGTGGTTACATTACTGTTGAAAACCCCCAGGAGAAAACCGGGGAATCAATAAGAAAAATTTACATTATCAATGGATTGCCTATTTAGACACAGTGTAGAGATTTATTATGTAAACTGAATTATCATGATTGTTGAGGTCCAATGATGTAAGGTCACAAGGTGGCGTGTGTTTGGCAAAATTTAAAAACTATCCCGATGTACATGACAAACAACGGTATGATATAGGCGTACTTTTGGATCATTGTAGTGCGCAGCCATGCCAGTTAATGGAATGTCAGTGATACATGTTTATTAAGACTTGCATTATGTAACTGCCAATTATTTGAATCTCAGAGATACATGTTCATAAATTCTACTTTTAATGTATCGTTTGTTTTTTAAACAATAGGCCAATTAAGATGCTGTGTTTGTTTTATCTACTTTGACAAAGAACTAAAGTTTTGTGTACTTAGTAAAGAAGCAAATACCGAGTCATCATTGTAAAGTATTAGCACACTATGCAACTGCCATAACACCATTTGCGTAGCCAGGGTGCACTTGGGCCACGGTCCCCAAAGTATATCATTTCATACGTCCCCAAATATCTAAAAATATATCATTGTATGCTTCACAACACTGCTGTGACAAAATAAAATGTACGACAAAATGACCTTTAATCACCAATGTTGTTTTCCGAATTGCACAAAATTGTGGTGAATAAAGTTACTTTCGTATGTTTTAAGGGGGCGATTGCCCCAATCGATCCCCTGGATCCGCCCCTGCTTCATACCAAAACCTGAATGTTCGAGGTCGAGACTTGAGACCTGAAATTTGTAGCCTAGTAACTGAACTCCGCAATGCCTACTATTATAACAAAATATCTGGCTATGATTTACTGTAGGCTACAGATTAATTAAAAGACGCAGAAAATTCTGAGAATGACAAAAAAAACGGAAAAAGGGCCTTTGCCCTTCCACTTGCCAACTTTACATTTGAACTGTTTTCCAAATTGTTTGTTTTGTCCTTCTCTAATGTAACAGTATGTCCAACAGAAAATATATTAAACTGCTAAAGGTTGACGAAGAATAGGTATAGGGGCAAGCAAATTTGGGGACGAAAGATTTCTGGCCGAATTTCCTCAAACTTAACCGAAAATTTTGTATTTCAAATGATGAAAAAAAGGTCTTCGTGTGTTTTCTTTGTTTTTTTTGTTTCGGAGAAAAAAAGTCTAATTCAGACGCCTATCGACAGCCAGTCTCATTAATCCCACATGAGAGTAGAGGTGTCGAATCATCTGTGCCCGAATTTTCCGGGATTTTGTCCGGAATTTTCAGAGTTTTTGCCTTGATTTTCGACAAATCAAAACTTTTGGGGGTGCACCTGCATCCCCTTCACCCCCGCCTCCTACACCACTGTGACCAAGCCATGTTCGTAGAGCATTTCAAGTCTTCATACTGAAACCTGTGACCTTCGTCATCCAGACTGAGAGGCAAGACTGTCTGGAGACTTGCGACTTCATCACTTCAAATCAAGAAACATAATTTTCTTAAGGCTTACAGAGGGCATCCACAAAATATCTCGAGTTCTCGCTGTAGAGTATTGGAATGCGCTTGGCAAATATATTAAACGATATCATGAAAACCAATTCATTTTTGCGAGATTGCTAAAAATAATCAAGGTTCTAATAGCTTACCATAGTTTCTGATACAACGTCATAGGCGTAGCCAGGGGGGCCAAAGGGGCCATGCACCCCAAATTTCTAGCATATGGCTTGTTGTTTTGTGCTTCGAGATGCTTTGTGTCACAAAAAAAAACTTTTGCTTGCTTAAAGTCAAAAATATTTTGGCCCCTCCAAAATTTTTGGTCTGGCCACGCTATTGGTCTCTATGATGCAGGGCACTTCAACAGGTAACAAGATTTAAGGTGATTGAGATGGATTAAATGTACGAGAATAACTGTTCAGTAGAACTTGAAATGCCAAGTTAAAAAAATGCTCACTCAAAATTGGAATAGCGGAGCGGGTGCGTGACATACTATGGTTGGATAAAGCCTTTTAATCGACGACAACAAATTACAATATTTAGTAGTTGTAAAAACGTAGGTGGAATATGTTTTGAGTGTTTCGTCCATTTTAACTTTCTGTGTCCGGACTGCAACCGGGCTTCCATGTGTAATCAAGCAGACGGAAGTTCGCTTTAAAAAACTTGTATAAAAATTTGATGGACAAACAACGTTACCAAACGTAGAATTGAGGCAGGCAGCTGCGTTGCTTTTCATCTTTCTCTTTGTCTAATGCAGGGGTGTCAAACTCATTTTATTTCAGGAGCCAGACTCAAACCAGTCTAATTTCAAGTGGGCCGGATCAGCAAAATCATCGGATAAGAATCTCTCAATAAAGACAATTCCAAATTTTCCTTTTCATTAAGGACAAAAAGGTGCATTCCGAAAGCTTTCGCATTTAAGGAAAAATTCTCACAAAAGATTGAACAAGTAAACTGGTAACTGTTCAAAAAGGCTGAATTATTACATGGCCTTGTAAATGTATGCAGTTTATAAATTGGAAATATTTTCTAGGGACAGAGCTCGTTGCTTCCACATTCACTCTCCTCCATATAAAAACGAGCTAGAAAATGTATGTAGGGTATGAAAAACGGTTTGAGAAATATATAAAAACAATTTCTAAGTGTTATTTTCAACTTGCACCTGAAATTAATTTATTTTCTCTTTAACAAGTGCATCAATATGAGGTGTCAAATCATGCGTAGTTGCCAATTTTGTAATGTCATTCATGTGGCTACATGTGAACCTTGAACATAGCTTTGTTTTATTGATACTCATCTCAGAAAAAAGCTGAATAAACAGGAAGGTACTACTGTTTTTGAAACTGTATCTACTTTTTCTCTTTGCGACGAATACATTTGGATAGGGTGCGATCAGTGTCTGATGAAAGCAGCGAGGGGCCTGTAGCATATTAACTGCACGGAGCTGTAACCAGGGGGGCACATGGGGGACGAAGCCACCCCTAGAAAAATTTTCGCCCTCCTGGAAAAATGTATTGGACATAACTTAAGAATATTGGACATAGTTCAAAAAATTCGGGACAATCTCGGAAAACTCTTCGCCCCTCCTGGGGTACAAAACTGGTTACGGGTGTGGCTGTAACTTAAAAATGCATTTCAGCAAGTGTTAAATCATAAATTCTGTGGGCATCCATGTGGCTACCAGAAGGCATAGGCCTACTTACTTTCATATGTACGAAAACCTGGTCATAAATACAAACTGGTGGACATTGTGGGCTACATAAGCCTATCTTTTTTTTTACCAAAAACATACATGTGTACCTTTTTACTATGAATAGCCTTCATTACTATACAGTTCAGAAGTACAGAACAGATACAGTAATTAGGCTACTGCTTCCAGACTCATCAACAAATTTGATCGTTGCTACAGTGTAGTCTAAGTATAAACGTCGAGGTCTACTGTCAAAAGCAGCAAACCTACTGCTAAGATTGCATTTTCTAGATTTTGCAAAAGCAGCAAACCCATTGTTTAAGATTACAGAACTGACACTTGCAAAAGAAATTCCGAACAAGATTATCAAACCCAAATCCAAATCCGGTTAAGCAGAATCTATCAAATCCAAATCCATCATAAATTTGAAAATCCGTCGGATTTAAATCCAAATCCACGTTCATCTCTGCTACCCAATGTTTGGTGAATAGATGCCAAATCTAGGGCTGCCAATGAGATTTTTGAAAAACCCGTATATGTAGACTTACCATAATTTCTTAGGCTTAAACCGGGACAAATTCAAAACCATGAATGAAATAATCTGACGAGCGGCCGAAGGCGTGAACTTGGCAAATATTACACCTTATTTATTTGTTTTAATATTGTCTGAGAACACATATAAAGTAGCCTATTGTACTTAGATTAAACAGTACTCTACATTAAGCCAAGTTCTAGCTAACTTCAACATAAAATGACTCAAAACTAACTAAAAGTTATCCTACCTTCTCAAAGCATACAAAATGGCTTCTAACTGCAGGAGTTGCTGTAGTTCCATTGAAGACAATGGAAAATGACGCAAGAACAAGGCACCAATTTTACAAATGGCCATTGAGCGGAATTATTTCATAACAGTGCATCATCAGGCTGGAGTTCATTTTGAAAATTTCACTGAAGTGAAATTCTGGGACATTTTGCTAACCGGGACGGGACACCGGGACAGACGTTTAAACCGGGACTGTCCCGGCCAAACCAGGACGTATGGTAGGTCTACATATATGCCTACACTGATAGGCGTACGAGGCGGGGGGTCGGGGGGCGGGGCGGCCGCCTCCCCGGGTTTGAAAAATTTCAGGGCAACCTCTGTTTTCAGGGCAAGCGCTGGTTGCTCAAAAATCCTGGATGATAAAAAAATATTTCAACACAGTGAAAAATTCCAGGGCAACTCTGTTTTTCAGGGCAAGGGCAAGTTGCTCAAAAATCCTGAGTGATAAAAAATACGCATTCAGAACAGTGAATTCAGGGCACCCTCTGTTTTCAGGGCAAGCACAAGTTCCTCAAAAATCCTGAATGTAAAAAGTATATTCAATACAGTGAAAAATTCCAGGGCAACTGTTTTTCAGGGCAAGCGCAAGTTGCTCAAAAATCCTGAGTGATAAAATATGTTTCAATACAGTGAAAAATTCCAGCGCAACT
>JGI24022J15233_10010042_pt1 | contig 10713 bp, 5 predicted proteins | sample Ectturendosymbi2_FD_15233 | JGI IMG/M metagenome (IMG submission 15233)
AACTTACATCACAACTTTTGAACCCGAAACCCCAGCAGGTCATCCAAAGTATCAAAAGACTCGGATTGTAGCCTAGTTTCCAGTAAAAACTTCAGCGAAATTCTACCACCTAACGGTTGGCTCCCAGGGCCAAGGTGGCCTAAAAGTCCTCCACTTATGACGTCACTCACAAAAAACCCGCACCCCCAAGCAAAAAATTTTTTTCGAGTGTAATCTACTAGACTGACTGATCCGCTTGAGCCATTGAACAGCTCTCTAGCGCAATCGGCGGAGGAGATAGGGCGTTGGTAAGGCAACCGAAAACTGCTGTTTTTTTTGTGAAAATCGCTAAAACCACCCAGGTGCCAAAGAGTTAAGGGGTGTGTGGCAAACAAAGGTTAACATCTTTGCTTTTGGCATTTGAATATATCGTACTTTAGAATTACACATTAAGCCACTAATTTTGTGCCACAATGCAACTTCACAACTTGCCAGCAAATTTTGCTAGAGAGCTGTTGAAACACTGAAAAGACTTGGCAAGGCCTTAAGTCTGCAATGAAAAAATTTTGTTTTTTGTGAGTGACATCATAAGTGAGGTACGTTTTTGGCCATTTTGGCTCGTGTTACCTGGCCTAGGGCCCAACTGCTAGATGGTAGTATTTCACTCAAGTTTTTATTGGAAAATAGGCTAGAATTTTAATTTTTTGAGTCTTTGATCGGCTTTCTAATGTTCCAGGTTCAAAAGTTATGATCTAAAAACAATAAATTAATGAAAAACCTAATTAGGGTGTTAATAAATTATTTTGTTTTCTTTAGGCCATAAATTTTGAACCCGAAGCCTCAGCAAGTCATTCAAAGTCTCAAAAGACTTGATTGTAGCCTAGTTTCCAATAAAAACTTGAGCAAAATACTTCCATCTAGTAGTTTGGGCCCAGGGCCAGATGAAGTGCTCCTGGGCCAAATCCGACCAGCTAAGCCATTTCATCCAGCCTGCGAAAACATTTTGTCAATAGTGATCAAACAATGTATTTACGAAAAATCTGCTGATTTGGTAGGATGTGATACATCTAAAAAAAACACATTACATAAGATTGTCCAGCCCTCGAACTGTTATGTAATAGCGTGTGTGGCCCTTAGACAACAAAGTTTGGAGACCTCTGCTCTAGACGTTTAGCATATATGAGATTTGATGCTACATATGGCAACTTAACATGTTCATTATTATCAGATCTGTGAAAGGCATTGGATGCTGTCTATCAAAAAGAATCCCTTCACAGCCAAGAACCAGGCACTACGATCTTATCAGAGTATATGTTTCACCTACAATGCAGGCATCATCAACTCTTATGCATTGCATACTGTTAACCATAAAAGTTCTCAAAATGTTTGATTTCAGCTGTATCATAAAAGAATTTTAATGAACCTAATCTGTAATTACTATGTACATATTTGAGAATGTTTCATGCTGCTGATATCAGAACAAGTTAGGAATTTTGTCAAGATCAATCCCACGATAATTTATACAACTTCAACAATTTTCATGTGTCATTCCTTTTGGCAGTTATCTTCAGCCACACCACGCACACGTTAAAATTGTTTGAGACATCTTAACCTAAAAATTAACCCTATTATTGAAGGCCAAACCATCCTCTGAAATAAATTCTTTTGTTTTGTAGTTATATCGAAATAGATGTGGAATTATGCAGACCTAAGTATGTTGAATGATTGTTTGGTGCTATGGTAGGACATGGTAATTTTTGGAGTACCAAAATTGAATACATTTGCCACTGTTACCGCATGGTTTTGGTGGGAAATTCAAATCCCAAAACGTAGATACTGCTAGGCATTTTCCAGCTAAGGCAAAAACAATAAACCTGGCAAATGTTTTGTTGCCTAAATTTAGTATAAACAATTGCCATCATTTCCAAAACATTTTAGGCTACATACCACTGAAACAAGCTTGGGCCTACTTGAGTTGCTTTTTTTGAGACATAAAAGTACCCAAGTCTGGCTTAAGCAATTAAACTTCATCAACATGCCTAAATACTTTCTAAAGCATCTGTAACCTCTCTATTAGGATCAGGGTTGAAAAAAAAAAGTTTTTTCAAAAAAGCCCAACCCACCTAGGTTATTTTATTTTTTTTTTAGTTCTTGAAAAAGGAACAAGTTTTTATTCTTTTTTTAAAGAAAACAGAAAAACCCCATTGTGAATAGTTTTTACTCCATCATGCAATTTCACTATTTTGAAAATTACATAATGAAAACTTGTTATACCTATTATGGCATTCAAAATTAAGGATAAAGAAATGTACCCCATCTTTCTTTTCACAATGTGTTGTTGGTCAGTTCATTTACTAAGTGTAACACTGGGCAAGCATGCACGCAGCAAAAAGAGAAAAACGACTCCCACACAAACTCTACAGTTTCACGTCAAGTTTATATGCATGCCCTGCTAGTTCAGCATCTACAGAGTATATTTTTTTAATATATGATTTGGTATGGTCCAAAATTAGAAAAAGTTTGGATGCAGAGAGAGAAGGCAGAAAAATTGGTTAAAATATACTCACTATTAGTAGTATACTGATTGTGCAGAGCTGAAGAACATAACCATTAGAATTTACTCAAACTGTTCGATTTATTCTTTTTTTTCAAGTCCTTTAAATTTCATTGCTGTTCGTTTTGTTTGATTAAAAAAAAATTACAGTTAACTGTACAAGCAAATGTCCTGCTTACTTTATTTTTTACTTATTCAAAGGAAAAGTAAAGAGTGGGTTTTATTGTTTATTAGTTGGCTTTAAAAAAAACCGTGTGGGTTTGTTTGGATTGTTTTTTATGCAACAAACCTATTTAGGATGTACTACACTTAAAAGCACTAGTGTTTCTATATGCTTTCAAGGAATCAGTCGACTGCCATCTGCTTTCGTCTTTTTGCGATGATTCAAACTTGCACATATCTTTATTCAAGTATGTTCTTTCCACGATGGGTGTAAGCAAAGAATCGATCAGCAAATTTTTAATAGGAAATCGATTTCCTATTAAAAATTTGCTGATCGATTCTTTGCTTACACCCATCGTGGAAAGTACATAGGATGTACTATTAAGAAATGCTGCATTACCCATTTATGGCAGTATACAATAAGGCAGTGTCTATTTTGCTGCCAAGATGGCAGCAGCAAAAGGCTTGGTAAAAAGGAAGTAAATACAACTAAAGATAAACCTACAACCAAACCCTAACCATAACTGTAGCCCTAAGCTAACCCTAATCCTAACCTAACCTATCCCTAACCCCTATCCCTAACACTAAGCTAACCCAATGCTAAGCTAACACTAACCTAACACTGAGTTAACCTTTTAGAACCCTAATTCTAAACTAACCCTAATCCTAACCTAACAACACTAATCCCTAAAGGTAACACCAAAGTGGAGCCTGGAAAAAACCAAAGAAAAAAAGAAAATCAAAATCGGCAAGGCGAGAGTCAAACCGCCAACCATTGGCATAGCAGCCGTAACACCTCACCTAACCAGATTACACCATGAGCAAGACAGCGTGTTCCTGACAAAGTGACCTTTTTCTTTTGTATTGCATCATGCCACGAGACTGAATGTTCAACTTCAACTGGCAGCACAATAGCTCCAGCCAATCTGTTGCCACCAGCATGATCTTGGCAGTAAATTAGCCACTACCATATAATTAACTTACGAAATAGAAGAAAACAATCGTACAAGTAATACTAAACGAATAGCCACTTCATACCTCAAGAAATGATTGTCTGTAAATTCAAAAATTGAGATATTAGTTTACTATTTAATAATTTCTCTAAAGCAATGATAATTTAAGCCATGTTTTGGTTATGTAAAACTAATACATTACATTAAGGCAGGGTCAGGCGACATCCTACCTCAGTACCTGTCATCTTTTTTGTAAACTACAAATGAAAAAACTACTGTATCTTTTCCTTGAACTCACTGACACTGGTGACTGGACAGACAGTATCACAACATGATCATTAAGATTTTCACATCAGGTGAAAACGCGTGACCACAACTTTTCCCTGTTTCATCGTAAAAATATGCAATTTCCCTAAAGAATCCCTAGATTCCACATAACCTCAAATTAATCCACGACGGCTGCTGAAACTCCCAACCAAAGGACAAATTCCCCAGAAGTGGGAGCCCTGCTTGGTCTGCAAAATTCGCGCGTGAAATATCATAACACGCTTCAGTGATTGCTCGTGTAAATAAGGTCCGACTACCAGTGTTTCCGGTTTGGATGTTTTGAAGCCAAATTTAGAATTTTTTTATTTTTGAGGTAGTGTTCTACAGTCTGCACGATAGGTGTAACCAAAGAATCGATCAGCAATTAATTGCTAACCACCATAGCGGAGAGTACTTACTTGAATACAGAAATGTGCAAGGTTTGAAATGTGCAAGAGCACAGTCGTCAAATTCCTCGTAAGCAAACAGAAAAGCTAGAACTTTTAACTGTATTTCATATTCAGTCCTGCGAAACAAGTACAAAAATTTGTTAGTGTAGCGCATGTTGACATGTGTTTTGAAACGAATATACGAATGAATGAATGCACAATACCATACCACAATATAAAAATACAACAAAAGCAAGAAAGAATCACATGTACAGAGAAAAAAAACAGAAATACGGCGAAAATGAAATTAAAAAAAACAACAAAAAAACACAACAGAAATCAACATGACACAGATGATGGTGGGCAAGCAATGGGTGAAGAGTTGATACATGTACAGATGAGCAGGCGTGAAGCAAGCGCACAGGTGAAGGAAGCGAGCAGCAATACGGTTTATGAGGCAGAGAGCAATGCATTTTAACACAACATTTCATTACAAAAACAAGTAGCAAGGGCAGAAAATAATGTGAATGAACGCACATGATTATTAATAGTGTACAATTAATACTGAATTATATAACTAAATTACTCAGCAGTGACTGGTTTACTCAACTGAGGCTCTAGGAAGGTCAGCCTTTTAGTTTTGCAAATTTTAGCAATGAATGTGATCATTGTAACTAACCAAAGTTTGTGTTTGTTTCTTTGCTTGTTTTCAACTGTCCACATGTGAATGTAAGTTTATCTTACAATTTTAAAGGACTGAGGATACTTTGCAAATGCGAAACTAGTTTCCCTGTTAACAAACTGTGACTTATTGACTTGCTGCCATCTTCTTATCTTTGTGGCCTGTAAAACTATGAAAAATAAATATGCTTGCAAGCTTTGATCGTCACAGAAGAATCAAAGCAGAAAGCAGGCAGATTCTTTAAGCTTGCCACCTGGCTAAAGTTTGTTTATTGTAATCAGTAATGTATGACGAATGATGAGTAGCCTATTGAGCAAATAAGTAAGGCAAAGTGGCTGCAGAACCATCGATGGACCTCTAATTTGGAACCTTATTTGATCATCTCCTGTAATAGTAATGTGACAGTAATAGGTGATGAGAATGCAGTAGTAGGCTTGGTAGAAACATACTAAACGTAAAAGGTAAACCTAACCTTAACCATGGGCGTCGGAAGAATTTTTTTCCAGGGGAGGACACTAGAGGAATGTAGGGGGGCTAAAAGTTGGGAAATTTGTTTTTCTCCCTGGAAACGGAGAAAACAACTTTTTTTGCTGAGATTAAAAAAAATATAGGTGGGCCAAAGCCCCTCTTCTGACCCCCATGACCCTAACCACAGCCTTATGTGGCAGTCCACTTCTAAAAGAAGAGAACCACTACACATTTAGGACAATTCTGAGAGAGCACTGGTTAGTGGAAGTGTCCATGGCACGCCCAAGTTAACAATTAAGAAACTCAGACCTGCCAGTTTCGCTCGACGCCGCTCAGTTTATCACAACAAAATTGTATTCACTTGTGGTTTTAGTAATATAACGTTAAGCACTGCGATATGCATCACAACAGGGGTTTATATCAACAATCGTCAAATAAAGCAAGTAACATGAGTTACTGCAAACATCAGGGGTTAACAACAGGAGTTAAATATGAATTTGATTCTTTCATGGAGGAGAGAGATAAGCCCAAATTGTCAGTAGCATCATAGCCACAAAATCGTAACTTTCTTTTAGGTAATCTAATCCATTGATAGGTCATTTTGAACTAAGCCAGTTTGGTAAAGCCCACTACTGGTTTAGGTGTTGCTAATGGAATACCCACGAGTTCAACTGATGATGAACCTAGTGATTCCGCTCTTTATATAAACGCGAGGTTCGACACAAAGGTCATGTGACAAATCTTGAACAGTACACAGTGCAATAGCAACGTTGGTGGTCAATCACAATTTGTCAAAATTTCAAATCAGTATTTGATTGCAATATTTGTATGCATTTTCGTTATCAATTCTATTTTCAATTTGAAATTATTTTTCAATGTAATAGTTTCTACATCCTTTTAAGTTATTCTTTTGAAAGGTGACTCATAATTATATGCGAAGTACAAATACATGGAATAGACACGCCCAACAATTTTTTAGAGAGTTAGTACCTTTAGTCATTGTTTTAATGTTCGGCTTCGTTTGGCTTGGCGCAAATTCGTCAGTAAACTTCTGAGTTGCTTTCTTCAGTTATTGAAGTCTTCTTTCGTTTTAATTTCAGGATCATAAGATGTTCTATGTTGAGGAGCAAAGATGAACTCAACACTTAATCCCGATGCTGACCTCATGCTAACACTAACCCCTAAATCTAAACCCTAAATCAACCTCCTAAATCTAATCCCTAAATCTAATCCCTAAATCTAACCCCTAAACTTAACACCTATACCTAATCCCTGTACCTAACCCCTACGCCTAACCCCTACATCAAACCCCTAAATTTAACCCGTGCACCTAAAGTAGAAAAGTTTTGAAAAAAGAAAATAAAAACTGGTGTAGTGAATGTGATTTGAAACTTGCAACTACCAAAACGAAAGTCACCAAAGTGAGAGGCGAACTGAAAACCGTTGACATACCGGACTTAAGACATATCTGTTACGCTACCAGGATCGATGACACCAATCAAGTGACACACTAGCTGTTTTATGCAAACTGCGTCATGCCAGGCAGGATGGTCGAATAAGGTTTGAAATAAGAAGATCCATGGGTGGTTCCGTAGCCACTTCCAATGAGTAATGAATCATGGCAAATGGATGAAAGCAGAACCAAGCAGGACATTCATTAAACAGCTTGCCACAAGGCTAAAGCTCGTCTTGTATTGAGAAGAGATTTTTTGGGCAGTGCCTAATTGATGAAAGGGAAACATAGCAGGGTTGCCAGGTTGGCATTTTTAATGCCAAAGCTTATTCAGATATATCACAACTCTATTCATATATGCCCCTTTCGCAGATCTACCAACAACATATAAAAGAAAAGCAGTGGCTACGGGTACGCCTGTAGATCGATCTTGACATTTGAAACCTAATATGCCACATGTAACGTGATAGTAATGTATGGGGAGAGTGCAGTTAGGCTTGGTAGAAACATAAATGTAAAAGGTAAACCTAACCATAACCGTAGCTTTAACACTAACCCTAATGCTACCACTAATGCTAACCCTAACTCCTAAACCTAAAGTTTGGAAAGTTTTGAAAAAAGTAAAGAAAAAGTAGTCCCATGAACTAAGTAAGACATGCAACCACTGGTACCAAAACAAATATTGTCAAGGTGAGAGCCGAACCGAAAACCTTTGGCACAGCAGACCTTAAACGTATCCACTACACTATGACATCGGTGCTGCTCGAGTGGCAAACCCAGCATTTTATTTGAATTGCGTCATGCGAGGCATATCTGTAGCCACTATCAAAAAGAAAAGTAGGATAAGTGTAACCAAAGAGTGATTGACATTGAGAAGCCTTCATTCAATCCCCTTGTCTTCACAACAAGTGGAGGGATGACACTGGAATGCACCAAGCTTAACAAAAGACTGTCTGAAAAAATAGCTGAAAGAAGCAGGGAGCCATATGCATCTGTCCTGACATACATAGAACAAAGCTCAGATTTGCACTGCACTTCTGAGGAACACCATTGCTGCAATATCGTGAGGCTTATGAGGCAAACGGAACAATGTTCACTTCCAGAATCTCACAGACATTGACTTCAGTCTAATTCTTAGGCCCACAATTCTATAATGCTCAATTATGGTGCCAGTGTCATGATGCCAATATTAGTTGTGCAGTAAGTGGATATATGTCATAAGTAGGGCAACCAAAGGTCAATGAAGTCAAAATTTTTCTGCCTTTTTGTGTATGAAACGTCCACAAACCAAATTTCATGCTGATATCATGAGCCACTCCAAAGTTACTAGGTCAAAAATAGTCAAATTTATGATTAGGTCAAAATTTCCTTGCAGCAGAGTTTTTTCTCGTCATTATTTTGTTAAAGTTACAACCGCAGATTTTGATATGTTTTTGCAAGTTTAGTTGCAATTCCAAAATAGTAATGTTTTTTTGCGACGTCTGACGTAATAATGTTGTTTAACCCACTATTAGATGATTGAATATTAAGTAGATTAGGCATAGCAATGCAAGAAATGTGGTCTTCTAGTACTTTGTTTGGCAAATGCTCAATCCATTATGCATAACATATACAGTGTTTTAACTTTTTATGATATTCTCAGATATGCCTCTGCTATATTTATTAAAGTACTTATCAACATGTCATGCCTAAGGTGCAACACCAAACTCTTTAAAAGTTCAAAGTATACTGCATGAATATGTTTCTGAGTTTACCTCAACATCTCAGGGTGAATTATTTTGCAAATTCTGTGACTGCTTAGTAAAAAGTTACAAAAGGTTTATAGTGGAAGTAGCACATTGCAATGGTGCAAGGCATCAACAAGGTTCATTTCATGAAACTGAAAGTAGCCAGACATCTTTAAAACATGCTATAGCAGATATGCATATAGGATACTTATTGTTTCATTTCAAGTTTCAACAGAACAAACCTATTGGTTTGTTTTCTGATACTGTATATGAATATGCTTTGAATTCCACATTTCGATTAAAAACGCAGAAAATCGGTAGGTTAAAATTTGTAAATTGTCAAGTCAAAATTTTAAGTTTTTAGGTCAAAAAATTGGTTGTCCTAGTCATGTGTAAGTCATGACAGTTTGAATAAAATAATATCTTTTCTAGAACTAAATACTGTACTCATCAACTAACTTCATTTTGTTTTTCATATATATACCTGACACTTACTGGATTATTGTTTACTGCTGAACTTTTTTTATAATCTGTTTTTACCTCTGCTTATTCAACCTTGTTTGGTGTTGCTATGTGCCTGGTGGTACATGCACGCAACTGTGGTACGTGATTATGGTCTGTGTGTAATTGTATTACATCTTCATGATTTTTATGCATAAACGTTGTTTTTGCCCTTGCTTTTATTCTGAAATGTTGTGTTTATTGCATTGCTCTCTGCCTCCTTAACCTTATTATTACTTCTTTCATCTATGTGCATGATTCACCTGCTCATCTGTACATGCCTCAACTCTTCAGCCATTGCTTGCCCAACATCACCTGTGTTATGTAAATGATTTATACTAATAATAATAGTGTTTTATTACGGACTCGTCCATGTCAAAGACGCAATCATCGACACAAGAGCGTTGGATCCACCGTCTCTTGTCCATTTTTTTGTTTTCAATGCCAAATTTTAAAAATTTGACCTTTGTCAAAGTGGTGTGGCATGGGAAAATGCTGTTTGGCATGTACATCATAGTTTGGCATATTTTGGCCTTCTTTAGTTATGTTGGCAGAATAAACATATTGTTTGGCATTTTTGAAAAACTTGTCTCTATTCAGCTTAAATTTTGAGAATATTTTCTGCCTGTTCAGCATTCATTGATGTTATTGGGCATGTTTTGAGGAGCAGTATGGCGTATTTGGTCCATCTGGACCTGGGAAGCTGAATGTTTTTCCGTGGGTTTTCTGTAACTGAATTTTGTAATAGATGCTTGTGAAATTGTGACAAATATCAGATGCTTGTGTGCCAGATTGAAAGTCACAAGGTGACACAAAAAGAACGGTCATCACCAAAAATCGAACAACTTCCAAAATTTTATTTAGATTGACACAAAATTTCAGCTACATTAGGTCAAGCCTGTGTAGCAGACATCTCTAAAGTTTCAAGTCTGTACTACGAAAACTCTTTGTTTTACTGGCGCTCAAAAAATGTGCTCCAAATGAGCTCCCTGGCGGTTCAGGCACATTTGGATCCAGCAGGCAAAGTTCTTGATGACCCTCCTGCATTCGTCCCTTGGGATCGCTCTTATTGCTGCCTTCAGGTCAGGGATAATCTGTGTGTTGTTGCCATACACCCTGTCTTTAAGATATCCCCACAGATAAAAATCTGGGGGGTTCAAGTTTGGTGAATGCGGCGACCACTGCAGGTCACACCTGCGGCTGATCAATCGATCAGGGAAACGCTGCTGTAGCCATGCCAATGCCTTGTTTGAGGGGTGGGGGTGGCACCATCCTGCTGGAACCACTGGAGGACCCTGACGACTCCTCTCCGTCGACCAAGCACTGTTCAGAACTTGCCAAGCACCTGGACATATCGCTCGGTGTTGATTGTCACAGACTGCTCATTGCCGTCCTGGAACCAGAATGGTCCAATGATTCCATGTTTGGAGATGGCAACCCACGCAGTGCACTTCACAGAGTGTAATGGCCTTTGCAGACAGTGCTCAGGGGGTGTGCTACCCCAGAAGATGTTGTTCTTAGAGTTCACGTGACCTGACA
>JGI24022J15233_10010048_pt1 | contig 10709 bp, 6 predicted proteins | sample Ectturendosymbi2_FD_15233 | JGI IMG/M metagenome (IMG submission 15233)
CCCCCCCCTGGCTACGCGCCTGGCTGGTGTGATCTTGATTCTCAGAACTTTTACCTGTATGCGGTGCAACGCGCCCTTTTTGCGGTACGCGACAGTCAAACTCATAAATGTGTATGTCTATCCTTTCAACCAAGTCCTCTGAGAGAAGTTTTACCAGGTGATACGAAAATCGATACCGTGCCCGTAACTTGTATGGCCCTTTTTAAAATTTGTACGGCTTTTTCTATAGGTATCAGAATACACATAAAACAACAACCATACTAAGATTTAGAAATAAAGTACTTTAGTTGGTATACTCGCGACTGGCTTACACTAGCAATACTGTGTTGATTACAGAAACACTTGGCGCGCGTGCTANCATCCTCCCGGACCTTGCATCCATGGGCGTCGGAAGGGGGGACAGGGGGGGCTTTGGACCCCCTGGATTTTGAAATTATTAGCAAAAAAGATTGTTGTTTCAATTTCGAGGGGTAAAAACTAAATTTCAACACTTTTGGACCCCCTGGAAAAAATGGAAGAAATCCTTCCACTGGAAGAAATCCTTCCGATGCCCATGCTTGCATCCCCACTCTCGTAGGCCCTGCTGACAAGAGCCCAAGTTTTGTATTTGCACTCTTTGCAAAACATTGCTTAACAAACCTTTGAAAACTTTTTGGACGCATTAACACAATGCCCTCTAAAAAATCTCTCATTCATAAACATTTTACGTAACTTTGTATAAGCTTTTGTTGTTGCTGGCAGTGCTTCACCTCAAACCTGCTGATCGCTTTATGTTCCTTTTTATGATAGCCTTGCGCAATTTTCCTTCAAGAACCCATCCTTTTCAGATCTTTTCCGCGCTATTCGAATGGCATTTTGTAAGAAAGCGAAAAAAGTTCCCTGAATGTTTTTCAGGTAGCGAATGTTTGTGCAGTCCATTGCTCACTGCCACTTAGTCAGTTGATGTTTTCAAAAACCACTGTGTGCGTAGATCTTTTTAAAATTCATTTCGTTTTGTGTGACGTCAAACGTTGATGTTTTCGGCAGATATGCCGAAAAACAATTTGGATTCTGACATAATCTGTTAGAGCGCGTCTTATAAATTACGATAAATATTCCAATTATTTTTATTAATTTTGTCACTCTTGCTGTGCTCATACAGTTCATCATTTTTCAAAGTTGATTTCTAAGTGCCATTAGCTTGTTTCGTTGCAGTTTTTGACAAAACTTCGTCTTCAGCTGGCATAGGCTGCTACGAATTAGCAATCATTGATTTTGCATCGGAGTACTGACTATTTTGCGTTAAAGAAAACAAGGAAAGCTTGCTGTATTAGTCTGAAGAGTTAGGTTTCAAAAAATGTTCAGAGCGCTGGCTTTCAATAAGCGCGTAATTTGGAATATATGAAGCAATTATGTTTCTTGGGCAAGTAAAATAAGGAAAAATGAAAGTATAATGATAATAACGCAATTAACAGAGTAACTTGTTTTTGTTCAAATAAATTATTGTTGGGAACAATTCCAACTATACGTTTTGTATGGTGTAACGAAGTCAACGTGAACTTTTGTGAGTTAAAAGAACTACGCCATTTATGGATGGAATTGTACAACAAGATGCTTCAACATGAGATTTTACTGGTGTTGTTGGACATGGAAATTAAGAAGGTGAGTTAATCACGTAAAGTAAGTGTAATTTTTCTTAAAACAAAGCGGACTTCCGTTGCATTAGTAATTATAATTGACAAAACGTTGGTATATTTACAAAAGAATTCAAAAAATATTTGCGAATCGGGAAATTTTTTTGGGTGTCCGTATCGTTAGATTTCCACCTGAAAAATGCTATAAAATCGCTGGCGAGCAGAATTTCCAATGACGTTTTTTTAAAAAACGTGCAGTTCCAAACTCGTGAGAAACTTTATTCAAGCACACCTGTTGAAGCCATGCGGACATCACTGAAGGCGAATAGACGTCAAAAAAGCAGCAAAATAAAACAATGGCCCGCATCCCCAAAAAATTGTTTGGTGGAAGTGGTGTTTGATGGAAGTTTGATACCACTGGAGCTTTAAGATATCAACACGTAGCTCAACTCAACCGTGGTATGCCATGCGTTGATATCTTTAGATCCGGTGGCATCAGACTCCTTAAGCTCGTAACTCGATACGTCTTCGTGGATAAGTCGTTTTTAAATTTTGTCATAGCTTGCGGAATGAAGTGCATTTTTGGTTCATAGAAACGTTGAATAAAATAATATGTTTTCGATATTTGTGGCGATATATTGTTTAAAATAAAAATCTACAGCAACTCCGTGCATTGCTTACCAAGGTTCATTATTTGTTTTACCGAGTAATTGCTAAATTGGTGATGTACACTCTGACCAGTAAGGATCTAATATTTGTTGTGTTATGTGAGTTAACGTATGCTTATGTGTTGGCAATAATACAAAGAACACATTTTCGAACCTCTGTGTTGTCTTCTGTTTGAATAAGAACTGAGGATGCGCAATTTTGCGTGACATCGATTTCCTATTAAACATTTGCCGACCAATTCCTTGCTTATCTCCATTGTGGAGAATACTTAAGTTGTGTTGTTTTTAGAAAACAATTAAAACATCATACTAGTGGTCTGAAAAGTTAGCTAGTTGGTCTGAAAAGTTAGAAAAGTTAGCCAGTTGTATGAAAAGAAGCTTTTTGTCGTAGGCTAAACATGGTAAAGTAGACATTGGCTGGTAATGACACATTTCACCAAAGAAGTTACAGTTGCTCTAGCGCATCACAATATCTTCATCGCTTCGCAAATATGGGACGCTTACTTTTTACGTCGGTTCATCCGCGAGTTCAACGGCAAAGTATTTGGGTTTTCTTGATGCTCAAAAATTTTGATGCCATCGAACATCCAAAAGCAAAATACTGACGTATATATTAGATTCACAGCGTAAAAAAGTTTTTCTCATTTGCGATCAAGCGCCCACCGGTGATTCTTGCAAGCAGGTCTAAAGTGATATATCCGGATGCTATTAATGGTCGTGTCTTCTCCGTTGCATACGCTGAACAAGTCACGTACTGGACATATTGGTTCGAGGAGGTTACTGAATGATACCGCTGGCACTAAACTAACAAAAGAGGATGACGTTTCGTAAAGCGCTTCTCATTACACATGTCGAAAACACTAAACATCACTTTTGTGCGTTTAACAAAGGAAACATCAAAGGGGAGATGGCAGTTAATGTGAATAACGAAACGGTAAAGCGTCTTTAAAAGTAGGCATTTAACTAACAATGTCGATAAATTTTCCACTTTGTTATGAATAACAAATGTATTAATTTTCTAACATTCAAATTCAACTTTATAGCAATAAATGCTTGTGTTTTGTGACGCATGCAAAAGAACAAACAATACATCTTAGTGGTTTACAAGTGCACAGACAGGTCCACTCGTCCTAACCTAAAATAGGATATTAATGAACGTTTTGTCAAAACGGATTGCTACAAGCTATTGTTGTAACTCGTATTTCTGTGAACCATTGAAATCATTCTTGCGTATGTTTCGTAGTTTGGAAAAAACTGTAATTGAAAAATAGAGAAACTAACCTGAGCGAGCGACTGCATGTTTAAAGACATTACGTGAAAGATTACTTCAGGTCTACGGTATTGGCGGTGCATAAAACATTTTGCCACACTATAATTTCGAAATAAGTTCTATTTGGCAGACCACTGGCTTACAGGAAACGTGATGTGGTCAAGGTTAAAACTGACCTATATTTAAATTGCCGTCGAGATCAAATCTTAAACGTTATCTAATTACAAGATATGGGAAGCAGTGGCGTACGGTGACCTTTCCGGTGGGGGCGTTGACTGATGGTAGAGAAAGTGGCATAAGGTGGTCATTTTTCTTGGTGTGCGCTGATGTCCGTGACATCAAAAGCAGCAATGTTTCAACTGCCCTCACGTTGCAACTCAACTTACCTCACCTTCCCCTAATCTCTGCAGCAAGCCAGTACCTAAAATCTTAATACATCATTTGCAACAAGTAAATTAGCCATATCTCTGCTCTTCTCTAACTGTAGGTTAGTCGCGATTGAGTAACTTAATACCTGGGTGAGCCCAATTATTACGTAACAGTCGTCGGGCGTTCACCAGTGGATGGTGAATGCCTTGCCATTGTAAAACTGCATCTTACTGCGCAGTCACTTTTTTCTCCATTTTTTGTTTATTGATTTTAGGCAAGGTGTTCACTGATGTGAGGTGAGTGCCTTGTAATGATTCGAACTCGTTGAAGCCGGTCAGGTGCGTAATCCATGAGTTGTTCAACCATGAAAAAAGCATTTAAATCAAGGCAGAGGTTCTTTTATTTCAAGGCTAGGTTTTCTTGGAAAATAATTAAACATAATCATGGAAAAGCCAAAAACCAATTTTCATTCTATATTAGAGTGTTTGAAAATATGTTTAGCACAAACGTTAAGGCGTTCAGTGATAGTCTTGAACGCCCAAAGGATAAGCCACTTGCGGGAGTTGGAAATTGTTTACACATCCATTTTTGATTTGTTTACATCTAGCTGCCGTCACTCGATCGAAATTGCGTGTTTGCAGAAAAACTAATAATTCGAAGACAGAGCGAGATTATACAAAGCTGCAACCAGCCACATGCAGGCCCAACCGTCAGAATTATAAAACTCAAAATGCTATGTTGATATAGTCACATCTATCCAAAAACTGAACATCACGCCATTTTTGTGCAAATTCCAGGCTGTGGGCTTCAACTTTGATAAGTGGATTTGTTCACAAAATGGACAGTTGAAACGGCGTGGTTGAAAAGTGCTGAGGTTCATTCTTCAACTTAAAAAGATGAATAGCTCCTTTCATTTCACACAAGTGTTGGGTTAAAATTTTTCAGTGGTATAAAGTTCCCACAAAGCAGACCTTACCAGTCTTTCCATAGCTTGTGCACATGTTTTTGCGTCCACGGATATTAAGCAGCATCTGAAAAAAGACAAGCCTTCAAGACTTTTCGATCGGACTGTGTCACACTTTGAGCTGGCAGACGTTTGGAGAAAAAGGGCTCTGTGATATAAATAGCTTACAACCACACCAATAACCAGTTTGGACTTAACAGGGTGAGAAAGCAAGGAGCTCAGTCTCAAATATAAAGAAAAGAGGCTTTGATTTTGTTTGCTGCTTCAGAAATTAGGTCCAGCTACATCCACTTAGTAACCTATTTTATAACAAACAGCGTGTAATTTAACCATTCATCTGGTAAAACATCACTATCTGCAGATTGATGGTGACAAATCTTTGAATTGTAAACTAAAGTATCGTGTTAAAAATAATTTACGTGTACTTGATTGTAGTTTTTGTGCAAATACGCGAAAGGAAACTTAAACACTGTTCCATTCGTATTTATTTTATTAAAAGAGAACGAAAACTTCATAATTTTAGCCATGTTCTATGTATGTTTCCATTTATTGATGCAAGTTTTTGTTTTGCGGATTTAAAACTTCGGACGCAATTATTCGAATACCGTCAAGATAAGAGCACATGATAAAAAATATTTTCAAGGGTTAAATTAACGTTGGACATACATAAAAAATTATGTTTTTTAATTTCATAATCAGCCTAGCATTCAGATCTTAGCGATTCTACATTCACTTGCAATGAAGACCTCGAGTCTGTGCTTGGCTCTTCTTTTTTTCGTTTTCAACGTCAAAGTCAAAGGAGCTGCTTTCATGAACAGTTATCCTTCCCTTCGAGTTCATCATTCAGAAAAATGCGAGGTATAAGCGCAACACGATGTTTTTAAAGGCAGTTTTTTGCATGTAAAAGCTTATTGAACTCAATGAAAACGTACAGGTCTTTGGTCATAACAAGCTGCAGAAAACACCTTATGTTAATTTGCTACCTTCATCAAATTTATTTTAAAGTATTATAACATACTCGGAAAAGCAAGTTCTTTTTTAATGTCGCAGGTATTTTGTACGCTTAAAAATCATTAATCGATGGTCTTCAATATAACTATAATGAATAAAAATACCTCTATTTTCCTGTTTAGTTTCTGACTTTTGAAAACGTCGTTTGGTTCGCATAGTGAATCATAGGCTTCAAACTGTTTAACCGCATGCTTAAATATGGTTTGAAATTGCATTAAGCTGACTATTCATACGTTCTTAACAAATTATTAAAAAGTTTTGTAAGGCGAACCCTTTAAGTTGCGACAGATTGCAGTGATGATTATGCTTAAAAACATTTAAGTATTTTAGACCTCAAGACTTATTGAAAGCCTCTTATATTTTACTGAAGCAAAACAAACAATACAATTTTGATAATTTAACCTATACCAGAAACTCCTTGTTTAATAAATTAAATCATAGTTCTTCTTGATTCTATAAGTGTACTCCCTTTCGGCAGATGATAACGTTTTAGTAGAAAGAAAATTTTGACCAAGACAACTTATAAAAACTGAGTTTTTGTCAATGACATGATACTTTACGTCAAAAATATGTACAACACGTCAGTTTGTTTTTCATAACACAAAAATTGTTCATTTTTTCGTTCTGTCACTTGGCAAAAGCATACTTTTTTGAAATTTTGCTCACTGTACTCTACAACTTTATTCCAGGCAGACCGGACAAGCATATTCAGTAATTTCAACTTTCCGCACTATCTGGTGAGGATTATATTGCGGTAATTACTACCTGGGAGGTATTACAGTTAAGAACTCATAAACGTGCCTGTCTGGTTTGAAATTTGAGTTAACAAAAAACAACTTGGTTTGTAGTGCTCCTCTCATGACGCAAGTGGCACGTTTATGACCTCCGGAATACTTTCAAAGGAATCAAATGCCCGGTACAAAAGGAACGTACAAAGCACAACCAGTAAATTATAATCATATGAAAGCACTTGAGGAGAACTCAAAGTGTTATGTCTGTTCATTTCTTGCCCTAAAAAAAACTGTGCGAATCAGCATTGTTCTTACAGACCACAAATTCCATAAATGAAAGAGAGATCATTTCGATACTTAAACGAAAAACAACCTATTAATTCCTCTGAATAATTTCCATCACAGTTTTTTCTAAAGTTTTCTCTAACTCAGAACATGTCCTGTACCTATCATTTAGCTATCTACTACATTTTAATTTCGCGTTTTGTTTTTGATATTTTATTTATTTGGTTTTCTGGCAAAAACAGCCAAGAAAGGTTAAAGGTTGGATTAAAAAGAAAAGAATGCCTGTGAGAATATATTTACATCGCTCGAAAAAAGTGATATTTAACTGTAGATGGTTATCTAAGCTTTCATCCAAAATGGATCTCAAGCGACCAGTTTTTAGAAGCTTTTGTTCTTGTTCGTGAAATGTTATTGTCAGCCTAAACTCGTGCAGCTGAAGTAAATTAACTATAATAATTATAGGACCTTTTTCAGAAATTTCAATGAAATCGAGGAATTTTAGATGAGGAGCGTTTTGCGTAGAGTCAAACTGTAACTAAGCTCATGCTCTATGTTGAACGAAAGACGGCCTATATGCTATTACCAGGGGCGTGCAGAAGGAGATCAAACTGGGCGGCGGCCCCGGGCATCCAAAACAGAGAGCCAGTGGCGTAACTGAAGGGGGCAGGGGGAGAGCCGCCCTCCTGGCAANCTAAATGTAAAAACTGNTCCCCCTTTATCTGATATTTTTATATTTAGTATTATTTGTGTTTTCAGTAGATTGTTGCTTTTTTGCGTTTTTCGGGGTGTTTTCTTTTTTTAGCTAGTATAAACATCCACGATATCTCGACTCACTATCTTTTCTTCACTTTTTTTCTGAATGCTGGCTAGTGGTCCTCCTACGGTGGTCAGTGGGTTTCCTTCAGCGAAGTTTTGTCCCACTGGCTCAAACCTCTAGTCTAGTTACTCCACTGCAGAGAATATCCAAAGAGTAAAATTACAAAAATTAATTTTTATTAAGATGCTGCAACTACATGCTGCTTCGTATTGTAAGGCTACTTACATATGTTGCATGGATCTGATGGGAACTTGCCTGGGGGATATGCAAATGTATGTTAAGTGACCCGAGAGAGAGATGAAGCGCTGACATCATTAAGGCCTTATACCCTATCTTTCTTCTTCCTTTTGTAGTCTGGCCAATTCCTACTAATTAACTTATTGTTAATGTGCGATTTGTAGTTATCAAAAAAATTCTCGATTCTATCCAGAGCCGGGGTCCTTAACTGGGGTGCGTGAAAGGTTCGCAAAGTGGCGCCAGTCTGGCAGTGACATATTACTGTTAGCATTAAACTAATTATTTTTTATCATTTATAAATTTATTATCATTTCACTATAAACCCCATAATCAAAACCAAGAGGAGAGGACATTACAGTGAACAAAAATCGGGACCTCTTCGACTTGCTTGTTCAAAGTTGTATTAATGAGTGAAGAAAGCTTCTTGTTACGATTGTGTCCTGTCTTTTTGTAAAAAAATGGGGTAGTGCAATCATTTGCCGATAGGAAAGCTCAGTATACGTTTGTAACAGAATTATTCATGTGTTCTAGTCCAGAAGTTCCCAACCTGAGGTACATGTACCCCTAGCCTAGGGACACATTTGCTTATCTGAAGGGGTACATTTATGGTTAGCAATAGAAGGAAAATATCATTATATTCGTGAGTGTTTAAATACACGAAACTGGTTTAACTGTGCAAATAAATTATGATGGATTCACTTATGTACGTCACCACTGTGATTTACAATTACTACTGAATGATATATACAAGTATGAATCATCGCAAAAGGATGAAAGTAGAACCAAGCAGGCAGATTCGTTAGAAACTTGCCGCAAGGCTAGAGTTTGTCTTTTTTCGAGTCTGGTATTATTCATTTGGGCATCCCCGTGGACCGTAAGAGTATTATTGCACAATGACTGATACAGTGGAAGCGTCTTTAGGCTGATGATTATATAAAAAATAAAACTTTACAAGCAACAAAAAAATTGTCCGTCTTATGCTGTTATAATCATTTTTTGGTGTAGCACCTACAGGAAAAAACTAAAAAGTATACCATACACAGAGGGTTTAAATTTTGATGTAAGCACAAAATCTATAGCCGAAGTGATTTTTTCAGTTTTGGTTTTAACAACCACAACAGTATAGTTTCTGATTATTGACAATTTTTTGCGTTTGATGATTTTGTTAGAGGATTTTAGATTGTCATTTTAAACATTGCGCTTGTAAGCTTCGTCGTCAAGACAGACATAGTTTAAAGGAATTGTATCTAGTGGTGGTTGTGCTTGCTGCGAAAATATATACGAGTATGTTTCCTGAAATGCAGTCATGATGCTTTGTCAGACTATTTCATTTGGGTAAAACTCAAGTTTCGCCCATTTTACGAATATTTTTTAATAGTTAGCACCGTTGGTGCATTTAGTGAAGCTTTTTTATTTACAGAATACATCAAAGGGTAAACTTTCTCGACGGTTTATTTCCATGGCTGAAAGCTCTCGATTATTTTCTGCAACTCTTATGAATGATTTAACATCATCTCAAACAACTAAGTCGCAAAACATTCTTTTTTCGCCTTTGGGATTGATGACGTTGTTATCAATGTTGAGATCGTTCTCATCTGGCCAAACAAGGTAACGCCACTAGATATTGTTTTGTTTCCTTTTATGACATTTCCCAAGGTGAAAGAGAACTATGATCAATCCAAGTCACACAAAAATGTCATGATAAATGGCTGAAACTGTTATAAATCAAAAAGACTCAGGGATGCAACTTTTAATGTAAAACGTGTGGTAAATTTCTATAAATACTCTAAAGCTTCATTGTACAGCAGTGTTATGCTGCATTGCATTTTGCAAAGAAGCGCATTTACTGATGGAAAATGAATGCACTGTTACTTCCTTAATACTCCAAGTCAGGGTGTCTTAATGGTCCGTATGCAGGTTCTCGTCTTAGGTATCCTAGGCAGGAAGCTTCGTAGGTAATTTCACAGTGGATTCTGCAGTAGTTGCTTAAAGAGACGGGAGTGCAATTTGAAACTTATTTTTTTTATTTTATCTGGAAACCGAACCGGATCCGCTTGATAAGCACTTGCTCTAACATTGTACCCTGTTAGATGACGTGTTTCCTGATGGATTGACAAAAACGATAACTTGTACTCAGCAACAAAAAAACAGAAAAATATAATAGCGCTTCTAATAGCGCTGATAAGTTTCGGTTAATTTACTTCAGTTACTGCAGAGAGCAAGCTTTCTTAGAGTTTTGGTGTGGCAGTTTTGTATTTAATTTGAAACATGAATAGCCATCACACTGTAGGGCATTTTTTCTAAATTAAAATGGAAAAAATTCCATAATTAGCAGCTGCTCGATATGCTTTGATTTTTGTTTTGCATCACGTGATCAATGTCTGAACCATAAAACACTGTCTTCTAATCTCATTGTTGATGCACACTTCCGTACGACCTCTACTTTCGTCTGAGGAATTTACTCCATAGTCCATTTTATAGCTAGTAAAAATCATTCCTTGCTAAAGTTATATCGCCAGGCTTGTCCGTAGAAATGTCATTCCTCTGGGAATCCCATGGGATGGGACAGCACATATTTGTATTTCTCATGAGACAGTAGCCATGTCACAGCAACTTCATTACGTCAGAGCTAACCTTAGTTTATACTTTTACCTGTTAAAGTTTTTTTAAAGTCAATAAATTTTGTCGTTTTGCATGTCTCTTTGTACATGTAGTCCTATTTAGTAGATACTAAACCTAAACTT
>JGI24022J15233_10010050_pt1 | contig 10708 bp, 4 predicted proteins | sample Ectturendosymbi2_FD_15233 | JGI IMG/M metagenome (IMG submission 15233)
GTTTGCAGATATTCAACATTGTTATGGTGTTTAATTTTCTTTCTAAATAAACGGTTTTTTGTTTTTATAGATTTTAATATACCTTTGGTTATCCAGGGTTTGGTTATCCATGATACGTCAACAAAAAAGGACTAAGAAGAGCCATAACTGACTTGAAACTTTTAAAAGCTGCTGTGCGAAATAATTCGAGGTACTGCATTACATGGGCACTTCAACCTTTTCGCACAAAAGTTTAATCCTTACCATCTCCTAGAAGCTGAATAGCCGCCATGATACTGTCGGTTTTTCGAAGGTACCTTCTGACATCAGCTGAAGAATAAAACTTTTTTTATTAAACCACTTTATTAACAAAAAGCTTTGCCTGAGTTATAACGTAGAAATTGACAGTGAAATCTAGAAAACGGTGGAATGCACCCTCTTGTTGCGTTAATAGAGTTGAAAGAATTGAATTTTATGGATTCAAGCTTTCGCTGAGATGTATCAAAAATCGAAATCAACCACAATTTATTTCTCTGTTTAACAACTTTTAACGGCAAAAGAAACGACTACTATTGTCATTTAAGATGAGGAAGACGGCACAAAGCCACAAACAAACCGAAGGAATCAACTTAAAGGAGATTGCAGATGCGATACTGTCAGATTTATTAAATAAGCTCAGTATTTTCGATCAATGACGTCACAACAATCATTAGGTAATATTTTATTGGAATCCTAACAAAAAATACGACAAGCGAAATATATTATAAATGTTTAAAATAGATCTTTAAGTGTATTTTTACATGTGAAGCATATATGTGACATATAAAAAAAATAACTTTGCACTGAAGAAAAACTAGGATAAAAACTATGCCACTAGGATATGGGAGAGAGTGGTTTATTGTGATCTTCATGTTTTGAAACTTTCTGTGACACTGCCAGTGAGAAGTAACACCCCTAATTGTAGTAAGAACTTATGCTTTGCCTACATTTCCACTCGTGCATAAAATTACCATAGAAAACATGAGGTATTATAGTTCTGATATTTACGTAGCAGCATAACTTGCTTTTCTGCAAAGTCTACATATACTTTGGAAAAAAGTCACAGACCAACAGTTCTTAACTAAGGACAAAGTTGTCCCCGGTATATATATATATAATGTATCAATGGGGTAAATCTACTAAATCATAAATTACACTTTTGCAGCAAGCATGCATTTGTTTCAATTGTATTAATGAAGGAAAAAACAAAATATAGTCACAGCAACTAGTTTGTGTTCATACTTTTAAAATTCCTATCAAAACATTGTTTTCATGATTGAATATATGCAGTATATACATGTACAGATGCGAAAAAATTGGTCGGGGTAAACTTTTTCAATATTCAAAGGATCAATGACAAATAAATGTCTAACAGTCCTGGAGTAAAAAAATACAATAAAAAGTACTTCTAGAGAGTATTGGGGTTTTTTTACAGACTTTGTACTTCAGTAATATTATCTGCACTCAGCTATTTTAAACCATCACACTCACACATATCACAAATTTCCAAAATGTTTATGCCACAGAAAAAAAACATGCCAAAAATGTTATAATCTGAAACAAAGTTAAAGTGACTTGTACAAAGCACTACAAGTCAAGAATAAATTTGTGTTCAAAACTCATCATAATCCTCTGAACAAAAAATTGTTTTAATGAAATTTTAAAAAGATCAAAAACTACGTATTTTATAAAATTAAGATTTTTGAGCCACCTGCAAAGAACACATGAACAAGGGATCTTTAGTGTTGTGCCAAAAACTGATGGCTAGTGGTCAAACAAAATATACATACAAGCTTCATAACAAACATTGGCAACCTTGACAAAACAAGATATACATTGCATAATCATCAACTTGATACCTTGCAAAATAAATTAATAGTGTCAAAAACAGAATACACTTAAGAATAGTAGCTTTATTATACTTACAATGGCCAGCCATTACACCAAATGCCATACAAGCATATCGCTTAACAGTCTTTTCTTCGTGGTTTATTAACCGGATTAAAGACTCCATTGCACCAAGATCCAACAACTGCAGTTTATTTTCATCACCTGAAAACAAATAACATTATGGAAAATTTGAAATCTGCCATAAATGTCTACATGTGGCAAATAAATGATTTACAGTAACTAGTACTAGACATGTTGAATTTTCTTGGCATTTTTGAGCAGCAATAAGATGAACTCTTTAATACATGCAGTACAAATTCTACAGCTCACACAATATGAATCAGCTACAATTTTTAATGGAGTATAGAGCAAGGAAACAAGGTAGGAAGTGAATTAACAAAAAATTGCTTGCAAAAGCTTTAAGTTATGATGCATTACAAATTTAAAACCTATAAAAATCACCCTTATTGCCCTCTCTACCTTTTTCTGTATGTTTGTACATGCATGGAAATGCCCCATAAAATTGCAAAGCATTGCAAAATACCAAGTCAACACATAATTGCATCTACATTTGCGGTTGTTTTACTGAAGTTTTACTATGCTAGCAAAAAATGTAATGTCCATTTGGAAGTTTATACATGTACAATTAAATTCATATGAAAATAAAAGCTTAGCACAACTACGTACATCAAAACAAACAGGAGAAACTACTATCAGCATTGTTAACTTTTAGATTAACATAAAATGAATAACAATATTTTAATGGGCCACACCAAGACAGTCAAATGATAACAATATGATGGGTTAAAATATTTTGTGGGAAAACTCACATTTGTCAGCAAAACGATAAACTGCCTCACAGGCTTTAGTTAACACTTCTTCTTCTTCAGATTTTAACATCAGAACAACTGTGGCTGTTTTCTTGCTCTCAATGTGAATTGGATCAAACTAGAAGTACAACACAACAAGTTAATATACAAAGTATCTTTTATTATGCAACAAAATTTATAATATATGTGAAAACCTACCACATCTTTCGCAGGTGGTTCAACTTCTTTCTTTACTTTTTTCCCCATAATTCAATCCTGAAAAACAAACAACCTTCATATTAATATAAACTTGACAAGATTCCTGCAGCATGTTATGCATGGCTGCTGCTTCATCTGAAAATTTATCAAAGAATTTGCTCATTATCTGAGCAATACTGAAGCAGTACCTCAGTGCACAATAAAAACATCCTTTGTTAGCTTCTTTACTTTGAATCAAGGTTACATTTTGGACAGTCAGCTTGTGCCCAAGCTACTCAACAGTTAGTGAAGCAAGTTTTTTAGCTTATGCTCTTTTTTCATGCACAAACATGATTATGGTCACCTTTAAGCTTTATTATCACCTTTAACATCAGGAAAAAAGAAACCAACCTTCTCTAAAATGAGATTCCTTCAGCAAAACAGCAGTATTTTTGCTCCAGGTGCACAACCAAAAATTCACAATAAAAACTCTCTCATAGTAAGTCTGACCTAGATCTTTTCAAGTTGCTAATTTTTCCACATGATGCTTAATCAGCACGCATTTACAACCATACTGGCAAAATAATGCTGCTATTTAAAATATCCCGAGAGTAAAATGCAAATAACAGTACCATTTGTTTATCTATTGCCTAATATGAGGTTTAGGATATGTCTACCATAAACCTCAGTAACTACATTACCACATGCATCCAACAAATGAGGGAACTGTACCAGAATTCCATGCAACACCCGTTGCAAAACTGTAAAACAGACATGGTACAAATATGAAGCAACCACCATAAACGTCGCTACTGATTAATCTCAGGGATTAATTAATTACGATAATTTGTTTTCAGGCCAAAACTTGCCAAAAGAAGGTCTGAACAGCTGTCTAACTCAGTCTGTTGGAAAGTTATGGCTGGACAAAGTCTAAATCACAAAAGTAGCTTGCAGTCCTTAATGGATTAAGGAGTAACCTTTCACATTTAATCTCATTCCTATCTTAGTAATCCTTGAGAGCAATCGTCACGAAACTATACATTTCTACAAAATCATTCATCTGCGAAGTCTATTTTATAAATACAAAATTTAAGCATTTGAAAAGATTTTAACACTTTCGGTACCGGCCCACATATATATACGTGAGGAGAAAACATGCACAGGGTACTGGGCAACGTATGTATACATTCTTAATGAAAATCCTGGTTTTATGGCCCTGGGAGCCAAAACAATGAGCCTTTTTTGTGGCTCAAGTGTTTTTTGGAAACTGGGCTATCATCTGAGTCTTTAGAGCCTTGTGGTCAACTTTCTAACTTACTGTATCTGGAGCTGAAATTATGGCTCACAAACCAAAAATTGGGTATAAATTCAAATCCCACAAAAGGTAACCTTGGTCATTTTTGCTAAAAGCCACAACTTGCCAGTCAATTGAGCTAGAAAGATGATCAAGCCCTCTAAATACTCAGAAAGTCTTGTAGTTTAGAATTTAAAAATTCTTAGTTTTGGGCTGGGGGTTTTTGTTTGATGATGTCTTGTTGGGAGTAGGTTTTGAATTTTTTTTATGATGTCATCGGTTGATCCAGTGAGCTGATTTTGTGGCTCAAAACTTTATTGGATTCTAGGCTATAATACGAGTTTTTAGAGCCCTTGATCGACTTTCTAGCATTTCTTCCAAATGCGACTTTCTAGCATTTCTTCCAAAGCACTTTGAAATCCATGTTAGGCATCATGAATCACAATAAATACAGCATAATTGGAAAGATCTGCGACAAGTGCTAAACTGACTCTTGCGCTTACGCGCTTCCCAGACAACGCCAGTGGGAACTTTTGCACTTTGGTAACATTCCAAAGGAAAACACGTTTCAGATTTCATTGTCGAAACATCCATCGCCAAAACGGCGGCGCCGAACTGTCCCATTCCAGAAACATACTCCCATCATGCAAACAATAATAAAAAAATGACATCCATATCTAAAATTTCTTTTCATTGACAACTACAAGACTTTCCACATCTTGAGAGTGCTTGAGCAGCTCTCTAGCTCAATTGCCTGGCGAGTTATGGCCTGGGGTGGAATATGCCCCAGATTAGCATTTTTGGGGAGAGAATTTTTACCAATTTTGGTTTTTGAGTCATAATTTTGGCTCCAGATATGCTAGGAACCCAATCAAGGGCTCTAAAAATTGGATGATAGTCTAGATTCAAAATCAAATTGAGCCAAAAAATAGCCCGTTGGGTTGCCACCCAGGGCCAGGTAAACTCGGCCACAAAGGCAAAAATATGTCCTTATCATGACGTCGCCCAAAAAAAACCCCACACTCAAAACAAAAAAAAATTTTTTCAGTTTGAATTAGAAGACTTGCTGAGTCCATAGAGAGTTTGAACAACTCCCTAGCTCAATCAGCTGGCAAGTGATAGTGTTGCAAAGCTCTACCAAAACAGTGGCTCTTGCGGCCTTTAAAGGCAAACCACACGGTACCTGTGGATATCACCGCAGGGAATCCACCCAGTACCAAAGTGTTAAGCGAACTCACAAAATTTTGATGCATTTTCCTTGTGGTTACAGTGAGTACAAAGTCTATGCATTTTTCAAGCAGCAGACTGATTGAAAACACTAAAAAGTGTCTGGCAAGAACTGGAGCTAACAATACAGCTCTTTTTTAGTTTTTTAAACTCCAAAAGGAATCAAAGTGCAAACAGTTTTGGGTTGTGATACAGAACCAACTGCCATACTAAGAAATGTAATAGGGTGATATAGGTAAAGGATGCAGATATTGTTGCAAACTATTTCAAAAACTCCACATAATCCGTACTAACACAACCTGAATAGAACAGCTGATGAAATGTACATGGATAATATCTGCCAATGACCATGATGCTGATCACAGCATTTAACAGACTAACTTTAATTTAAAACACAATAACTGTTGGTACCTTTAACCCTTTAACGACCGCGTGCGCCCTTTTTGGCCAAAACTCGCCAGCCACTAGAGCTAGAGAGCTGTTCAAACCCTCTGCGGATTCAGCAAGTCTTATAGTTAACATAGAAAAAAACGTCTTTCATTTTCGGTGGGGCTTTTCTGGAAGTGACGTCACAATGAGGACATGTCTTGGAAATTTTGGTTACCTTTTGGCCGGCCCTGGGCCCTAACCCATTGACCCATTCTTTTGGCTCAAAGTTTTGTTGAAAACTAGGTCAAAATCCGCGTCTATAGAGCCTTTGATTGACTTGCTAGCATATCTGTAGCCAAAATTATGGGTCAAAAACCTAGTTTTTGGCCTAATTCAAAACTTTTCAGAAAACGCATAATTTGCCCTTTCAGGGCAAACTTTGGCCAACCAAAACTCGGCAGCAGATTGAGCTAGAGAGCTGTTCAAACCCTGTAATGACTAGTGGCATCGTGTAGTTTAGATTAAAAAATAATTTTTTAAAATTTGGTTGGGGTTTTGGCCAATGGGATCATGACAGGGGCATGTTTTTTGGTTAAATATAGGATGTCATCGTCCGATCCCACGTGCCAATATTTTGGCTCGAAGTATTTTAGGATTCTAGGCAAGAATATGCGTTTTCAGAGCCCTTGATTGAGTTTCTAACGTTTCTGGTTCAAATGTTAGGCCAAAAACAGCTAATTGGTAAGGGGCTTTTCTCAATACTTTTGGAGGATTTCCCTAATTTATTTTAATGTTTTTTGGCCCTGATCTTGGAACCAGGGACGCTGAAAACCCATTAGGACCCTTCAAAGTCCCGAAATGTAACCAAAAACAGCTAAACAAAAAAAATTAATGTCATTTAAATGGTTCCTACGAGTCTTAAAAGAGGTCGGGCAAAAATGCTGACGTCAGCAAAAAATAACATAAACATCCTATCACCATATAAGCATTAAAAAAGAACAGACATCCTAAATTGAAAAGTTTTTTTTTATTGCAAACTACATACCTTCACGAGTCTTTAGAGGGTTTGAGCAGCTCTCTAGCTCAATCTGACAGCAAGTTATTGCCTGGGGAGAAATGCCCCTCAGAGTGGCTTTTGAGGGAGCAAAATTTTGGTCAATTTTTGGTAATGTGGAGAAATGTGGAGAACGAAAGTAATAGCCCAGTCAACATCAGATTTGTCACCAAAACATCAGTAATCAGAAATTTGTTTCAAAACATCAGATCTGGCAACGCTTTTCTGCACAAACCAAATCATAGATGCACTGCAGTCTCTCAAAGGTGCAGCTGTTAAACTCTCATTGCTTCAAAACAATGACCTTTCTTATAGTATACCATACAACACAGGTGAAAAATGTTAGTCAGAAGCAGTTAACACACTTGAACACGCTTTTGCGGTCTCCAGAAACTTGCAAAATGCTAAAAATCATTTCATCAAAGCTAAAATTTATAGAAATATCAGAATCAGTGATACCACACCAACCTGTTTCAACATCAACTTAGTTATGTATAACATCCAACATGCAAAGCTCTTCGCACAAAACATGACAAACATCACTTTTATTTCTGAGACCTCTACAAACACAAAACTGAAAGAGAAAAATATGGGAAAGCATAGCATAGTTTATCCCCACCATCTAGAAAAGTAACACGCCCCCATGTCCCCCCAGCTAATTGCACCCATGCTTTGAATCATACGGCATGTTGTTTCATGCTGAAATGGGTCTGTTGCCTTGATCAATGTTAATTGGCATCAGATTTGAAGTTCTAGATAAGGCAATTATTTGTGACAGATGTATTTCCAGCTTTTAATTGTTGCAGCTTGTGTTTTGATTTATTCACTTTAATCTTGACTTTGTTTGCTTTCTCTGCTTTACTTTTAGCTTTTCATTGTTTCACCCATAAGCATTGCTTGGAGATTTTGGGACTGATGGTATGTAGTGTTACGTGAAATCAATTTTCTATTAAAAACTTGCTGATACATTCGTTGCTTATTTCCTATGTGGAGAATAGTTGCTTGATTAGAAAGACTGTGACAGAAACTAACGACATTGCTAGCATGCTGATGATGAAAAGGTCCAAAACACATCAATAAACAGTACAAAAACTAGCAAAAATTCTTTCATATGAGGAAGGATCATGTTTTCATATTTTTGTGTGTCAAATTGGTGATACCATTTATCAGAACACTTATCCAGAAAGTAAAAACTTGGTTGTTCAACAAAAGTAACAGCTAAACTTCATGTATAGGTGATTTATTTGCAATGCCATAGAACACTGAACAGTGCCATGACAAAAATGCAACTGAAGATGATGCTACAAAATAAGTATGTTTTACTGATGATAACTCTATAGTAGGACCACTGTAAGGTATAAAAATGGAGGCATTGCATATAGGCCAGAGGACCAGACTTTGGATACTGCTCAGAGCCTGCAAAAACCTCCTAATTGTGGAAAACAAGTAGCTGCAAGAAGTTATTAAAAACACAGGCCTAGATGTCACAACCCAGGGTGAGCATCACCTTGAAGTAGTAATTGGGATAGATTCATTCAACACCATGTTGTGGTTAGTTTTGTCAAATGCTTCAGATGCATCTAAGAATGCTGATGTAGCCTTGCTTACAAAATAATAATTTATTACAGACTCATGGTCCATATCACAGGTCAAATCAAACAACACAAGAGCACAAATGGTTAGTCATAGCACATTACCAAATAGGTGTTTGCACATGACCAACACTAATAGGAGCAAAGCACTTTAATAGTGCCCCATAATATGACATGTAAGAAAATACTCATGTCAGTGCCATGTTGTGAGTTGTGGCTTGAAACCAAACTGCTTTGATTGTCTGTTGTGGCCACAAATGGTAAGATGCAGAACAAAATGCAATGATCAACAAAGATTATATTTACATGAAACATGTCTATGTCTAACCATATTTGTGCTCTTGTGTTAATCGATTTCCCTTATAATATGGACCATGACTCTGACACAAATACATTTAAAAAATAAACAACAATTTGTGCATGTGGCATGAAAAATTTTGTGGAAATTAAGATCATATGCAAACTAGGCAGATCAACATTAATAGGACATAATTTAGCCAGAGACTATACGACACAAAGATGACTCCAAAAGATGTTCAGCTAGAATGCACACATCTTATAATCTTAGATCAAAATTTAAAAGAAAAGTTGATATCACTGACAATGCAAGGGCAGGTATTTCTGCTTAAAAAGTTTCGCTACAGCAGCAAAAAAATATACTTTGATGAAAGAATCACATATCCTATGTAATAGTCCTGTCCCAACATGCCCCAATGCATCAATGATGCAACCAAAAAGTCATTGACATTGAAAAGCATGAATTCATATCCTTAGCTTCCACATTAAGAAAGGGATACTGCCAGAATGTGTCGAGATTAACCTTTAATAAAAGGCAGTGTCTATTTTGCCATCAGAGGCGAAAGCACTTGCTAGAGCTATGTTATCATTAGGCAAACCCGATTGGTTGAATTGGCTACATGATAAGGACGATACACTGAGACAAAAACAATACTTAGATTACAGCATATGGTCTTTGTCACATGACCTAATACCCTAAACTCTAACTGTAAACCTTAAACCTAAACCTAATGCAAATGCTACACCTAAAAATTCTTAAGAAGTACATAAAAAGCACTCCCATCAAAGGCGTCATCTCTGTTAGCAAAGCCAAAGCAAATGTTGAGAGCTGAACCACAAACCACTTGCACAGCACGCATAGGCACAATATATATGCAAGATGTCATGGATGTTGACTTTAGTCTAATTTCCATAACTTTTTAACATGGAGTTACAAACAAAGAATTTCCCCAACATCATATCTAATTATAAGAGTATGATGAGTAGATGCATTTTGTAGTGACAACAATGATTTACTTTTATTTTGAATGTTTTTTACTTCACTCATTTTTATAACTACTCTATTTTTCATAAACTTTTCACCGAGGTTGCACGTTTCAATTCATGGGACCAGTTTTTCTTTAGTTTTTTCAAAAGTTTCTAAACTTTTCTCTTTGGATTTACAGTTTAGGTTTACAGTTTATGTTTGGGCTTTAGGTTTAGGGGTTCAGAGTTTAGGGTTAAAGGTTTAGCAAATGGCTATAGAACCATCCATGGATCTTCTTATTTCAAAACTTATTCCACCGTACCTCGCATGACGTAGTTCAAATAAAGCAGTCAGTTTGTTGCTCAAACATCATTGTCCTGGTAACATAGCAGATGTGTTTCAAGTCTGCTGTGACGATGGTGTTTGCTTTGCCTCTCACCTTGGCAACTTATATTTTCATAATAATGGTTGGTTGCACGTTTCAATTTGTGGGACCAGTTTTTCTTTATTTTTTTCAAAACTTTTGCAACTTTTAGTTTGGGGGTTAGGTTTAGGGGTTAGCATTAGCTTAGCGCAGGGGTCGCGAACCTATGAATTGCGAGCCAGATGTGGCTATCATGATGACAACATTTGTCTCGCTTGACATTTTCTTAACACGATTGTTACAAATCAAACTTTTTCTGTAATTTTCCTGCAAACCCATCAGCAACATCATGCAGCACCAGAAGTCGCATTAACAGTAAGAAGCATGTTATTAAAAAGAAAATTCAGACATTTACCATTGTTTAAAATTGTTGATTTTGCTTAAAAATGCACATGTTAGTTAATAAGTTAGTTGCACTAAGTGTTGAATAAAATTACATGGTTCTCACAAAAACACAATTAAAAATATGTACAGGGTGACCCAAAAAGATGTGTACCCATGAAAATTTCAATTTTGACTTTGATTAAAAAGCTATTTATTTCAAATTACAACCACACATTATTCAGTTT
>JGI24022J15233_10010054_pt1 | contig 10707 bp, 6 predicted proteins | sample Ectturendosymbi2_FD_15233 | JGI IMG/M metagenome (IMG submission 15233)
AAAGTGTCGTTCGACAAGAGCGAAGTAATTGCATTGTAAGTTCAATCAGCTTGTCAGTTCGGTTTGATCCAAGTAACATTGCACTTGCGCTCGCCGCTCCATTGCAGAGATTCCTTTACAACTTTCGGCTTGATTACGTCGAGTGGTAGCGGTACACTGTCTAATTTCCAGCACAGTACTATGCTATTAGTCATAAACATGACCGTAGCTGGGGGACACATGAGCTATGCCCACCCCCCATAAAAGAAACTATTGTGTTTTCATGTAGCCTACATACAGATCAAGTCCAATAAATTACCGTCTTTTTTTACATTGATATAGTTATTTTGCTAAAATACCTTCATCAAAAAAGTCATAGCGCGGTTGACTGAGCATGATGACGCAGTAACACTTCTGTCCAAGTCCAGATGGCCCCCGCGCCTAGGTCTTGCATTGGGCCCGCACTTGCTAGGACCGGCCCTGCTGTTTAACGTACAAATCTTGGCAGGTAGTGCAGCGAGACAGTGACACGCTGATTGTGGTAAGCCACGTACATTTGTACTTTGTGAAAAGAAGCAATAGTGAGTCTATGTCAATGCTTCCACAAGTTTGAAAATTCCATTATTAGTGCGGGTCTGACCAATGTGCCTGAGTGTCAAATTACACTTATGCAAGTTTCTTTACATGCAGTACAAAATTACGTGGCTTGTTAGAATACGTCTATGCAGGCTTGTGGGGATACGTCTTTATCGTCAATGATTAATTCTGACATCTGAGTGGATACTGAGTACAAAGTCATATTGGCTGTGGCAAGTTTTCATAATACATCAGGTCAATTTTGCAAAACCTGCGTGGTGTTTTATGTCTAGTAAGTTTGTCCGTAGTCGTGTCAACCTACAGGTCTACTTAATTGTCCAGTTTGCGTAGCAAGGTTTTATTGATCGCTTTGGACGAGATCCCAGACGTTTGCAGTTCTTGTTTCTAAGTTATGCTGACAAGTCTTGCCAGCTGATCCCGCAATTAGGGGGAGAGCAATCGGGCAATTCCCCCCGAAATTTTCAAAAACATGCGCAGTTGAATATATCAGCTGGGTGCGCCCTTGCTTGCTAAGTAAAGAGTAATAATTTTTGGTTAGTTGAAAACCATGGCAATCCAATGCTTTTTTCTTTAAAGATCATGTATATTTATCATATAATTCACAAAGTCTGTAATTCATTGAAAACTCCACTTACTCAGTCCTAAAATAATCATGCTTACTAAAACAAATATTTACTCAGTGTAAAATTATCTTAGAGGAAACGCTGATCAGCAATTTGAAAATGATAAACAAAATGTTGACCTTGCGCCCTGGAAAAATTTCTGCGGACGCCCATGAATAATCGTGCTTTCTCGCTTTTGGTTTTTCGTTACTTTCGTGCTTTCACGCATTACGAATTATTTGTTTCTTTCCGTTCTCTTAATTTCAGTTTCAAAATCCACAGAATCAACCCGCTTCTTGTCATTATTTCATCAAAATTACCTGCAATAACATATGTTATACACAAATTACTCAGTCCCGTCGCTACGGGAGGCTTTGTTGGGCTTAGCTCCCCCAAACAAAGTACTAAGCCCCCCAAATTGAAATATGAAACACTATAAATCATTGGAGGTTTTATTACTTTTTAGTATCAAGCCCCCCCGGCACAAACGTAAAGCCTCCCTAGTGAAGACTTCCTGACGGCGGTTCTGAAATCACAATGGGTGTTGCAGACTACTCCAAACTGCAAGGTTCCCCATTTGAAGAGCACTGATCTAAGCCGCATCCAAGTGACTACGCTCACTTGCTGCAACATACAAGTCAAACAGCACTACTACACTATGCTGGCTACTGCCACCGGTAATTGTGATGTAACAAACGTAACCTACAATGAGAATACGTATTATGTTGTCACATTAACTGCTTATCTCGAGTCCTCCATGTACCTGCGCCGACGCCAGTGACTACGTCAGACCGATGCTATGTGCCACATTGCTTGTTGGTTCCGTAGCGGTGCAGTGTAAAAGTTTGACCAGTTTTATCACTCAAGCTTCTAAACCAAGCTTAAACTTGTTTCCTCGTAAATGTACGTATGCGAAAGTGATTGATTTACGCAATATGGTCCTGTGAAGCATTGGGTTCATTGCAAATCGATATCGCATCGCCCCCATCAAATTAGCCTGTGTCCGCTACTGACCAAGCCCTGAATAGCGCATGCCGTGCTGTCACTGGCTGCCTAAAACCTACCAATTCATTCTGAGAATCTCTGCTTGCTGTGTGGCATAGCTACTCCGTACATCAAAAGAACCATGGCATCCCAACAAGAGAAACTGAAGCAGGAAAGCGATCTGCTACATCCACTCTTCAACCATGTACAGTAATACCAAGTAAAAGATTGAAATCTAGGCACAGCTTTCTCAAGTGCGTTAACGCATTCAACAACCAAGCTCACAGCCAGCGTCTATCCATGTGACAAGAACATCTCGCAGAAAAACCAAACAAGCTGGCCATCATCCCACAGGAATCTCCTCCCTGGCTCCAACGAAATATGGCCTTTCTGGGCCTGCTGCCCGAGAACTGCGATGGGCCTCTGCAAAGCCAATCTGGTTAAGTGGGATTGCAAAACGGACGTTGATACCAGCTGCTTCTGTGTGGCGGCACAAACAATCACCCATCTTATTTCCTGTCCCCTGCTATCAACATCGTGCAAATGTGAACCTTGCTGTTCTGGCCCCCAGTGCAAGATTGTGCGTGGAACATTGGAGCGGACGTATGAGCTTGGCGTGACTCGAGACGAAGATGGTGAAAGGTGTTTAAGCTCAATGGCATTAGCTGCTACCGATACTAGACGCTCTTGAAGTATTTAAACCGTTTTCATTTTTTGTTTTGAAGTTTTCCAGTACTTCTGTATTCTCCTTGTTGGTTTTCAGCTTTTTTGTTTCTACTTAAACTGTTTCAGATTTCCATAAGTGGCAGCGGTGATAATATCAGTTGTATGTAGTGGCGGGAATGTTGTGTTATCTGTTGCCGGTGCTAATTTTAACTTGTGAGAACCTTTAAGTCAAATAGTGTTCATGTGCCTTAAAGATTCTACTGTGCCTCTTTTGTCTCTTTCGCATTTTTCCAGAGGGTGACCTGCCATATTCCGCTTTTTATGTAGTCTCTCTTGTGTTGCATAAATTTTATCCTCATCGTAGTATTCTAGAATCGCCTGATCAATGTTGTCCTTGAGTTAACATTCTTGTGCAGATCTATATTAAGCAACCTTAAGAGAAGGTCAGCAACAGTGTCTGTATAAGTCTCTATACCCTTTTCATCCTTGCTTGACATAGCCTTCATTGACCTTTATTCACTTCATTCAATCATCAGCAGTTCATAATCTGGTTTAACAGTCAGTGATATTGCAGACAACCCTGCAAACAGTAGCGGACGCAAACTAGTTTGTTGGGGGTACACCGTCAATTTTTGATAAACATAGCCGTAGGGAACAAAAAACGTTTAAGAATGCGAATTTTGCCCGATTTTTCGGAGTTTACCTGAGACAAAAGTTCAATCCGGCCGGCATCACAAATCAAATGTTTTAAACTGAGCAATACAAGTTGGGAAATACTGCTGCATGCACTTTCACGAACCGTATGCAGTAACGGCAATTTCAAGTTTTTACATTTTTTCAAAAAATTAAAAAAAATAGTTATGTTAATCTGTCAGATTTATAAGAGAACTTCTTTTTGTTTCAAGAACTTTGAACGATTTTTACTAAATTTTGCCCGATTTTTCGCAAACCTGTAAAGTGAGGGTGCGACGGCACTCCTTGAACCCCTATCTCCTATGAATATGGCGATGAACTTAAAAGGTTCACAAGACCATCCAACTCTAACGTAAATCACTCTTTTGCGCACGTAGATTTACGAGAAAACAAGACCACGAAAAAGATTCGTTTTGAAGCTGCCGGAGTAATAAATCCTGGCAAACTTTAACTAGTTGATTTCAGGAAATACTGCACCGAACCGATAACCAATGTGGCACACAACAACGATCCGACCAAACGCAGGTGGTAGTCAAGTACATCGAGGACTCGAGATAGAGCAGTTTACGTGATGACATAATGCTTATTCTCATTGTAGGCTACATCTGTTACAGCCAAGGTTGCCAGATGACCTAAAATTCGGAAAAAAATACGATAAATTTTCTTGATTCCACCAGTTGTGTCCGACAAGTGGCAAATCAATCGGACACTGTTTTTTTTCCTAATTTTAGTGGACCCTCAGAAATGTTTTACTTTAGAAACAAAAAAGCAAGCCGACTCTTGCAATCAGGCTCGCCAGCATGGCAGCGCTCTACCTCCGCGGAATTTCTTGTGTTCATCGACTTATCAAAACGCGTAAGAGGTACATAGCCAGTTTGTCACAAATTGAGCCATGAATTGCTTGTGCTTGAAAATTGCTAATTTGGGTCTGTTAGTGTTAAGACATAGAGTATTACACAGCACGTTTTTGCCACACAAACATGAATGATAAAAACACATTTGCTTCCATAACAGGACAAATCAAAAAAGTGTATTTGACAACAATGTTCCATATCGTATACAAAAGAAAACAATGCTTGACAGAAAATAATTGAAAGACAACAAGACAATACAAGCATTAGGTGAGAAACAATCAGACAGTAACGTCTAACTAGGAACACCCGAAGGAAGGTCAAATCGTTAAATGCAACACTTTATTAAAATTGAAGAATGCATTGCTTGATAACTTTTTGGGAAGATTAGCCTCCGTCTTAATCAAAGCAATATTAGGACAACAAATGGGTCGGTAAAAATGATACGCCAGACCATATGCTTGCGTTATAACAAAAAATATACACGAACTTTGTCGAAACAAGATATACCCTTAAATTCGAATCAAGTTTCATAAAAATGTTCATCCATAATAAAAACTTACCTAGGACATGTTACTGCCATGCAACAACGCTATCAGTTGAATTCTTAACATTAAATTTTAAAACTCTGCCACAATCTTAGCAACGTCTGACTGCAATGACTGCAGTAAATACAGGTATTTCGTTAGTTCAAACGAAGGCACAATTTCGTGTATTTTTCTGAGAGACGTTTCGGCGAATCATAGGGTTTTTACAGAAACCATCCACAAATCAGTTTAGGCATCAGCGTTTTGCCGCATTGTTAAAATGACCTGGCAAGAAAAAACATTTAATTGGCTTTAGCATAACCATTAAGCTTCATGTAAATGTACCACGTAACTGTTATGTTGTGCACCCCTAGACAATGCTAGAAAGCATAAGGATTTGGGTAAATACAGGCGGCCAGGAGAAAATACAAGTATTTTCTGCAATACCAAAACAAATCAGATCTATTTACAGTTAACTACAGCTAAAGAAAACACACACACACGGAGCATTGGATTCACTTTTACCTGCAGTCAAACATATATGCTCCACCTGCAGCTCTACGTTTTGCAGGTCTTTCGAAACAGAAAGCAAACGGTGGGCTTTCTATTGGGGCTATGAATCATTTTACTATTGGGGCTATGAATCATTTTACTGTGGTTATTGACTCCACGTAGTCTAAACAATGTCCCAGTTGTCAAAACGAAAAACAAACCAGGCTTGTTGCCACTAGCTAAGGTCTTTTTGAGCTAAGCGAAGTGATTAAGAATCTCCAGTCAGAGTTTAGGCAAGATTATTCAATTAACTTTTAACACTTTAGCGTAAAACTTTTTTGAATTTTCATCAGAGGATCTTAGCCTCTAATCCCTTCGTAACGACAAGTCTTTACAAAATCCTTCAAAAAACTAATATGCGGCGCTGCCATCCAATATTTGTACAGCCTACACACGCAAAAAACAAGACTTATAACTACAGGGCCGTATGGCCCAAGACGCCTGAGTGCAAACCGAGCCCACCTTCATTCTCGTTCATTGTTCTATTGCACTTTTATCACCCCGTTGCTGGTAGCTGGCTACGTTTTTCTCAATGAAGCAATATGTTGGAGCAGTGACACCACCATAATCGATTTTGACAAACTTTTTCGATTTTCAACGTGAATTTATTTTGTTGTTCTGGTCCCATGGGGCAAGGAAACGCAACACATGCGGCCTGGCTGATCGCAGACCTTCCAAGTAAATACATCAGGAAGAAAAACCCAACCCATAACATTAAAAAAATCGTTAAAATGCATGACGCAATTGACGTTGCACTACGTGCTAAAGCATTTTACATCTTTCTCCATTCGCATAGATCACATTTCAAACTCAAACCATGATTCTCAGATGCAAACACCATGTCTCACATTGACCAGCAACGCCGTTTCACGTATTCAATTCATATGAAATTCTGTAACTCAAACTTCATTCTTTTTGCATGCACGGTGTGTGGAAGTGAAGATTTGAAAATTGCACATTGCAGTTCACTGAGCACCTGATGTCATTTCGCTTTCAAAGTTCTCAGCAAAAATCCACATACATGATAATCAGATCGGTGTTGTGTGCAACAGATATTTAACAGAGATAAACAAAATAACCAAGTTCATGGCTGTTAGAAAAAGTACGATTTTACCAATACACAATATGACGAATAACTACCATTCGCCGTTGCCTAACACTCACAGAAAACAACAGTTTTTTCACCGAAGTTGAAATGCCTTACAAAATTAACTATAAAAAATACAGATGAATGTATATAGTGGCAGCTTGGTGGTGATGCTGCTCCAGGCTGTGATAAAGAGCCGACCGCTTGAATTACGCAGGAAGCGACGCAATTCTTTTCAATTTTTCAACGGATCGAAAGCATCAAGTGAGATATCTGCTTCCTTCATCGTCAGACTTTTACTGATTCCCTCCTGAAGTAGATAATTCAAAATAATCTTACGTCACAAATACGACGTTGACGCTGGGATGAGTAAATTTCATGCTGATTTTCGATCAAAGTGGTCTATTTAGAAAATCCACCCGACAGGCATAATCAGGCTGCTGTAACTCATTTGAAACCTTGCCTTTTATGAACTAAATGTGGCAACATAAAATAGCTGCCAGCTAAAGTCACGAAAAAGCATAACAAAGCTTTCAAAACAACTTGGATAAAGAGTTAGGAAGTGAAAATGTGGAATTGCAGCTTTAGCGCCACCACTCGTGAAAAAGCTGACGTCGTCTTTCACAAAATGTTTGCATAATCTGATGCTCCTGAGCTGACCTCCTGAAAAAAGTGATTTTTCATGTGCAGGCAGTTACAGCCTGTAGCAACCACCGCGACTATTGAAATTGTCACTTGCGTAGTTCTTTTGCGGCCTTGCACAATGTACCAACGGCATCAGCATTTAGAGCACCTCGATCAGGGTTTTCAAATGCCAAGCAGTGTCAGTGCACACAATATTTGTTTTTTTTTGTAAATGAAGAAATTCTCCAATGAATATAAAAGCACCATGATTTCAAGATGATGATGTAAATGCTCATCCCTACAAAGTAGCTATTTTCTTTAAGTGTTAATATTCGCGTTTTGAAGAAAAGAGGCCAAAAGCTATGTTAAGATTCAAAACTTCCGTCTGAAAAATTACTGTTCCAAATGTAATAATAAAGAAAACACTTGAAATGACAAGTTTGAGCGGATCAACAGTAAGGCAGCAAGAAAAAGAACAAGATTGCTCAAACACGGCGACTTGGTTAAAACGCACTTGTGTGCATTTAATAGACCCCACTTGGGGTATTTTCAGGTATATGAGAAAAAAGCATGGAGTAAACCAAAAAAATGGAGATGTTGCAGCTTATCAAAAACGACAAATGATTTTTGGTAAAACTTTCTTATACATTTCCATGATTTTTGGTACACACTGATTTTTCAAATAAGTTTTTTTCGTTGCACCGTAATAGATCTTTGAAAAAAATATTTACAATCAATTTTTGCTTTGTTTTAGAATCGAAAGCTTGATGCTTTCGATTCTATCTCTCAGGCGTACACAGATTGATCCTCTTGTTGATCCTCTCAGCAGGGTTCCCACACATTTTTAAAAATCATTTTCCATACTTTTTCAATACCTTTTCAATACTAAATTTAAAAAATTCAATACCATCACTTCCCTTAATATTTCAAAATTCTTGATTATGAAACTCAATTTTTCACATCACATAACACTGCGTAAGTGCTTTGCCGTCAGTAAAATTCTGCTAAGATATTCAAGATTTCTTTTCGATTTAGAATTTCCATACTTTTTCAATACCTAGCGTACATTTTGGCCAAACTCAATACTTTTTCAAGGTCTTGAAAACCAATTTTGAAATTCAATACTTTTTCAATACTTTCAATACCGCGTGGGAACCCTGTCTCAGGCGTACACAGATTACCTGAGCCCATTACCCTTCTCACAAATGCCATTGCGAGAAATTTTTTGTAAACTGAATCAGCAACAGCATGAGCACATTTAATTGATTAACTTTTATCCTTCCAACTTACAAAAGACAATGAAACTTAACAAATAAAAGACAGTACTTCGGCTTCAAACAACCTGGTTGTTTCGAACCTCTCAAGATTTTCTGACTTAGTGCAAATGAACAGTTAGCATGAGGATGACCAGCCCAACTTCACTGTTGTGCCGGTAATTGCTGCGCATTGACTTATCTGTGACTGCAAACAAGGGAAAATTCATGTCAAGTAAATTGTGTCATCAAAGTTAGTGAGTAACTTTGCTTCGTGGACCATCAAGACTCAACGAAAGGAGTGAAATAATATCGATAGGCTATCGGCTGGGAAAGGAAAAATTTCACAATATGTATGTACAGTATAACTAGGAAACGAGTGGTTGATGGGGATTTAACTGAAATATTAATTTAACTCTTCATCCACGCACCGAAACTTAAATGACGAAAATCGGATATCCAGGCCTCGATAATGGCACTACATTCAGAATCCGCGAATGTTCGGAGAGGTTTTCGTGCAGCTTCCCGAAAATCTACTCTATTTTTACCAACGTTTTCTTTTGTGAACATGTTTGTACATGAGTGAAACAAAGCAAATAGTAAAAACTGAAAACTCCCTAAGGTCTTGAATGGGACATGGAACAACACTAAAGAAGTTGTTCCTAAGTAGTTAGTTTGCAACTACAATTATCAAAAGATACATACTGTGGAGAAGCTGATCTTCTAATTCTCGTAACTTGAAAAACAAACGAAATTAACTCGATCACTTAAGTTACATAACTTTCGCCTTCCTTAACACAAACGTTAGTTGACGACCTAAGCCTAGGGAATATCTAAAATGTTGCTCTATTTGGGTCACCTTAGAGCACCAGGCAGCTTATTCGGAAAACGTTAAAAAAAGCATTTCATGAAGTTTGCATTTGAAATAACGTTGAATTCTAACAGGCATCACCTTTTGTTTGTTGAAAAATGTTGATAGGCAGTTTAAGTCAACAACCGTTATGATCTGGGCCTGCTAGGTCCACGTTATCTAGTAAGTAATTGCCCAGAGAAACTTTGATAAACTATACGTAGATACACTAATGTATGTACTGTAACAACAACTCAAGCAAACAACAAACTCCATGTAAACTCTATCCATACCGAGAAAACACTTGTTAATTTCTCAAATGCGCTATTTATAAAGGAGTAATATAATACAACGTTTGCACGTTGAGAAAAACAGAAAAAATAAGATGTCCTTTATATAATGTAGATTGTGTTAATTAAAAAAAAGTGAAACAACCAACCTCTACTTTGCACAAATACGGATCGAAAGTCGAAGGTTGAGAGACTTGAGCTTCAAACAGAGCTTGCGTAAAGTCTGCAAGAACGTGTGTATGGCAAAAGCACTTATGAAGAACTAATAGCGATATCAAAAGTTACAGAGTTTTGAAAATTATTTCGATATAACTTGAGCACTAGTTTGAAATAATCCCGAAAGTTGAATGGTTTTCCAATTATTTTTTTAAAATAGCATTTGAGGGAAATGGCCTTAAATTTTTACGCTAAGTAAAAGTAACAAACATTTCGTGCTTGAAATTGGTGATTATCTAACAACAAGTTTTGAATTTGGTGCGCCTACAAAAAAGACATGAATGAAGAGGAAATATGAAACAAACGCAAGCAATTCCTGAAAAATAAAAAATGCTTTTCATCACACCTTTCTGCTTTGTAGCACCTCTTTTTCGCGACACGTTGTTTGGATGGACCTCACTGGGTGAAGGCAATCTCACTACTGGGGCAAGTGAAGCGGGGGACGGTTCCACAAAGGGTTGCATATCGAATACGTCTTTCCTTTGAGGAATACTGGCATCGCCCTGGACAATTCCGAAGAAATAAGCAATTATCGTCATGCCGCGCGAAGCACAATAGATCGAACAAAAACTGGTCCCAAACGACCAAGTGTCTTAGAACATGCCCACTAGAAACGCGCGAGGCTTGAAGTGATGAAAAGCGTGCTTGTTTGTCGACAGAAAATATTCTGCCAATGTGGGAGAAATATTTGGCATAAAATAATCTGAGATTCCAATATATTGCTAAGCATAGGCTTTTCACAGAAATGCACACAAGTGAAGACGTATAGCAAAAGCTTATTTCATTTATTTTCAAATCCGCATTTCCTCTTGAAAAGGTTGCGGGAATAGCAGCTCTAAGAGACCTCGAAATGCCCATAGTTTTGAGAAACCTTTCTGACGATTCTGCCACTTCACATGAAAGCGCGTCCGAACCAGGTTGGAGATGTAACTACGC
>JGI24022J15233_10010056_pt1 | contig 10706 bp, 4 predicted proteins | sample Ectturendosymbi2_FD_15233 | JGI IMG/M metagenome (IMG submission 15233)
TAATTTTACTTTGAAAATAACAAGCGCCCGTGCTTGAATAAGGGCCCGGTAGTGAGTTTGGTTGAAAAAAATAAGGGCCCGGGCTACAAAACGAGTAAATATGGTAATCTTTTTGCTGTGAAACGCAGCAGCCTGCATTACTTGCTATTGTTATACTACAATAAACCTCAGTTAATCCGGATTCGATTTGACCAGCGATTTTATCCAGTTGAGGTGAAGATCCAGATTATCTGAAAATGGTTGTTTCTAGACTGACATCATCTAAGCATTGAGATATCAGTGAAAATTACCTAAAATGAACACATTTACGACCCAACAGAAGATTTATGCAGACACAAAACGAATTTATTGATGTATTTACAATTCTACATCAGACTAGTAACCGCCATATCCAGGCAGTTATGAAAAATCTGAAATGAAAATGAAAAACAAAAAGGTTCACAATTTTAAATTACGCGGCTACCAACAAATCTGGGATTTTGGACTGACGAAGAGATTTCTGTGACTGGTAGATCAGCAGTTCCTCTATTTGGAAGGTAATGTCCTCTATGCCAGGGGATGATGGGCATAGCCCTCCATGCCAGGGCTGTGCCCATGTGTGACATATCAATCGCCTCTACGATTAGTTGAATGTTGTGCAACATTGCGACCGTTGATATAATAATTCTAAACATTTGTTGGTGATCGTAAGCACATTTGTGTTGCATCTGAAAGCTGCTGAATCTTTCCTAGAGACTAGTCAATGGTGTACTTAAGAACATAACAGCATGGAAATACAAAAAATCTGGATCACGAGATGTGAAAAGAGCAGATTTTATCTGGAATTGGCAAAGATCCAGATTAAAAAATCCAGATAAACTAAATATTTTTATAAAGAAAAACATTAGAAATCATTCTTACTACCGGTTTTATCCAGTTTTGGTAAAGATTTGGTTTAACCGAATCTGGATTAACCGAGGTTTACTGTATTCATTTTCTTTTCACAACTTCTTTTCCATTGGATATGGTTGTGGGAGCAACAGCCCTAGTTCTGCTGGCTTCACACCAAGATGGGACCAAGCCAGGTCAGAAACACCACCTGGTCCTTGGTCAACTTCTAAGCCATTTTTCTATGGACCAAAACCAGCAGAACTTGCCTTGCCATTTTCTCCTGGGACATTTGCATATGTGGTGCAGATAATTGACAAAGCAATTTTTGAAGCAATTGATAAAAGAGGCACAAGGTCACAGAACTGTTGACTCTCATAGCTTGATTCAGTTAAATGTTCTGCTTTGCTGGTCAGAAACCTTGCCAGATGCTCACTTGGTGGGAGTAAACAACTCTCAGACCTTTGTTCATCAACAGGCATTTACCGTATTCTTCAGACCATAAGGCGCACTTAAAATCCTATAATTTTCTCAAAAATCAAACTGTGCCTTGTAATGCAGTGCACCTAATGTATGAATCTGGTTGTGCTTTCCCATCTAGAACTAATTGTATGTGGTAAACCATGCTATTTATTTAATTGCTAGTTATGATTTTGTTTTAAACAGATTATCGTGTTACATAATAAACCAACAACAATTGCAATGAACAGTTTATGTGGTTCCAAGAGTAGCTACCACTTACCACATTACTCCACCAGGTTCCTGACTACATTGATGCACACTGAATCAAACACGTGCACAACTTTATTTTATTCTATTCGTGTCTAGCGGATTAGACATGTATCACAGATTAAACCCCCTCATATGTAATGACAGATTTAACTCCCAGCTGGCGACTTTAGCAATAGGAAGTTATTGTGAAAGAGTTGAATGCAGTTTGACTTATCTAGTTTTGCTTCATTTAATGCGCCTTGCAATCCGATGCACCTTATGTATGAAAAAAAAACAGCCAACATTCAATTTTTGATATTGCGCCTTATAATCCAGTGTACCTTATAGTCTGAAAAATGCAGTACATAAGTAACAAAGAAACCACACTGATTCTACTGCAAAGACAAAAGCTGTGGCTAACTCTACTTGATTGAATAAACTAACAAGTATCAAAATTTTCCTTAACACTTTCACTGCTGGTGTATGATATATTGAGCTCCTGCCTTAGCTGCCATTTTCACGCCACTTTGCAACTCCATAACTCACCAGTCGATTGTGCTAGAGAGCTGTTCAAACCTGCAAAATATGCGCCAAGCTGTTTTTTTTTCAGTCAAATACTGAAATGTATTTGATATTGCCGAAAAAATTAAGTCATTTCGGTCAGAATGTCTGAAAATACAGGCTAATGAACACTGTTACAGTGAGTTTTAAATACAACTGTGAGACAAATGACCGTTGTCTCATTAACCAAAATGTCCCAGCAAAAAAAAACAGGTGGTGAGTCTTCTAGTTTGCAATGAAAAAAATGTAAGATTTTGGCTTTTGGGTTTTTTTGTGGGTGATGTCCTAAGTGGGGTAGATTTTTGGTCATTTTGCCTCAGGTTACCTGGCCGTCGGCCCCAACCGTTAGATGGAATTTTTTGACTTAAGTTTCATTGGAAACTAGGCTACAATGTGAGTCTATTGAGCCTTTGATCTGCTTTCTAGCATTTCTGGTTCAAAAGTTATGGCCTAAAAACAACAAATTAAAATTATCTAATGAACACCACCTTCTCAATCACTGCTTTTTCTAAAATACTTGACACTCGGCACCAGTTTCACTTTTGAAGACTAGTTCAAAAACTTCATCAAATTTTGAACACATGGCTCCAAAAACATTGCAGGAGAGTTTCTGCTAAAGGGTACCTGCATTATAATACACATTTTGAAATAAACTAATGCTTCTTTCAAATTTTGGACATCTGGCACACATTCAATAAAAATTAACAGTATCTAATCAATGTTGAAAGAGTCATTTCGTAGAATAAGGAATTAATTTGTACAGAATTGTTTGGGTAGCATCCATGCTATTATTGTGAAAAAGAAAATTGATACACCAGGTGCTTTAATTCCTAGATTTTCATAATTTATGATGGCATATTTAAGAGACAAAAAATGACACCTGTCTGTGCAACAAATACTTTCATGTTAACTTACAATTTCCATCCAAAAAGTCAGTGATGACAGATCAAGAATTTTATGAGCAAAATTTCATCTTCAGCTGAAAAAATTGCTCATGCAACCCTGTTGGACCCATGCCCCCTAGAACACTAGAATTTAATGCATAGCTTGAAAGGGTTAACATCAACCCTAAAAAGTTACAAAATAACTGACTTTTGATGCAAACAAATATTTGAAGCAATGGCTCCATTACTTTAGGTAAAGCTAAACAATTGTTGAAACAACTCGTTTTTAAGCAAAGCACAACTAAGTCATTTCCAGACAGACTTACTCACCTTCTGTGTATGGGACACACATTAAAGCACGATCAATAAAAACAGTGCTTGTCAAATGCTGAGAAACACCAACACAGCTTGGATCCCTGAATTTTACGAATGCTACCTTGGTAGTTGCCACAACCGAATCTCTGAAAAAATACGTTGGCATGGCACATCAAAACATTTTTATTCACAAATAAGCAAAATTAGCAATAAATCCAAGAGCTCCAGTTTATTGTCAACTGGCATATCACTTTGAAGTAGTGTTCTATGCTACACAATATTCAATTATCAAAAACAAAATAAGAACAAACTTGCATAATATTAAGAAATACTAGTCACACAAGATAACTATTTTCGTAAAATAGCAGTCAGTTTCAAACTTATTAAAATTGGCCTTGTTAAAAAGCTGAAAATGTTTGAATAAGAAACACATTTTTATAACTTCTAAATGGTGAGCTGATTTTGCATTTCCTCCATAAAAACATTAAGGTGTAAAAACACATGATACAAATCTATTAAGTTGGACTCTACATGGGTGAAGCATGTTAACTACTTTCACTTATAAACACATTTTTTAATTGGCCAAAATCATTTAACAAGCTTCCAACAAGTGACAAGCATCCTTCAAGACAATTCTCAAACATGTTTACACAGCAACTGATTTCAGTAAGTGCTGTACTTACTGCTTTCTAGGAAAAAGCTCCAGCTGATCAATTGATCCAAGAAATCCAAACAAAGTTGTGATCTGCTCATATGTAGCAGTTGGAGAGATGTTGGTGACCAACACCACATTGCAATCCATCATGTAGGAAAAATTTCCCTAATATATCTCTATTCACACAATTTAGAAAAACTAACAATGAATATAATACACAAATTTTGCAAATATGGAGAAATATGCAAATGGGAGACAGCATACAAGACAAAGGAATTATTCCAATTGCAGAAATCAAATTAACTGATTTGTCAGTGGTAAAATGAAACAAAACATTTCAAACATTTTGGGGCTTAAATGTAGTACATACCAAGACCATCACGCCACCACAAAGAAACTTGCAGATAGTACAATGTTTAGCAACTTGACTCATGTCATAAAAATATTTAAATTTCAAGTTATGGCAAGGTTAATTTGGAAATTACAAACTCAAAACACTGAAAATGCAGGTACATTAAAAATTTCAAGAATGTGTCAAACAAAATCTGTGCTTGCAAACAGCCTTTAGAATTCCAATATTAGTTGGAGTACAGCATCAGAAAACCATGAACAAACCAGCAAGATTAAAGAACCAATGTGAATTACAAAGTACCAAGTGGGACAACCAAGTTTGACAAAAGTTTAATTCATTTAACTTCCAGCAGAGAGTCATTAGACTTGTGGTAGAACATATATGTAATTTTTAAAAATTATCAAACTGAAGCTGATTATATCACACTTCTGGTACATGATTTTTGGCAACAAAGAAATGTTCTCATTAAAGCAGTAAATCAGTGAAGTCTAAAAATGTCACATAAATTTATTATTCAATTTTTAACAAAATTGCTCAGCCAATCAAGCCAGTTTCACAAATGAACATACACATTCATGTACATTTAATATGCTAAAACTTCATCATCAACACATCAAGGTTTGGAAAGAAAATGTATATAATGGTAATTTTGCCCCAATTTTGAACCTTTAGAATTTGCTGTGCTTAGCTAAAGTCAGTTAAAATTTTTTAAGTGGAAAAAACTTGCAGTAAAAGGATGAGACCACAATATAAAGAATAGCCATGCACACAAGCTGTAACTTTCACGTTCATTGTTCATATGAAGTTAACTAATATTTTGGTTTCTTGTAGCTTTCTCCTCCATGTCCACTACCCTTTCGCTTCTGAATAATCTGCTGAATCTGTTGCAGTTCTCTATTCAATTTTTGTTTCTCATTTTGTTCACGAGTTCTACGTGTTTTACGACCACCAGACATTTTAATTCCATACTGAAAAGCAGCCTTTGGCATTGCCTCTTTATTGGCCATATAGGTGCTGTAATCTTCCTGAGTATCAAAATCCCATCGATTTATGGGACCCTTTTTATTACCACTGTCCATTTTGGAATAATCTGCTTCTTCGTCACTGTCTTCACCAACGCCAGATACTTGAAACTGAGTAGATGGATAGCATTCAGCATAGCTGTCAGGTAGGTTGACATTTCCACCAACCAATGGATTACCTTCAGTTTTGCTCTTCTCAGCTTCAGCTGCCTTCTGTTTCAACTCCTGTGTCTGCCTTTCGTTTATGTTTTTCAGAAGTTGTTTGGTAGCTGCTTTAGCCTCTGATTGAAGAGCATCCATATTTTCTTCTGCATCTTTTGGTTTCTCAAAGTAGGGTCCTATACCATACTTACTATGTTTGGATTTTTTCAAAGATGGCACATACTCACCAGCATCATCAAAAATGTTAAGGTCTGCCTCTGCTGTGCGACTGATTTTATCTTCGTGGCGATTTTTCTTCTCTTTTTTTCGCTTGTGTCTATCTTTGCTGCCTTGGCGAAGATATGCCAAAATTTGAGTTAACTTATTGATAACAATGTCATTTGTAGACAAGGTTGTATGTGCTTCAAGGTTAGGACAATCTGACTTGCTCCTTATAAGAGTTGTAGGTATTTCACTTTCCCCATATTCATCATCAACTTCAAACACATAAGCCATACGACCAGGTAGAAAAACTTCATTTCTGCGAGGAGGAGCACTTTGGAACAATAACCTATACACATTCTTTGCCATTTTGTTCCTTATGTTGTCCATAACAGATTCCTTTTTTTGCACATCAGCAGGTTTCTCTTTTTGTATTAAATTGTCAAGTTGTTCCTCATCTTCATGTTCTTTACTAGAAATTTCTGCACGGACTTTTTGCAGCAATGCATAATCAAGACCTTTCACAAGATGAGTATGAGCCATATCACCACCTAAGAATTTTGACTCTTGAATGACTTGCCTTCGTTTTTCAGCTGATGATCTGTCACTTTCAGCAGATGGACCAACAGCTCTGTAATCAGCTGTGGTACTTATCAATTCAACATCGTTGTAGTCACCTTTACCTTCCCTTCTTTCTTTTGACCTATCTCTGTATTTTTTGGCAAGTTCAGCTTGCCTTTCCATTTCTTGTTTTTTAAGTTTAGCATAAAAACTCTTCTTCTTTCGTCTTTGTTCTGCTGCAGAATCATTTGATGAGTTATATTCCCTAGGTACAGCAAATCCTCTATGAGTTTTGCTACCACCAGTTCCTGAATCCTTGTTGTCATCTGCCCGCGGAGTAGTCAAGAACTTACGAAAATCAGCATTAGTCAATGGATGATCTGCTGCAACTGAATCATCATCTAGATCTGGAGCCATTGGATTGGAAAACACTTCAGCAGCCATGATGAACCAAGCACTAACACAAACTAACTATAATGCAAGAAAGGTAATTTTAGCAGTAACAAAAATTATTTTGTTTCTCAGCATAATCTGGTTATAACAAACCAAAAGTTTTCCAGAACAATATCAAAAAACGAGGCCTTGGCAGAAACTAGACAGACGTTGATATTTTGGCAAGACGTGATGTTTAGGGCACCATGGCTTTCAGTGGTAGCACTGCTCCAATTTTATTATAGGCGAGACACATATAATTGCTTAAATTTATATTTTTCATAAAGAATCACTTTGCTTCTTGCATTTGTCAGTACTTCATTTTTGTTGTCAGCATAAAAAGTAGTTTTTTGTACTGGGCAATGTTAATGCTTTCATTTTTTATTACAAGCCAGCGTCATTAATCAGACCACCACGGAAATGGAAACACCAAAAATATTTGAAGAAAGCACAGCATATGTGTAATGAAAACTTCAAAAATGCTCTAATTTTTATCATAAATCCAGCCTTCTTACCCATTCAAAAATGAGTTACTACAATAGACAAGTTTCTAAGGGACACCACATTTTATAGTATTTAGGTTGGACCTTTGTTGATTAACAAAGATGAACTGCTTTCTGTTGTTATGGTAACTTCTAAAAAGGTCATTTGCAACACCATGTGTGCCATAATGATGTAACTGGTACATTTCTTTTCCCTTAAATTTGAATGCAATAATAGGTATAACAAGTTATTATTGTGTAAATCTGAAAATTGTGACATTGCATGATGCAATAAAAGCAATTGAGAATGGGGTTTTTGCGTTTTTCATAAAAAAGAACAAAAACCTGTTTCTTTTCAAAAAACAAAAAAGTTCAGATTTAAAAATAACAAACAGGTGGGCTGTTTTTTTTTAAAAAATGGGTTTTTCTCAACCCCGATTGTTTTTTAATCCTTTTTGTAATTTTCCCTTCATCGCACTATCTGGAATAAGTCCCATCACTATCATTTGGTTGGGTGTGCTCCGTACACTTAGAGTATAGGTCCCCGTATTGAAGATGTGAGAAGTACTGGCATTTCAATAGGTAAAAATTAGTGTTAACAACAAAACCAGTTTTGAAAAACTAAATCTATGCAGCATGTATTAGTAGACTTATAATAGAAAAAATGATTACAGCATTTAAATTTTTGTAATTTCAATCTTTGGATACCCCCTTGCCTTGGATGCCTGGGGCCAGCGTCCCGTTCGCCACCCCTCTGCACGCCGCTAATGCCTTGGCTGATGCTGTAATTACTGCAAAGTTTATTCCTTGCTATAATCAAACCTACCAATGATGCCAGTGGAGCTGCCTTTTTGTGAGATGTTTTTTTCTTTCAAATTTGTACCCTATCAACTGTTTCAATGTTGCCAAATTTCATGCACAAATAAGTACTAAGTTGAAAAAATAAAGACATTTGTTCAATGTTCATAGCTTCAAAAGTTTTGAAACCCTTTAGGGACTGCAAAAGCCGATTTATTGTCTTTCCTGGTGGTTTTTCAGCGATCATAAGTGAAGTAGTGACATCATAAGTGAAGTAGTTTTTGGGTCATTTTGGCTCATGCTGCCTGGCCTAAGGCCCAACTGCTAGGCCAAAGTATTTCGCTGAAGTTTTCATTGGAAACTAGGCTCGAGTCCAAGTCTTTTGAGCTTTTGATCAACTTTCTAGCGTTTCTAGTTCAAAAGTTATGATCTTAAAAAACAAATTAATTAATTATCTAATTAACTAACTAGTCAAAAATTTTTACTAACTTAGATCACAACTTTTGAACCTGAAACCCCAGCAGGTCATCCAAAGTATCAAAAGACTCGGATTGTAGCCTAGAATCCAATAAAAACTGAAATACTACCATCTAACGGTTGGCGCCCAGGACCAGGTGAAGTTGGCCAAAAAGTCCTCCACTTATGACGTCACTCACAAAAAAGCTGCATCCCCCAACCAAAAAATTTTTTTTCGAGTGTAAACTACAAGACTGTCCGGTCCGTTTGAGCCCTTGAACAGCTCTCCACCATAATCGGCGGAGGAGCTAGGGCGTTGTTAAGGGGTGTTAAGGACTATACCAAGTCACCATTGTTTTGGGGTTGTGGAAAAAAAACAATGTTGGGGCAAAAAAAAAACAATTTGAAAAAGCAATTTCTTAGGTTTTATGCCAAAACAGTTGCCGATACTGGATCTCGGGGTGCAGCCGATAACAAAAAGTTGGAACTTTTTCAAAATGTTTTAGTAAATTTTTTTATTCTCATTACTTCTGCTTCAAATTTGGTAGGATGTTGTAGGACGCAGATGTAAAAATGTACTGCAACGTTCAGACTTGTTCGTGATTAGAACTGGAGATATTATATGCTACATGTGAAAAATGACAAAATCACTTATAAAAAATTAACAAATTTATTTTTGTACTTTCAAAAAATTTGCACAATTCCTTTATAAATATTTTTACAATTACTGGGTACTGGCCGACATTTTCCATGCAGAATGATTTTTCTGATCGGTTTGTAAATTTTTCTACACATTTTTTAAGATACCCACTGCTTTTGTTTTAACTACTCTGCTTTTTTGTTTTTTCCCCTGTTTGAGATCGCCAATACCTCAAGAAATGCGTGGTAAAAAACTTTTCTTACAATACCTTACTGGTGGAGATAACTTTAGTGGTTTGCAAGTTATCGCAAAAATTGTGCCGCAGTGTCAATATATCGGCTTCTGCGGTCCGTAAAGATTTGTTTGTAAGAGTAAAAATACCAATGACCTCAGTGGAGCTTCCTTTTCTTGAGATTTTTTTACATGGGAATTGTAGCCTAACGATAGTGCCAATAATGCTATGTTTCACACGCAAAAACATGACGTTGAAAAACTAAAATGATTGGTGCAATGTTCATCGCTGGCAAGTTTAAACCAATCAATACCTTGTTCGATGCTGTATTCATGGCGATTTTTGTTCCTTTCGAAAATAAAAACTACCATTGTTCTCAATGGAGCTGCCTTTCGCAGGATTTTTTTCTTTCGAATTTGTAGCTGACCAACCACTTCAATGTTGCCAAATTTCTTGCGCACACAAGCAACAAGTTGAAAGAAATAAAAACATTCATGCAATGTGCATTGCTTGAAAAGTTACCCAGGAATACTAATGCTGCTGGTGTATCACACGAACACTAACCCCATGTGAATTTAACCTATTTTTGAAAAATAAGAAAAACAATACTTTATTTCATTTGAGGTTGATTACAAAAACTACACTGAAAATATATATAACTCCAATTCAGTGGATGGTGCACTAATAAAGTCACTTTGTACTTTCACTTAATACTATTCTTGTTGAAAAAGAAAACCACAGCTGACCGGTTGGAAATCACCTGGCGTTAGGGGTCCATCTATGTCTTGGTTGGTGTTGTATTTGGCTAGCTATACTGCAATTTTTGTTCCTTGTTAAAATCAAACCTACCAATGTCATAGGAGCTGCTTTTTCATGACATTTTTTTCTTGAGAATTTCTGGCCTAGCCATATTCTCAATGATGCAGTGTTTCATGTGTAATCAAATACAAAATTGAAAAAATATCTTAGATCAATGCTTCTCGCTTTCAATTTTATAGACTTACCAAAGGTGTCAACCCTGCCCAACTGTTGTGGGAAATCTTTTAATATTGGCATTCATGGCCAAAGTGGCCAATAAAGTAACCATGGCCAAAACAACCAAAACTTTCACCATTGGTAACCGTGGCCAAAACTGCCCAGAAAAATTTTCGTGGCCAAAACTGCCCAGAAAAAAAAGAAGAATATCAAGTTCATATGGACCAATCATGGAATGACCTATCTACGCGATTCTGAAGGAGCTAAAGCAATGGCAATAAAAACTGAAGATGACTTGGTAAAGTATGGCATTGTTAAGTCTTGATTTTTTTTCTAATAGATACATGTTTTTAACCAACTTAGAAAATAACCTAAATAAAAATGGATGTCTGTCCTAAAT
>JGI24022J15233_10010060_pt1 | contig 10705 bp, 6 predicted proteins | sample Ectturendosymbi2_FD_15233 | JGI IMG/M metagenome (IMG submission 15233)
CGAAAATCGCATGTTAAGAAATAGAGTCCAACCCTGGCCAATGCCAAGTAAAGCACTAATGCGTTGTGGCCTGCACAGTCCACAGGCCCTCAAACTAACATCGGAAAGGCTGACACTTCAGTCACAAAGTAAAATGCGGTTGTATTAAAACAATAAGTACGAATATAAACAATCTGACTGCATCAAAGCGCGCAGCCATACGTTGTTAGACTTTCTGCATCTTTCGTGAAACAGGTACACATTTTATCTCAATAAAGCCTCAAAGGTAGGAATGTTATATTGAACCTGATGACTACTAACACTCGCTCGCCACGGCACGTTGTACAGTGCCCTTCAACCAAAGTTATAAGCCCCAAACAATCTGTGGAAGTATGCCTTCCTGAAATCACACCATAATTGTGATGCGTACATGGGCGTACAGAAGGAACAAAAAAGTACATTTTTCACCGCGTTCGAACATCGGGAAAAATAAGCTTTTGACATTGCAGTTGTGTCTGAATATCTTTGTCATCTGAAAGCTCAATATCTCGTACAATCCCCAAATCTCTGTAGTGGCCAACATATTTTACTCTTTGTACACCCAGTGCCAGCAACGAGATGACCGTGCTTTTTGCCGTCTTAGCCTAAACGTCATGCAAACAGTTGTGCTGCAGTTGAAAATAATTTCATGCGATTCTGCATGAGCCTGACGCTGACACACATCTAGTATACTTTGCAACCCGCGTATAGTTGGTCATAACACACAAATACCATCAGCAAACATCAAGTCGTTCAATAAGATTTCAACCATGTAACACTCAGCTTTAATGTTGTTTATTTCAAGAAGTAGATCATCCAAATACACAGCAAACAAGTATGGACTCAATACTCCCGCTTTTCTAACCTTATCAGTAACATGCAACGGTTCAGACAAATTCATAGGTATAAATAATTTGAAATGAATAATGTATAAACATATTTTTCCTTTCTATTGCTAATCTTAAATGTACCCGTTCAGATAAGCAAATATACCCCTAGGGGTAGATGTACCCCAGTTTGGGAACCCCTGCTCTAGCACATGAATCAGCTAAACATTTGTACAACGTAGGTTGTCACGATAAGGTCCGCTTTACCACGAGAAATTCACCACCTGATACGGTGCCTCTGCAATCAAGGTTTCGTTATCAGTTATCACGCATTTAAAGTGGAACTTAATGTGACGTTCTCAGTCTGAACATGCTAAACTAGAATTCATATTGCTATCACCAACATGCTGTGTAGAACCTCAGTTGATGCACGGTTTCTTTTTTGTACTTGTATGTGAGAGTGAGCAGGTGCGGTAATTTCCTACATGCTTCTTAAAAGACAGCGTTGCAACGTTGATTGGTTTCCAACACAAACCTTGAACAACTGACATTTCCTTTTCGCTTGTCAGTGTTTGGTTAAAGGAAACTTGCAAACTTTGTAATATTCATCTACCGAAACAAATCAGTGCTTTTTGCTACGTTTTTTTTTAAATAGGCATTCAAAAAATATAGAGACAGTTTTAATTACCGCCTGATGTGATGCAGTCTTGATTGCAGTGGCCTTGTTTGTCGCCGGGGCAGCAGTCCTCATCCCGAAATACCTCTCAGTTTTCAGCAACCTGTGATAGTTCTGCTGGCTCCACACCATGACGATACTAAGCAAGATCCGAGATGTAGTCATTCCACCTGACCCTTGGTCGACCTCCGTGTCACTTTCCTTAGGGTGTAGCTAGTAGGACTGGTCACGCCAATCTTTCATGGAACATTTGACCACATGGCCGACACAATTTCGGTGGAATCTCTCTATTGGGAGAAGTGGCTCGACTTGCAGGTCTTTACGAATTTCACAGCTGCGCACTTGATCGCGAAGTGTAACGCCGTGAACGTTTCGCAAAAATTCCATCTCTGCCGCTTGTACCCAAGAAAACTTTCTTTTGGTCAGAAAACAAGATTCATGCCGGCTGTAGGTGAGGAAAGGAATAACGACCGATTTAAAGCCTGAAAGCATTGCGGTGTTCAAAAGCTCCCGTTTTGTGAACACAGAGCGACAAAGCTCACCCACAACTGCGTTTGCTTTCCCAATCCGAGTATCAACCTCCCTGTTCAGATCTCCGTCACAGTGAATATCACACCATGGTAAGTGAACTTCTCGACATACTGCAGTGTATTGCCCCTCACTTGTAGCACACACTGACTTGGGTTTTCGGAAAGACATAATATCTCGGTATGTTTAGTGCTAGTTTTCCTTCCACGTTGATTGCATGCAGTTGCAAAACCGTTCTAGTGCTCGTTAAAGCCCTAGCTGTTCAGGTCGTCTAAAACAAAATTTAACACCGTCGATATCATTACCCGCATTGGGCAAATATTGTTCCCACTTCACGATAACCAAGGTTTACGCAAACAGTTTAGGAGCACAGGCGCGTTTTTTAACAGCTCAGCAATTATTCTCAAGCTTATCTGGTGCAAAAATTTTTTTTCTCAAAAATTTGCTGGAGAGTGAAAATTTGACCTGTGGTTCTACGTTCAAGTCAAAAACCGCACTGGGTATCCTCCATCTTCGGTCCAATTATCTCGTAGCATGTTTTCATGGCACTTGGCATACACTGTTTCAGGGAGGCTAAGGACAGAAAGACCCTGTAGTTGGTGCATTCCCTCCTGTATCACTTCTTGTATTTTTGTGTTACCAATTGTCTTAAATCTACCCCAAACACGTGCATCCACTGTGTGAAATAATTTGCGGTGTTGCGTCGATGGTAAGGCGTCTGCCTGAGTTTAAAAGTTTCGTTGTTTTCAGATAAAATACCGCACTACAAAGTTTGTTGGAAAACTTGCTTTGTGTAAAACGGCCATTTACAGAAATCGCCACCGAAATGCGAAGTCCAGGTCAATAGCAACGGATGTGAAACGTTTGCAAGGAAACCGGGCAGATTCCTAAGTTTTAGTTTTTATCAAAACTTCTTTAAGATTTAAAGTTGCGCAGAAATATTTGATCCACTAATATTTATGTGCCATGCTTGAAAGTAAAGTTTTACACGATTACCGATTTCCTAGCTGGGCCGGAAGAAATGTTCCGAAGAACAAGGCGTTACGTGAAAAAGGACTTGAGGAGTGATTGCCCAAGGTCAATCAAAGAAAGCACAGGATTCGCTTGCTTTGCCTTGTTAGAAAAAATTGTGTTTAGGCATGACACACACTGGAACTACTGTATATCGCAAAACTTAATGTCGTCCAAGTTCTCTGCTTGAAGAAGCACCATGATGTCTGCATCAAACAAAGCAAAAATGTTTGAGTTATCATTTTCAACGCTTGGGCAAGAGGAAAGTTACAGCGCTTTATTGGCATAATAAAGCAGAAAAATTCTGCTTACGCCGCGAGCTATAAAATACTTATCAACTCACCAAGCTGGTCATTGAAGATCGCCGGGGGCGCAGAGTTTACAACAGGTTCGTGAAAGATAACCTTTTTAGGCTATCGCGCCTTGGTTGTTTGGTTGTTCCGCAATGCATAGTTTCGTTGGCGGTGAAGCGTTCATCACTGCTGGTGTATGACGTAGCATTCTGTAGGGAAACGCTTTGTGTTGCGATTGCCGAATATAGTTAAAACACAATGGGTCAGTTGATTTTTCCTGCAAAAATTTTAAGTCCACTTCTACGCAAATAAGACTGTTGGGATTGCATTTTCAATAAGATTTGATGTAGAGTTTTTGCCCGCAGTCACATCGACTTAGATAAATTAAACTTGTTTTAGTACGTCAATAGTTTCCTTCTTGCGGTGATCGTGTTTACATTCGTTGTTTTGCTCTATCTTAAAGTTTTACTTCGTAAGAAGGGTGCGGCAAGGCGAAGTTTTGTTGGCGCTGTGTATATTCACTACCTGAGCCAGTAGCATAACGTAACGAATGTGTTACTACTCCCAAATGTTTGCCACTTTCCAACTGCATTTACCTGAAGTTATGCAGACTCACAGGGTATAGTTTGCGTGCGTGCAGACATGCTTCAAATTAAATGATTGTTTGGACTTCAAAAATGTAATTGCATTTTTTCGTCGCGTGAGGACTGCAGGCTTGTGCGAATTGAAAGAAATAAACCAGAAATAGAAATTGCATCACCGGGTTGATAACCATCTTTCTTATTAATGGGTTGATTGAGATATCAATGGGTTGCGAATTGAGATATCACTTGCACGTCACTGAGTATAGCATCTGTACGCGGTTTGGCTGAGTCCACCAATTAGGAACACTAAGGTCTCTGCGTTAGGTATGTACTAAGAGAAGGAATGAGCTTCTCCATGCTTGTGCAGTCCATTGAGCGAAGTTGTTATACGATTAAAACCACAGATTTTCTGTTGAAGTCAGCAGAGTTTTACGGATAGTAGACTCTTAGAGTCTAGAGCAGTGGTTCTCAAAGTTTTTTCATATTCCCCTCTTACGAACCCAAACACAGTCAATTCGTCCCCAACGAAATCACAAAAAAGATGATTGCAAATATTTCACACTACCTACTGGGAAGAAGCAATGGACGATTATGAACGAAACAGGCTCTTTTATAACATCAGTCACTGCAGTCAAAGTAGCTTGTCCTTATAATTGCGTACTGTGGGACAAGCATTCCCATCAAAACCAACCTCGTTGTGCAGTTGTGTGTTGAATAAGCAAATAAAATAATGAAGAGTAAAGGTTTTTTCATCCACAGCTTTTCCTCATCAATTCCTCCCTGGAACAAATTTCCTCCCAGGAATGAAAAATTCCTCCCTTAGTGAAAAATTCCTCCCGTTTGAGAACCACTGATCTAGAGTATGCAGCGGTGTTCTTACAAAAACAGGTCTGCTGGAACAGATGAGGAAAACATTTGTCATGCCAATCAAAATAACTGAGAACGTTTCTGTTGGAAAAAGCCACGAAAAAAAGAAAAAAAGCATCATTGGTGCCACAATCTAATAATACAGAAGGCTGTTTCTCCTTTGAAAAAAAGCGGGAAGCTGACAATTTCCCGCGTACGCAACACTCACATGGCTGAACTGAATATATGTGATCACGTTATTTTCAGAGAAAACTTTCTTCACTTGCATAGATGTATGACATTGTGACAAATCCTGCTGCAAGGCACCAGAGCTATTGCGAAAGACATTTTTACGTTTGGAACCATCCTGTGTAAAACTTCAAAGTACACATCATGCTCTTTACTGGATGCAAGCTAAGGAAGTCACTATACAGCAACTTAAGCTGCCACAAAAGGTTTTCTTTTGCACGTGTCTGGTCCTGGTCGATGTGGATATTGCAAAAATGCCTGTGTAGTGATCTCGGAACATGCTGACTTCAGGATCTCTAAGCAAAGAAGGTGCTTCATCAGATCCATTTTTTGTGCTCCGGTGCTCATTTGCACCATTCTGCTCTCATATCTTTTCAGAATTATTTTTTCATTGTTCTGCTGGCCTAAAGACCACATGCCAAGAGGCGCAAATGTTTTCTTTCCTCTTCAGAACAGTTGAACCTACTGTAGTGGATGAGTCAACTAAAGCGAGCAATAAACCAACTTGTCATTGTTTTCATTTTAAGCAGTTGTTGACGCATCATGTGTTTTTTGGTCTTCTATAAGTCTGCTTATAAATTTCATTCTTTGCTGTGCTTTCACTTTTTGGGCGGGATTTACCCCAGCCTTTTGGCGTGCGCCAAATCTTCTTTTATTTTTCATTTTGGTTAGACGACATAAAATTGTCAAGACTATGGTCGAGTTATTTGTTACCTCCTTGTGGGTTTCCCTTTGTTTTCTTTTAGAGCCAGGATACTTCCACGTTTCAAGAGCAGACAGTGTACCGAGAGTTGCAGAATTAAACGTGAATTATATTTAAAAGTTCAGGTTTGATTTGGTCCATCTGTATGGCGGCCAAACTTGTCACTGTATCAAGTTTCACAGCATTCTTGTCTCTGATGCCCCGAATCTACCCTTGGTATGAGCAGCTCACCGTGTTAAAAAAACACATTGAGAGATATCTAACGGAATAAAGCACAAAAATGTCTAGCAGAGCCGCTTATAAATGCTGCGAAGCAGAAACTCAGTGATGCGAAAATTGTAGTGATGCTACCGCAGCAACTTTTGGAGGAAAACACACTTTTAGATTTTATTCTAAATTTACAGAATTACATTTACATTTCACTTTCAAAAGCAGGTGCAATCCAAGAGAACCTTGCGGCTCTCCGGCATAACCAAGTGGTTGAAAGATAGTGATTCTCAATGCGTGATTGCTATGCTGATAAACTGAAGCCGGCTAAATGGAAATACACCGCCCTTAAAAATATTATTTGCAAGTTAATCTGAAAAGGTTGAAGCTCAAAAGTTGTCTTTTGCCACGTATGCAGCAGATAGCATTGATCTTCTGCTGTAATGGCGCAAGTGGAAGAACTCCAAAGCACTGTATACGTTTCGAGTGAAGTCGTTGTCCAACGTCCAAATCTAGTTTTGAGCAAATTTCAGGGCAAATAAGTCCTTATTCCTTCTCCTGGTAACATCCAAACGACTTTCAAAGAATGTTTTAATGACACCTACCTCACAATTAAAAAAAACTAAACTACGTTATAGGCAGTGTCGTCAAGGCGCAGTTTGGGACACGTTCCTAAGTGGAAAGTGCACCAGGGACATGAAACTGTTTTCACAATAAGGTAAGCAATGGTTTAAGATAATTTAAAGCAAATTACGCTCAAATAACGTATATCACCACCAAAAAATTTTCGAACTTGGACTAATATTAATTAAAACTCTTATTTGTCGCTTTCAGAGGTTAATCAAAACATTTCACAACCATAAAATTACAGCAGATTTTTTCACTGGTTGGCCTGGAACAGCCCGGGTGTAGTTAAGGTAGGATAGTTTAAATTTAAATATTTTATCAGCCACTCCTTTCATTTTGGTATCTTTTGCCATTTCTAGCCTACAAAAATTGTATCATTAGCACTAGTTTTCAAACAGCACAATATTAAGAAGTGGCTGACAGAAAAGGTGGAATTTCTAAAGCAACCGTAGTCCGTACAGATACCGAATCAGGTATTTCTAACAACTTGGATACCAATGAAATAAATCTGTTTATTAGGTTTGTCTTTACATTTACGACTTCTGCCATGAGATCATTCAAAATTCTAAACGATTTGAAACGGTTTACGTGGGCTTGCACAATAAAATGCAAATGCTCCTAATGCGGCTTACCGCCATTGTTTGGCCGACATGCACGCTTAGTTGAGTCACCAGCTTGCGGTTCAAACGCTTGGCAATAACGAGACCAATTACTTAGCGCATCAGTCAAAGCAAGCAAAAATTACATTTCTAACACCACAGAATTCAGTGCATTGAACCTGAAACAAACAGCCTCAGACAGAAAGGTGATGCTTTGTTCTGTAAAATCAATCACGAACCAACAACCTTCATTGTTTAAGAGTCAATTCTCTTGACTAGACCACCTCAGATTACGCCACTTGCATAATGCAAAAATAATGTTACCGTTTGGTACTCTTGCATGTGATCGGACACGCCTATATGTGACTGACATTTAACTAATCCAAAGCTTCACTTGAACAATAAACTTTCCATGGTCGATCCAAAATGTTTGTTTTTGGTTCAGCACGCAGTTTACAAGGGTTTACGCGGATATTAGCGAAGGCTTATTTCAACAAGACAACATCAGCAGTTTCAAGAAAGTTTCTTTCGTGAAAATGCGTGAAGTGCCTCAAAATCTGGCAACGGCCAAACGACTACAGGAAAATTTACTTGAAGAAGACAATACGGCTATGCGTCATCCGATACGATAAAACAGGTTTGCTGTGTTGTAGGCTTTTCCAAAGATAAGGGGAATATCTTGCCAAAATATGTAAGTTCAATACATGTAGCTGAATTTGTAAGTTAATCAATAGTAAGAACATGATATCAGCTATCGGTTCCATAGGCTAACTCCCTTGGGTTCAATTGTTTATAAAGGTGGTTATCAAACTGCGCTACATCAGAAGCACCCATAGCGGGCTTCTTCAAGTTTACAGTCGAATAGTGTGAACTGCATCGGGTCACTTCCTAGAACAGCGGTTCTCAATTGGGGGTGCGAGAAGGGACTTCTTGGGGTGCGAACTTCTCTGATAATACAAAAAACAATACATCAAATGGTGCAAGGAGTGCAAAAATGGTTTTTCCTTCCGGACGGGGTGTGGGCTTCAAAATGAATTGAGAACCGCTGTCCTAGAAGAAAACACGTTACTGATGCAAACAAAAATACGTGAAATGTTGTGTTCTTTCCGCGCCGTATCCGGACTTTCTGTTTGGTGGATGTCAACTGGAAGGAGGACCAGACGTTGACAGTATCTCTGTTATAGAGGATAAAAAGGCAGGTAAAAGGGGATCAACTGTTGAAAAGATGGACCATAAGGGTGGTGATAATTGCTTTGGAGAAGAAACTGCTTCACGATTTGCAGCTGTGGCCAGGTGTGCAACTGTAATCGTTATTTGCAGCTGTGGGCAGTTGTGGCCAGGTCTGCAATTGTAATCAAAGTGTCTCTTGCATCTATATAGAAAGGCCAGGGTGAAAGATTTATACATTTATTAAATTTCTTAAACATTAAAGGAGCTCGTCTATCAAAAAGCTCTTCACAGATAGATTCTACAAAATGTGCTGTTGATCAAAGACTACCTCATGTTCAAAGCATGTTTTAGACATTTTGCTTTTGAAAATTTACGAAAATAAATATCTTCTACAGGAAAAAAAGATAAAGATCCCCCTTTGCTTGCTATTGATTAGGTTTACCGGCTAAAACGAACACGACGCCGAATTGTGGAAACCTTATAGATTTTATGAAAATATTTGAGCTCAAGAGCGTATGTTAAAACCGGATTAAAAGTTTAGCATCTTGTGTGTTCAATTAAGCAAGCAAGCGATTTCCAGACGTAACCTTACTGCAACTCTACGAGTGCGTTTGTGCAGAGGACAAGCCATGGCATAATTTACTGTACAATTGAAAATCACATATTTCTGCAACAATCATTTGATAATAAATCGATCTTTTATTAACCTCTGAGCGAAACGAAGTATGAACTCGTAATTCTAGTTTATATTCGTGCAAACAAATAATATAATGCACAACAAGGGCGATGTTGACAAAAGCTTTATCCATTTTATGCGAAGAAACTATCTTCTGTTAAAATTTATTAACTGCTAGAGCAGGGGTTTCCAACTTGTGGTACGCGTACCAATAGTGGTACGCGAGTATCATCCATTTTTTCACAAAAATCTGGATTCGCAACTTTCTAGTTTACGTATCGGGCTTTGTTTCTAAATACATAAATTTTCCTGAAGCCTGCTATTCGTATTGTATCGTAACATTATGACTATTTTGTCTTTTATTATTATTTCAATATATAATTGTTCTGAGGAAGCTAAGATTCGATCCAATCAGTTGTTCTGGAAGAAGTGGTACGCGTTGACAATACGGGGTGCCTGGGTGGTACGAGATCGTAAAAAGGTTGGGAACCCCAGTGCTAGAGCGTTTTCTGATAATCTCAGAAAGTTACGAAACATTAAATTTTTTCGAGATCGCCGAAGATGTTACTGGGAGTTGGTGTCTTCTCGCAGACGAATGTTTGTGCGAGATTTGTTGCCTTGGGCCATTGTCAAGACCTGAGAAAATACGCGAAAATTATGTGAAGCGAAACCGTCTGCAAATACAAAACTTCAGATTAAACCTCTTTTGTTGTGTTACAGTACTTTTATATGAAACATCATCCGTTTATTATCATTTCGCTTGGGGTAAACAATAACGGAACCGTAAACTTCACAAACAACATCAAACTGCACACCGTATTTAACAAACACGTTCAACATGCTTCCATACCCACGTCAAGCATGCGTGACTGGGTGATGTGAAATCGTACATCCGTCACTGAGCGAAGTCACGTATTTTGAATCATGTCGCACTCTCGTTTAGCAAACGTGCTGCAGAATTATTATGCTGCAGACTGCAGTGCGTTGAAAGCTGCTGTCAGTATGTTTATGGTGGAGTAGTTGAAAGAGAAGCATTAGATTTTTATATCTAATCTCAGTCAACTGCTTATCTAACCTCAGGCAACTCCGATAGTTCTTCAGTTTTGTTGTTTGTCGTATTTTCTTCCACTGGTTTAGACATTGCAGCTTGTAAAGTTAGTCTTCAATAATAGAAGAATCTGGCGAAAATATGACGTTTCACGTGCATGTTCTCATCCTATCGGTAAGCAAGTTAAGGCATCGGTATCGTTTACAATTACTTGTTTTATCTCTCATTTTAAAGTACTTTATGATAGCGCAGTAGAAAACATTTTTCAAGGTAATTTGTTTAGTTTGCATTTTGATTGTTTAATGTTCCTTCACATCTGTTTCTTCATATCTGGTATAAATGAGCGTCCGAGCCAGGTCCACAGGTGGTGTCATGCAGTGATAAGCTTGCAGTTCATTCATGTCCCCTCCTTTACCTCTAAAGCAGTGGTTCTTAACCAGGGGGGAACGTCCCCCCAGGGGGGCGTAAGCCCATTTCCAAGGGGGGCGCGAAGCCTAACATGCTCCACAGTAATATCTCTGATTTTAACATCGCACTTACAAACTGGTTAGGTTTTGTTACAAAACCTTAAAATTAAACAAATTCACCAAGAGATACATGAGTTTTTACAACATATCTAAAGTAAGGGGGGCGTGAGCCAAGG
>JGI24022J15233_10010063_pt1 | contig 10704 bp, 6 predicted proteins | sample Ectturendosymbi2_FD_15233 | JGI IMG/M metagenome (IMG submission 15233)
CTATCTGTTGTTGCAGTTTCAATAAAATATCGATAAAAAGAAAAAACTGTGCTGCAAGAAAATTTTGACCTAACGATAAATTTTGACTTGTTTTCACCTAATAGCTTGGGATTCCCTCATGTTATAAGCATGAAATTTCATTTTTGTGGGCGTTTCATGAACTTTATAAGCGACAGAAAAATTTTGACTTTAGTGACTTTTGGTTGCCCTACTTATTACATTCTGTAGCCTGCAGTCATTCTGATTTTCCGAGAGAAACAGCTACAAACCGGAAAACGGCCCTTAAAACAAGAAATGCCCCAGTCAAGCTTGAACGCATGATCACACCAACCTTGGACTAACTCTTTTTAATCAACTTACGATCCAGGACAGGCACTTGCAGCCGAAGTTTCATTTGTTTTATAGAAGATTTGTTAATGTTAAACTTGTAAGATTCATACCCTTTGAGGCTCGATAATAAAATTAGTGATGCTCCTCATTTTCTGAAAGCAGCCTCAAATGGGGTGCGGGCATATTTTTAAATTCTATATTTTCCCACTAACTTTTAGTAGAAAAGCATTTCCTCTTAGTTTAGCCTGGATAAAATGAAATTTCACCATTATTGTCCCTCTGGAAAAATCCTTCCGATTCCCATGGACACAGGATAGTTTGGTAGTAGGAAATGCGCCGTCAATTTGACATGAAGTCAAAGCTTCACAAGGGATCTTGCGTAAACCACTCACCTTCACGTGCGTAGATTTGCAAGAAAACAAGTCCACAAAATAAGCTTCAGTTTGAAGTAGCTTGAGTAATAAATCCGGGCAAGCTTCAGCATTTGGTTTTAGGAAATACTGCAGACGAAACAATGTGAAATCTGGAACGGTCGCAACAACTATTTGATCTAGTGGTAGGTACTAGTCAGGTACATCGATGACACGAGAATCGCGAGTTCGAAATTGGACAGTTTAGGTGATGAGGGCATCCAATTTTTTGACCTAAAAACTTACAATTTTGATTTTATAATTGACACATTTTGACTTTATTTTGACCTATAAATCAATTTCTTTTCCAATTGACAAATTTTGACTTTAGTTTGACCTATGATGTCAATTTCCTGCAGTTGCAATTGAAACGCGGAATACAAAGTCTCAAAGCGATAGATTATAGATATCTTCTTTGTTGATATGAAACAAATATCAAAAGTGTGGAACACCCAACGAAACTAGAGGCAACAAATCGTAGACGAAAATCAATCCAAATGCACAAGAGAAATGTCCAGTGTCAATAGATCTCCTGAAGTCACTGAGGTTTTAGATTGTTATAACTTCAACACCAAGTACTACCACGCCTGGCGTATTTTAATTGGTCTAGTAGTGGGCAAAGTGACATTAGTACGTCAGAAATCGGAAAAATCTATTATTATGAAAAAATTTCAACTAAACTTGCAAAAGTATTTCAATCTCTGTGGTTGTAGCTTTAATAAAATATCGATAAAGAGGAAAAATCTGTTCTGCAAGAAATTTTGACCTCACGATAAATTTTGACTAATAATAAATTTTGACTTTTTTTACCAAATAACTTTGGAATTGCTCATGGTATCAACGTAAATTTGGTTTGTGGACGTTTCATGGTCTTTAAAAAAGGCAGAAAATTTTTGACTTTACTGACTTTGGTTGCCCTAGTGGTGGCATAATGCTTATTCTCATTGTAGGGTACATCTTTTGCAGCACAATGGCAGCATATTACAGTAGTGCTGCTTGACTTGTAGGTTGAAACAAGCTGAGTAGGAAATATGGTCTTTCATAGATCCAACAATTCGTTCAATACCAAATTATCACCTATTTGTTACTAAATTGAAACATAAACGTCAAGATGAGCAATGATATCAACATTGAAAATCAGCAAAGTAAACATATGATTACTTCCAAACCGCTACAAATAAATGATTTTGTGTTATGAAAGGACAGATGTTGTTTTCCGGATACTGTATGCTCTGGAAATACATGACATGCTGTACTATTCAGTCTAGTCTTGTTTCTTTTTTCTTTTTTTCTTCCTTATTTGTCAGGGCATCTGACTAGAAAACCGTATGGTTATTTCAGATGTCCTGGGAACAAAATAAACGCTGTTCTAATGTGTTTTTTTTTCTGTGGCATGATTTGATGTTTGTTTATAGTTGTTCCTAAATAAACTGATACTGAGTGTTTTAGATTTAGAGCATCGAATTCGATCTCACCATGCAGAACAGGAAAGGTACACATACTTATAGCATGGGGTTTCTTAAAAATTTAGTTGAACAGTCGTATCTACAGGAATCATACTTTGGTGCTTTTAATGTGATACGTTCTGAAGCAGGACCTGAGAGATAATTCTTTCCTGAGGGTACGAAAAACGATACCGGATCCCTAGTTTCTGGTGCCCTCGTCGAAACTTGTATAACGCGCTTGTATAATAACCTGTATACAGACACAACAGCTACTTTACTATGATTTACAGATAGATTAATTGCTATGCAGGCAACTGGCTTGCACGAGTAGTTTTGGTCTTGATTACAAAGAAACTTAGCGTGCGTATTTTGATCCTCCCAGAGCACAGTACCTACCGGGCCCAAGTACGNGGTACCTCTTTTACCCCCTCTCGTAGGCCCTGTTCCGATGTCGAGAGGTTGAGTTGTATTGCGGTAGTTAAAGCTAAAGTTAGGATGTACAATTAAATGGACCTTCAAACTTGCAGTTTTTAACTCTCATTTAGATTACCCCCAACACGCACAGTAATTTAATGTCATAATTGTGTCATTGCACAGTATTTTGATTCTACATAATAGCTACAGTAAGAGCTGGTTGATTTTGTGAATTTTTAAACGAAATTAAGATAAAAAGAAGCAAAATAATTTGTAATTAGTGAAAGACAGGTACGGATTTAGGGATAGCGGGGCTCTATAGGCCATCTTAATTTTTGGGGCCCCACGCAGGTGTGACCTATTTGGCCGTTTGTGTGAAAAGCGTGAAAGTATAAATCAAAATATTTACCCCCTCTTACTCCCTCAAAATCTATCGGTTGTGGCGCCGACGATTTCCTTACATCTTCAGCAGAAATTAAAGTTTTTCCTACAATCTTCCCAAGAAAAAATTGCAATGCGATCTTTTCTTGGAATTTATAGCTCTTTCGTGTAGTTCAGAAGTTCTCTTCGTTAAACAACCGTGATTTCTAGCGTTTTTTGTAGGTTTAGTCTTCGGATATATACATTTTCATGCGGGACCATGTTGCCTCCCTCGAAAACATCATCTGGTTGTCGATCTAATTAGCTGTAGGCCTATGTAAACTCCTTTGTTATAGTAACTACCTATTTTATGGAACAAACAAGCACAATTCATTCAGTGGACACAGGGTTCATTTATGTCGTTTTTAAGTTGTCATTTTCCAAGCAATACAAAATGTTGTGATTTAAACCTCTATGCTATAGGTAGATGGCAAGCAGCATGAAGACAAGTTGTTCACAGCAAAATATTGTCGCAAAACCATCAGCTAACCATATGAAGTAAGACCAGTGTAGACACATTTTTCCATGTAAAACTCATGAAAAGCTATTCTAGCTGATTTAACTAACATATAGAGCATCAACAAGCAATGCATCTTTGTGGGCAATGTATTTGATAACAACCACACATAGCATCCATGAGTGACAATATTGCTTTTCACAGGAGCCCCAGGGTCTGGCGGTCTTGCGTTGTTGTTAGCTTTTTGTCAGTGGAAGATTGAACATCAAACAAGCACTGTTCTTTCGTTTTTATTATTTTCTTGTAACCACAGGCGTAGTTAGGACGGGCCACCGTCCCCAAAAATTGCTCGCATATATTGTCATTTTGTACTTCGGCAGGCAGTGTTCCGAAAAAATACTGTAGTTAAAGTCTTCGGTCGCCGCAAAATTTTGGTCTGGCTACGCTACTGCTTGCAACCATTTTCATACAGACGACCTGCATCTCTATGGCGCCCAGCCATGTTCCTCAGTGTCAATTCTTTCACACAGCTCTTTCTTACGTGATGTTCAATCTTCCACTGACAAAAAGCTCGCAACAACGTAAGACCGCCAGACACTGCAGAACTCTGATGAAAAGCAATATTGTCATACTTAACACGCGTAGGAAACAATATCATCGTGTTGTTACTGTACTGATAAAAGTCTGGGCCCTAGACGTTTGCATTTTGATCGTTTCAAACTAAATTGCGAAGTTATGCCTCTGAACAGTTTCGCAAATTTTAAAACTTGAGAATGACTCGTCATAGGAAGGAGTTGCGCGGGGTCCCAAATGCGCGGGGCCCTAGGCCATCACCTGTGCGTAAATCCGTCACTGGTGAAAGCACGAAACTGACTAAAATGCGAGAGCGAGAAAACACCATCACTGACTAATTTACATCATATTCCGAAAACAAGACAAGATCATCAAATACCAAAATCGAAAACAAAGGAACAGCAAAGCTTGAGCAGTTAGCGGTAAAATACAAGCAGTAAGATAAGAGATCCATTGATGGTTCCTAACCAAGCAATCCAGCTGTAGCAAAAGTCATTGAGATTGCTGGAGTAAAGAATACAGACATTTTCGACATTGCCGTGACGCTAACGCAAGAGGGTGATCAGCGGATGCGACGTTCGTCGTACTGGTTGACTGACCAGCAAAAGCACATAATGCCTGGATTGAACTTTAATTATCCTTGTGGCGCGAAAAATACCTGAAAGGTTTAAGGTGTAAGCTTTCATAATCGACAGGGCATAGGGGTATTACAGATGAAAAGATGAAACATCTTTTGGGTAATTGTAAACACAAATTATTTTTGAACATCTTTGATGATATATGCAACATACGAACACCTTCGGTGTTGAATTTCAGTTAACTCAAGAAGTCTTATGCAGACACGTCTGGTAGGCGATGCATCTCCTCTTATCCACGCACATGCAATCGTGCTTTTATGAGAACCGAATTCAAAGATTTCAAACATTAAATTGAGCAATTTTCGTTATTTTCTGCCTCATTCACTGCTACTTTCCAGCGCTTAAAAAAATTATATCGAGGAATACTGTGAATAATGCTTCAAATTGTACGGGGTGAAAGCGGTCAGCAGGTTTCGAGATAAACATTCCTCTGATTGTCAGAAATAAACTCATGAAAACAAAAATTCACGATTTAAAAATCATGTTAGCATCATAAAGAACAACGCAGACTTTTGCGTATAGCTCAGTTCAGTTTATCGAAAACGAATTTATAAGGAAAGGTAGCAATTTCTTTGAAAGATTTAGTGGCGTTGGAAATTGTAACTTAGAGTAGGTTTCCAAAAACTATCCGAACCATGTTTAAAAATTTTCAACAATGATACCAAAACATCAGCAGTAATCATTTCTTACTAAGGATGGAAAATAGGGCATGTTTAATTGAAACAAGTGGAAATGTATTAACACCAAAGCCTTACTGTATTATTTCACTTTCTAAGTTGGAGTACAGTAAAAAATTTCACAGTAACGCAAAATGCGGCATATGCAAAAACTACCGTGTACGCAGTAGTCATGTACAGTAGCCTTGTGCAGTAGCCGAAATACAAACAGTACAGTGCACACTAGTCCAAGCACCGTAAAAAATCTGTCAAGCCAAATTACTTCCCAATTCAAACAGTAGCGAATTCCGTAGATTACTGCCTTGTTCGATTGTGGCTGGTAATCGGACATTCGTTTCTCGTTAAACTTTAAAACTGTTGATGGGAGAATGATCTGTGTGCATAAAAGGTTGACAGCCTCTACTTTTTACGGTGATGTTAAAATTTGTGTAATAGTGCCTGATCACTGTCTTTTCACAAGGAAACATAGTCCTGCAAACAAATTTTTAGCGTGAATCAACAGGTAGAGTGTGTGTAAAAAGTTTTCGTAATACATCCAAGCTCTGTCGCACAACAGATATTCGGAGAATATTGCACTGTGACTTTTATCAGTACTTAAAGGAAAAGAAACCGTGTTTCGAATGTTCAGTTTTGTACCTTTTCGTCACATTTGGCATTAAAAGAAATTCTACAAAAAATGACTATTGTCATCTCGGTGATAAATGTGGTTGCCAACGTTGTGAATAGCGCTCGCAACTTTTTATTCCTTTATCTTACGCAGGATTTTACTGATCACTGACGCATTTAAAAGCAATTAAATGGAGTGATTTGAAAGCAAGAATTTAACGGAGGCGATTTAAAAGCGAAGGCGCAAAGTAACAATGAGTTCGCATTTTGTTAAAGTCTGTGCCAGCTCAATCAAAGTTCAAGAGCAGCTTGAAAAACTAAATACAAAAATTCTTGCATGCCCTTGCTGTATCCCAAACGCAGAGGAAAAGAAAGGGTTTGTTACCCATCGGTCACTAGGGAAGCCTGTGCAGAGAAGGAAGCAACCATACTTTGCAGCAGTGTCGAGAAATGCATTGCAAAACGATCTGTAAGCACCACCTGTGCATACTGATTTTATCGGTCCAATGACACGCGGCTGTTAAACGATCAATTACAAAGTAATCATTAAAAGAGCTTCCTGGAATGTAAACCATAAACGTTCGAGACAAATAAATTTCACTGTTTAGCTTACATGCCTGGTCGGGAGGTGCAAAAACTTGCACAGGCAAGTGATTCTGCATCACCTGCTTTTTGGCGAACCAAAATGTAAAAAGCAAGATAAAGTGAAAAGAACGATCTTATCGCAAAATATATACCGGTATGTTTCAAAACAAAGTCAACCAGGGTGTCACTGTCGGAGCTGCGGGATCAATCGTTTGCTTTTAGCGGACAATTTGGTGCTGCTTACAACTTAGGAACAAGGTCTCCCACAGGCACTTGATCGGTTGCGTGGTGCGTGCCACCAAGCCGGAAAGAACGTCAGCACAAAAAGAGCTGTTTTGTCTCTCCAAAAAAACAAGGCAGTATTTGCTGCAAGCGGCAATACACTGCAGCCGGTCGCTAAGTTCAAGTACCTTGGGGTGTATTCACGAGGGACGGAAAGCGTAATAACGAGATGATACACGTAATGGTAAAGCAAACACAGTCTTGCGTGAGCTTTATGGCTCTGTGCTAACAAAACGGTAGCTTCAAACACTGCAAAGCTGGCAGTTTTTAAATCGGTCTTTGTTCTGATCCTCACTTATTGGTCATAAAATCTCGAGTGATGACTGAAAGAGTAATATCTTAAGTACTCATCTCTACCACTTCGCAAAAATCTCATCTCTACCACTTGTACTTAATATCTTAAGTACAAGTGGTAGAGATGAGATTTTTGCGAAGAGTTCACGGTGTGACACTTCGCAATAGAGTGTGCAGCCGTGAAATTCGGGAAGCTCTGAATGTCGAGCCACTTTTCCGAATAGAGAGATCTTGGCTGCGTTGGTTCGACCACGTTACCAGAATGTCCCTGGATAGATCGGTGAGGTAAAATCTTACACCGGCAGGAATGCGGCCCAGCGGTCGAACAAGGACCAGGTTGCGTGATTATATCTCCCACCTCGCTTGATCCCGTCTCGGTGTGGAGCTAGCAGAACTATCGGAGATGGCTGTTGACTTGTGAGGTATTTGATGATATACGATATCATATCATATGTGACTGTGATTCACGCTGAAGGACAATGAAACTAGATTAGTTGTGAGATTATAGTTACAATAGAAATGTTATTATATTATCATATTTGTGTAAACAGTGCTATTTTCCGCCTCTTTAAAACCAGCCAGGTAATCCTGCTTGAACTCTTTTCCTTGGCTAATTGATAAGCTTACAATAGAGCATTCTGATCTTGGTTTATATAAATCAAAATTAAACCACGTTCACGAGTGTGTGTACTACTATTTTTGCGAATTCATGCTTACCACACATGGTACGATCTACTTTCAAAATATTGATGCTGTGAATTTTTGTGCGTTTCTGCTAAACTGTCTAATAAGATTTAAAAACGCGGATTTCTTCTAATATTTCAAATAAACTAACATTCAACAGAACAATTTCTGCTTTGACTAAGCTTGCAGGACATACATTCGAACGTTCTGGGCAGCAGAATAAAGAGCAAATTGTAATTGAAACGCACCTTTCCGAGTTGACGTAGTTGGTAACAGGGGCGTTAAGAGATTAGATGGCGCCCCGGGAAAGAAGCAAGTTTGGGGCTCCATGTTCAAACCTGAGGTCTTTCGGAAGCAAATGCGCTGTTTTGAAGAAAGTACTTGTGACATTTTTGGACTTTTCAACGCCCAGTCAGTGATTCGGCGTCCGAGGAATTGTGCCCTCTTGTCCCCGTCGTTACGCCCCTGGATGGTAATGACTGACGGAATATTCGCACTAGGTTTCTTGGGAAAAGTTTTACGATCGTGGTGGACATTGTATCCCTTCTGTTTGTTGGACCAAGGAGCAATGTAAATCATTTGTCTTCTGTGAGTAATCACATGTTGAGTTCACTTGGAAAACATGGCAATTATTTTTATCTGACGGAGAATAGCTGCAAAGAAGAAAAGTTTCTTCATTTCCCTTGGGGCAAAATGCTTTTCCAAAACGTAAATTTCGTCGTCTTATGCCAGTCGGCAGCGCATGGTATTCCAATAAGCTGCTACATGTCGCACACAGCAGCAAAATCTAGCAAACACTGTGGTGTAGTGCAGGGCTTCTCAAACTTTCTTGTTCTGCGACCCATTTTTAAAAAGATTTTTCTATGCAACCCCCTTCATGGATGACCTAGATGTTAATGAGACGTGTGAACGCCCCATTACAAATCTCAAGAGGCAATTTTGTCAATGGCGAAATCATACAAATGCACACATTGCGCGAAAGAAACTATAATGAAACAGCCACGTAATGGAAACAGTGAGGCAAAAAAACTAACAAAAAAATTAAATTTATATAAGTTATCAATCACAATTAATGGGATAGATGCACATGCTGATTTTTGCACAGATCTTCCATCCGTAAATTCATACAAGAAAATGGAGCACAAAAGACATACTCAATATTTTTCAAAAAGGACTGGTTTTAGGACTTGTTTATCAATTTTTCATCCTGGGCTTATGATGGCAGGTGTACGAGTATTGCTGCAGGCCCGCAACCAAGGCATAGGCAACCGGACAATTGCGCACCCCCGGAATTTTCAACCCATGTTTTAATTGTTATGTACAGCAACATGTTGTTATAATCTTATTTGCCCCCCTCTCGAAAATAGCACAACAACAAGCTACAATCATTTTGCACCCCCCACGAAAATATCAGCTACTTGCAGCCTTGTGTTTCCGCCTGAAGTTTCAAGTACGTATGTTTTGCAGATCCAACTTGTCCTGAATTTACTTCCAAAGTACTTCTGAAACTGTGTATGGAGCTTTTAAACTTTAGTCTAAAACTAATCAGTGTACTCTCAAAGCAGTTAGCTTATCCATAGCCCCTAAACTAGACCTAGAGTTCTAAACACAAGCATGCCTACGGGTCGCAATGGATACAAAAAGATCAATATTGGTCAGTACGCTAAAATAACCACGACATAACAACGGATAACGTATTGTGCTTGTTTTATAATTTGAAAGCTCTGGCAGACATAAACTACTGACAGCGTGAAACATGGTATTGCTCCTAAATGCAGTAGAAATAGATTCACTGCTGGCCTACTTTTAATTTTCTTGTAAAGTTTACAGAAACTTTTGTATCTGAATTTGTCAAACCAATTTGTTCCGCGAACCCAAAATTACATTTCGCAACCCCCAATGGGGTTGCGAGCCATAGTTTGAGAAGCCCTGGTGTAGCGGATACTTCTGTATCAGGAAACTTAAATCTAAAACAAAAACTATCCACCATTTTAGCTGCAGCAGTAAAGGGCTGCTTTTTACAAAAAATAACGAGACCACTTACCTACTTATCGCTATACCAACTTAGGTTACTATATCTTTAAGACGGAGTCAATTTGGATGTTTTGCTCACTGGCAATGGAAAAGACTTTGTGGTCAACGCTTGATGCTTTTGTTTTACCCGGTCCTCTGGCCGGCAATCCTTTATGAAACTACCTGGTTGTAAAATACACGTGATGCTTGTAATTGCGATCAACGAATTTCGGTCCTCCCACGACCAATGCCACAATTGTTACCAAATAGTTGTATGTTGTTGTTTTTAAATCCAATTTAACATAGTATCCTACCACTATGATTAAATTCTTTGTAGTTCACTCTGTCGATTGTGAAGTCGGGTTCTAATGACGTCTGAACCGCCACGTAAAGAATAAAGCTTGTCAGCATGCGATTTTTATTGGTGTTTGCTCAAACCTTTAAAATCAATTTACTCTATAGAACAGGTGAGCGTTCAGGCAATCCGTTGCAAGGTCTACAGGTGATATTTGTGGTTGCGTGTACTGCAACGAGAAGCTTTATGTGAAGATGAGAGAAAGTTGCTGGTGTAGCATCGTAGCTCATGGAAGTAGTTTCATTCTTTTATCTTGCTGAATCACTGCGAAAATGTTATTGTTGGGGCTACCAAAAGTGAATAAAGTCAAAATTTTTCTGCCTTTTTTAAAGTTTGTGAAAGACCGCAAACCACGTTTCACGCCCATACAATGAGGGAATCCTAAGTTGTTAGGTCAAAAAAAGACAAAATTGATCATTAGGTCAAAATTCATTCTTTAGTCAAAAGTTTCTTGCAGCACGGTTTTTTTCTCTTTATCGATATTTGATTGGAACTACAACAACAGATATTGATATGCGCTT
>JGI24022J15233_10010064_pt1 | contig 10701 bp, 4 predicted proteins | sample Ectturendosymbi2_FD_15233 | JGI IMG/M metagenome (IMG submission 15233)
TGCCGATTTTCAAGTTTTCGGTATGATCTGACCAGGAATGGAACCCAGCCTGTCACCCTAAGTAGCATGTGCTCAACTAACTGAAAATACCATATGACTGTCAAAAAAGATTACCTCATTAAAACTACGATGTTCTGTATCTCAAGTGGCTAAAGCAGGTGAAGTTGAGCAAGCACTGCTGTACCCAAATTTCTAGAATCTAAAACTTGGACCTCATTAGTACTTTTATAGATCATTTTGCTTTAGTTTTGGACGTTTGCATTGTTTTGTTCAAAAAATGACTAATACGATGCAAAGAAAGTAGGATTTCCTTTTTCTTGACACTTTTTAACACTCCTATTATGGGAAACCTTTGTCTGTTCCGTAATTGTATCTGCTATCATCACTGGCACATCATCACCTGGTCATCGCTAATAAAGTCAAGTTAGTACCTAGAGTTGCTTCAGACAGTCTTAAGTCCTACTTACGGGATTATGACTTTATTTTCCAACCTTGTAATACTTTTGCTAAAAACTGAAATTTGCAATAAATCTACGTGAACATATCTATAGGCAATCTAGGTTATTTCACAACATTCAAATTTGGAGTTCTTATTTCTAATTTTAATATTTTAACTTACATTGTTGGCCTCTTTTCTATTCTCTACTTGTCAACTATAAGTTGCACTACATGGGGATTATTGACAGAAGTGATGTATCACATACTAAACAAAATGACACATTAATTGGAAAGACAAATGCAGCAATGAGCAAGTTAGGTGCAACAGCCAACAACAGCATTCCAAAGCAAATTGGCAAAGTATGTCTGCTGGTTGCACAGTTTGCATATATCCATAAATACTGACCAATGACACGATAGCAAATTAGATCACTTATATGGTATCACTGCATGATCCCATGAAGACCACCTTAAGACTTGTTCAGAACAGTTAGATATTTAGAGGTTTTCTTGAGATCCTGACCACTTTACTCTCCCAGGAGGCAATTAGGACAGTTTCTCGAAAATGTTGTTGATACAGAATGAAGACAAAACTTTGTGTCGTTCACCCAAGCATAAAACTATTTGAATCTATACTAGTACACAATTTAAAATTTCAAACCACCTACAAAGACACAAAAAGTAACCAGCCGAAGATGATTTAATGACTACAATACAAAGAAACAACAAACCTGATAATATGAAAAATTTGGCTGCTCCTGAATGAGGCGGTGTTGCCCTGGTGGATATGCTGGTAATGAATGCAGCTGCAAAGGATGAAACTGCTGTGGGGTTGGCGTGCCAGCATAAGTGTGGTGGTATGTCTCTTCACCCACCTGATTAAAGCAAAGTATCAAAAACCACTTAACAAGTATCAATGTGGATCATTCAGTGATAGTGTTTGGGTTTCATTAAACATTTTGTTCATGTCCTTTCATTTCAACTCATTTTCATGCCTGGTTTGCAGCACCAATAAATATGGTTTGCAGCACCAATAAAGCCACCTGCATTTTTTATTTAACAAAAGAATCAACTTGAAAATGGTACAGGTACTGAATTATGCTCAACATGTATCAAAGCTAATAGTTTTGCAGTTTTAGTGCCACAATTTTTAACATACATTTGAACATTGCACATATCTTATAAATATGCTTGATCAACAAAATATCATCTAACATTGTTGTGTAACAGGAACTTTTCCAACTTCCATCAACTCATTTGTTTGGAGTAATTGCGCATTTCAAAATAATACCAGCTTTAATTTCACTAAATGTAATGAAAAAATAAAAAAGACATTATGTTGCATTGTTGTCAAGCTACATGTGGTTCAATTTTTATTTGAAAAAATGTGTTCCAGAATATACCAGCGCACCTTTATTTACAAACTTTATATTTCAAGCAATAAGACTAAATACACAAATTTTGACTACAAAAACCATAAACAAATACTCCAACATCAATATCAAATCAACAAAATTTTTATTTTATTTACGAAATAATGATAAGTACTATGAAATTCACCCACATTATACTGTTTTTTCCTACATAAACCAGTCAAATATGTTTATCATGTTATCACATTCAATGCAGTCAAACAATCTTTAAATTTTGGATCATCTAAGCTACGCGTGTTTCCATGAATGCTTCAGTAGTACTCACATAAATATTTGTGCACACAACTAAGATACAAACTTCTGGATTTTACAAGTATAACATCCATTCTAGAAAGAAATTTTACATTGCACCCAAACAATACGTTTGAGCTTGTGATAACCTTCCAGTGGGTGGGGTATTGGATGTGCAATTCACCACAAAAAGGATGTGCACAAAAAATACCACCCATGTGTAATGTGGCGCAAACAAGCAATAATAGGGTGATCATGACATGTAATTTCTGCTAATGGTAATGGTGAATGGTTGAATGAATATTGGTAACGAGTGGAAGCTGAGAGTAATCGCAACACATGATCTTGTTGCCTGCTGCCACAGTGTGAAGTTTTGAGCATTTGCTAGTTGCTACTTGCTACTTGGGCTTCCGATTGCAACAAGCTCTGTCTTAAGAAAGTGGAGTATATTTTGCAACAAAATGAATGTTGATCCATTATTTTTTGTGCATTATCAATCATTATGTTGGCTCATATTCTGATGCATGATCATTGAACTATCATTGACTTTAGGTCAGCAAAGGACATGATCACAACTTGAAGATCTTTCATAACATATTTATTTGACTTTTTCAAGGAAATTATCAATGGGCATTGAACCCAGGTGTTTTTCATCACACCTTAAGATGTGGAGAACACAAAAAAGATTTGTCAAACTCACTATTACCAACAACAAAATGCATTTAAAAAACAGCACACAAACTAAAACTATTTTATGAATAGGTCAAAATGCAAAAAGCAGGTGATGTAAATACTTTTCAACTAAACAACAATTTTGTTGTTGGTCAAACCAAAACTTAGTCGTGCATACACTGACACTTGTGAACAAAATTCTTCCATATACTGACACTTATGAGCAAAACTTTCCTAATTCAGGGGCCCACAATATACTTTTTGGTGTGGCCCTAAAAAACAGTTCTAAATTCTTGCGACCAAAACATATCATGAGCATATAATTTTGTGGAAAATACTTCACAATTGAATATCAATTTCAAGACTAGTATCTACAGTAGCAATTTCCAGTGCTACTATAGTGTGAGGTCTACCACACTATAGTGTGAGATCTACCTCCTGTTGGCACTATAGCATGAAGTCTACCTCCGCATTATAGGAAGAAAAGTAAAAAATAATATTTTGATACATTTATTCCAGCGATACACATTTCGTACATCTTCTAAGAGTGACACAAATAGATCATTGGAATTTTTTCTCATCTCCTTTCAGCAAAAATAGTCAAGATGAGACTGGAACAGCTAACGACCAACACCTCGCATTCTCTTCAGTATTATCATTTTAGCGTCCAACCATGATTGCTCAACTGCTTGTGTGTGTGCTCCAGTCACTGGATCCACATAATGTTGCTGGTGGTTCACTATCAATATGGATGGGGTTTTCTGTTGTTCCGACCATTTTTTCTCGTCGTTGGTGAGAAACTGTGGATGTACACACCTCTCAGCACATGTTGAACCAGTCAGTTACTGTATTAGCAGATTTTCCTGTTGGAGCCATTACTGTGGACATTGGTATATCCAGTACAAAGAGAAATATTAATTCCAATATTTCACACAGGCTCAGGTTGCAGTGCAATTTGTTGTTCATGTACGTATAATGAAAAAATTGATTTCCTGTACGAACAGAACAGACCGTGTAATTTGACACCCCTTTCGAGGGCAACGTAACACAGGCTTGGAATCTCCTCCGTTACGCTTTCTTTTTTCCTGCATAACAGAACCACATTTATGGCATGGATCTGCTTCTTGAACTGCATACAAAAGATTGTGCTCTCTAAAGGCGAGTGCTGCTTCTTCTGTCAGAATGACTCTTCTATAAAACTCCTTCAGCAACATTTTGTAGTACCCTCAATCAATGTTAACCATTTTAGGAGCTCCATTTGCTTCCTTTTCTATGCGCATGGCAGTAGACCTCACACCTCATGCTATGGAAACGTGCCAGACCTTACACCTCACGCTATAGAAACCTCACACCTCGCACTATGGGAACTGACGCGGTAGACCTCAGGCTGCACCTCGGTAGGCGACATGTGGCAGTAGACCTCACGCCATAGTAGCACCCAATTTTCTTGCACAAAATTATATGAAACTTAGCAGATAAAACAGTAAATGATTGCATTTATTCTGTATAATGAGAATAATGGTAAATTTAAAGTGTAATTTAAATTATTTCACAACCCAAAGTGGAAGGTCTTACAACCCAAATTTGGGTCACAACCTACTGTTTGCAGACCCCTGTCCTAATCCATCATTTGGTATGCGTGCCATTCTGCACAACTTCGTGAAAAATTGCACAGTGGCTTCTTTATATTTTTGCTGAACCTTTCTGATGAAACAACCAAAATAGAGTTCCTGCTCTATAGATTTCAAATTGAAAACAGATTTGACATTGGTTCTAAACGAGTCGATTCATTAAAGTTAATGATTTGACTGAAATTTGCATGTTGATTTTAGAAGAATTTTGTTCACAAGTGTCAAGCAAATTAACAACATCATACAAAGCCGTTTTTAGATAAAACCTCAAACTTACATCGTTGTGATGAAAAACAAGACTACAGCTATGGTACAAACTAAAACTCAGAAGTGTTGTGAAGTCACATAAGAAAAAATAATGTAAAAAATGGTTGAGCATGGTTTTATTAAAATGATTGATGGTTGTATTATTACTTCCTACGTGACTGCATTTGATTTCGAGAAATGTTTCAAAACTGAAATTGATTCTAAAAGCATCACACTTATTCAAAACAAGGTTTAAGAAGTCTTAAAATCAATGCAACACTTTAAGATGAATGTACCAAATCACTTACATAGTGTTCTTGCGTGGGTTGGCTAGGTAAAGACATGACTTAGCATCAAAACAAATTCCATAAACAGAAAGACATTCAATTCATGGTCATAAGCCTATTTTAAATGAAAATAAAAAAGTTCAGCAAATCATTATGGTGCAGCATACTTGACAGAATAATTTTTTATCAACAAATGCTTCAATATTAAATACTAAAACGTAAACTAGTGCCATGATAATTTTTTGCAGTGACAGACTTCTTAAATGGTACTATTTGACATGCAGTTAAAAACTTGCAGCTAAGGTCTGTTGAAACTGTCTTTTAGGCACGTACATAGTGTAGAATGGTATAGAAGTAATCACATTTTTAAAAAGAACCAACATTGCTAAATTAAATTAACAATTGAAGTGCCAAAGCAAGGCTTTTAATGAAAAAATCAATCAATTGCTGAATACAAACTGAGAAACTCCAAGGCCAATGCCTTTGGTAAAAGATATATGCTGTAGATTAGCAGTGGACAACCTATCTCCCCAAACGCCTTCATGGATTCTTATTTACTCATAGGGTATACCGCAGAATAGACATATTTTTACACATTTTTTCTCATGGAAAATTGATTTAAACAAATACTATCACAGTACCGTGAACTTGCAAGTTCCAGTAAAAAACTTATCTATAATTTGCTCAATATTTAATGAGTTATTTAAATTGCTTAATACTCTTCAACAGTATTAGACACTTAAGCTTTGTCATCAAAAAGTTCCACAAGTTTTCAGCAATGTGACAGAGGTGATGCATAGGAAAAGTTGGGACTACATCTTCAAAGTATTTTTGAATCACACTTATTGTCACGTCTACTCAATGAGAGCATGAGGTAAGATTACATGTGAGCTTCTTTTACTCCTGGCTGTTTAAATGAATCTTAATTATCAAAAAACAAAACAAGATTTTTATAAACCATCTCAATTTTTGAGTCTGTATGTGGTTTATTTGCCACCAACACCTTCAATTGTACAGTAGCATGAAAGGTTTATTGGTAGCTTAATAAAACTTAGTATAAGTGCATGTTTCTATGTTTGGCTGATGCATGACTTTGAAGTAAAATGGCTGATGTCACAAGCCACCAGGATAAAGAGCAGGAAGGGAGGTTTGGTGCTTGTCACCAATGACTTTGTGAATAATAGTTGATATCAGTGATGGGACTTTCGATTACTGATTCTTATCAAAAGAATAAGTTGAAGACTAGGTCACAAGAAATCAATTAAGTACATGTGCCAATGCTGCTAAGGTCATGAATGTGATATAATACATGACAATAATTGACCAAAGACAGCCCTTGTTCTGTGGGGCAATATGAGAGGTAGAGACAAAAGAAACACTTACTGCATATAGATGTAAAAACGTAGAATGCCTGTCCTTGGAATAAAAAAATGATAGCATATGAAAGATCATGCTTGATGAGAATTTTTAGTGCAAAACTATATAAAGTCTGCTTTCCATCCTAAAAAATCATATTCATCAGTCTTCCGAGGAACATCATTTAAATCACAGCATAGGAAATGCACAAAATATGACAAGAAACTTGGGCGGTAGAAACATGAAAACCTACAAGGACTGATATTGCTGCGGCCAGTGGCCCAACTATATGGACAAGTACGTACAGACTGGAACCAGTGCTTTGTAATAGACTGCTCATTGAGCCATCCGGCTTGGCACAAAACGTTCACATGTTCACACAGCGTTGTACGTAACACGTGACTCAATATTCACGCCATTCGTTGAATGCGTTTTTCTGCTCGCCTTGCTGTGCATGTATTTACGAGCTCGCAGAACTCTACTTGATCTCTTTTCGTCAGTAGTGCCGTGAGGAAGTTGTCGTTTGACTGATCCATTAACTGTTTTCTGCGATATGTTTGCTTCTATATCGTGGTAAAAGACAAGTCGCTGTTTGTGTTAATAGATGTTGCCGTTTTGTGTCATTAAAACCAGGGCAGAACTGGAGGCAATAAATCGTACAGTGTCACCTCTCAACTCTCCTGTCTGTTTCGTGTCTCAAACAGCCGCGAGCTTGAGTAACGCCTTCATTATCACATAGGATAGCGTAATCAGATTCACAGTTCGTGCATGTGTGTTACAGAGTGAGAGACACGTCAACACAAATGGTGCTGTGACCAGGATATGGAGGTCGTGCGGAGTTTAGCCTTCACACAAAGAACATGCGATCGGTGAGGTTCATTATAAAAAGGAGGGGATGTTGTTGCAACCTCTCCGGTGGTGTTGCGTTGATTGTGTGATTAACCACGAACGGGATGTGCAGCAAGACTAACACCACAATATATGTAGCGCGAGCAAGCAATAATAAGAGAGATGCGAGCATGATCTGTTGTTGCTTGCTGCCACGGTGCAAAGGTTTGTGCACATGCCGCTCGGGAATTCCGATCACAACAATATGAAAGTGTGGAACTGTGGAGCCATTTACACCAGCCTGAATAAATCAAAAACAAAACACTGTCAGACGAAAATACATACGTAAGTTGTCAAATGTTAGGTAAGGTTTTGTGATGAAAAGAATAAAAGATTATAACTAAAGCTAATTTTGGCATGTTATCCATTGGTAATATTTGAAATGACCTATAAGTATGATGCTGGAGTTTGCTGATAACTGTATATAATCAGTTCTGCAAAGTTGTGATCTGTTCCAGTAAAGTTTGTGCGACAATATTCCAGTACATTTGAAAGATGTAGATGAACCAAACCACAAGTGATAGTTTCTAAGAGTTGAGACGGATTAGTTCTGCAACTTATTTAGAGCATGAGATGCATTTGCAAGTTTTTTACACACATGCTCGATTTGCTGATGACATTATGATTGGCTTGTCAGCAAGATTCCAAGGTATATATGTAACTTGGTTCAGCTCTTTAATCATAAATTGGTCATATTTTCTAACCTTTGCAAGGACCATGAATATGGTTTTATTGTAATACAGCATGAAAATGAATCTATCAAGAATTAACTACTTGTCAACTTGTTTCATTTTGTCACTGATAGCAGCTTGAAATGAAATTACATTTGAGAAAAAAGCAGTGTCATTTGTGAATTGTACAGTTTGGACTGGCTCAAATGAAGAAGTATGTTTGGAAAAACAGTTAAGGTAAATCATTTACATAGAGTACCCAAAGTTGTGTGCCCAGAATAGATCTGCGTGCTGCACTGCAAGTCTGTTCCTTCCAGTGTTGCAACTTGATACCAATTGGAAAGACAGCTTTGGAAAAAATCTTTAGCAATTCCACAGACTCCATACTTTGACAATTAATGTAGTATGATGTTGTGATTGACTCAGGGTTCCTATGCAATTTTGAAGATACATTTCCAGACCTTATCCAAAGTTTTTCTGGACTTTTTCCAGACTTTACTTTTCCGAATGACATTGTCTAATTTGAAAACAGGCACTAGAATAGTTAACATGATGAAAGTAAAATTATCAGCCTCAAAAACAACACAATACAATATCATCACAATGCATGTCAAAAGATCAAGTCTGGAAAATTATTTCCTTTTTGCAATGTAACAGAACGAAAAAAAATTTTCCAGACAAAAAAATGACTAAACCTTGATACATTTTAACACTCTGTTGACTGTATCCAAAACTTGGCTAAAGTCAAAAAAAACCGGCACTACATGACTTTGTTATTTGATGTCTGGACAAATTTTTCATATACATAGATTTGCATGCTGAGTGGAATGAGCTGGTCAAAATCTTTGCTAACCATGTGCTAAGTACGAATATCTTTACAGAAAAGAAGAAAGCGTGCCATGTACTAATCTTTCAAAGACTTTTGTGATTTGCGACAATACAGATGAGATAATTGCTACACCAGGTCCTATCCTCAGACTTAAACAAACGGAATAATACGTGCCAAAATGTTCTTGAGAATACTAGAAAAACTTAATTTCACAACATTCTTCATCTATCAGTGTCGGTAACCAAGGTGGGGATGCATCTATAAAGTTTCAATACAAGAGATAGAATACTGTCTGGACCTGAGCCTTTGCGATTATTATCGAAGCTACATCTTGTGATTTTGTCTTTACAGACCACAAAAAAAAGATCCAAGATGGTTAATTTCAGACATGGACTGGGAGAAACTACAGTGTGATAAAAGTAGTATATAGCTATCATATTTGCCTAACATGCACAAAGAAATTGTTAAACTCAATACATACACGTGTGATGTCTATTGTCTTGTGTTCTGGTTGTCCTGATCTAGGGTCAGACTGCTAATTTGCAGAATGGCTTTATGGAAATTCCTATTTGAAAAAAAGCTTTTAAAATAATTGTATTTCTTAGTCTTCCTTCAATGCTTCTACAAAATTTCAAACATGTTCAACAGAACAATATCTGGGTGATTAACATGCAATATTCTTGGACCAACTACGTGTTCACAGACGATGGAATGTTTCACCCAAAAAAACAAAATTCTTGTTTGCCCACACAAGCACCACTACACTGGTCGAATTTGCTCTTTAGTGCTCCAGATTTTCATGTGTTTGCTCTTGCAGCTATCTTCTACCAGCTTGGTAACTTCTAATCATGCACCTTCTACCCTTCCACATTTTTTTAGATTTCTGAAAGATACAGTCCATCATCATGATGGACTATCGTGTTTGTCGCTAAAGCGCATGAAAACAGAGAAAGTAAAACACAGAGTGGCAGCTTTTATCAGAAGTCCCAACTTTGATTGCAGTGACAAACAGATTTTTTTCAGTGCCCAACATACTTTATTTAAAAATAGGCCTAGCCTTAGGCACTCCAAGAATTGCCAACACGCCACATACTTCCCAAAACAGCTCTGAAATCTGACTGAATGCAAAACAGGGGAAATCCGGAAAGAAATAAGAAGAACAAGATGAAGTGTTTCGCAATAATTTATAAAATCACATCACGCTGCAGATATGAACGGAAAGTGTTTTTTCACTTTGGATCCTATCCTGCTTTTGAAAAATGATATCCGTATCCGAACCGAATCCTGTTTTGCTTGAAATCATACTATATGTATCCCAAAAATATCCCAAAATGTATCTTCAATAAGCTATAGATAGACCTACCATAAATTCTTAGGCTTAAACCGGGACAAATTCAAAACCATTAATGAAATAACCAGACAAGCGGCCGAAGGCCTGAGCTGGGCAAATTTTATATCTTATTTATTTGTTTCAAGATTGTCTGAGAACACATACAAAGTATTGTACTTAGATTAAAAGGAAAAATTTGAAAATTACCCTGCCTTCTCAAAGCATACAAAATGGCTTCTATCTGCAACCGTTGCTGTAGTTCCATGTGAAGCGTGTGCGACCCGGTTGTGTCCGCACACCTTCAGTGTGGGATCCTCGAACCTCGGCAAGGATGGATTGTGACGTCATCGATGTTACTTCCGCGCCAGACGATTCGGCCAAAGACAGCTCTTACTTTCATGTGCACGGAAGTCACTTATAAGTGTTGCTTGCTTGGTCTTTCCCTTCTTGCTTTGGCCGAATTTGCTCACATGTAGCGGTCACACTAGCGTGACTGCTACACATTGAAGACAATGGAACAATGACGCAACAATAACCCCCAAATATACAAATGGGCATTGAGCGGAATTGTTTCACAACAATGCATCATCAAGCTGCAGTTCATTTTGATAATTTCACTGAAGTGAAATTCCGGGACATTTTGCTAACTGGGACGGGACACCAGGACACATGTTTAACCTTTTGGGTCC
>JGI24022J15233_10010066_pt1 | contig 10701 bp, 8 predicted proteins | sample Ectturendosymbi2_FD_15233 | JGI IMG/M metagenome (IMG submission 15233)
AGTTGTCCTGTCGCCCACCCCTGGTTGCGGGCCTGGTCGGGAACGAACCATTTGTCTGCAGATATAACGTTACGAGTGAGATTTCATAGACGGCCACACACTCACTTTCGATCATCAAATAATCCGCAGCCAAAAAAAACTCCACTGCTCTTTCGGCCTCAACAGTCATTTCACCAGAATAAAGGTAATCAACAATACACCTCATCACGTCAGAGCTGACACCATCAACTTTGACAACGCCGTCGTATTTTTCTTTCATCTACAAATATGCACGGACAGTCAACCACAGAGGTAAAGACTACGAGTGCTTCTTGAGGTGCAGGCCAGACAGGTCTGCTCCACGTAGAAGTACGAGATTCTGTAACTTATAGTGTATTGTCAAAGAAACTTTATTAGGTAACATACAAACTTTTTGCTGTTCCTCGTTCAACTTTACACTACTACAAGAAACAGAGGTAATAAATACATCAGAGTCGACTGGAAGTGAACAACACAAAAATGCCATATGTTCTGTGAAAATAATGCTCTAATATTTGTAAAAGTAGGACGTTAAAAATGAAGCTAACTGTAGCGTTCTGTGTGTTTCTCCAAGTGTACGAATTTTTTGCATAATTACGCAGACGAGACGTGGTGGACAGGCACGTTTTGCGGCAATAAAGACCTCAGACGCAGTAGCTTTGAGAAGCTTTGCTGGGAGAAAACCACTTTGCCTACCGCGACCCAGCACTGCCAGGAGATGTGAATGGTTCTAAAAGCGGCCACGTTTCAGACACCAACCAGAAAGCAAATCTTTTATTAGCTTTACAACGCGACGTACTCAGTGAAATTACATTTGTCAGTTTTGCGCCAGCGAAACTCACCATTTCACCATTCTTCCCGCAGTCAGACCCGATTGCGGAACGCTGTAATCCGCAAAAGTGCGCAACGAACTGACAGTTTCAGGATTGTTTAAAATGAAACTTAATATTTAACTTGAATGTTTCATTGTTATCGCTGACGTCATGAGCGTTTTGCTTCGCAGTGTTCATACCTACAGAAACGACTTATAATTTTGAGTCAAAGGCCTGTGAGACAAAGGGTTCACTTTCAGCCACTTGATCCCAAGAAGAGCTAAACGCTTAAGGTCGTGTACGAAGCACGTTCTACGTGACAGCAGTAGGGTCTTTGGGCAAGATAGTAAACTCATGTAGGCCTTTTTAAAAGGGCCATGAAGTGCGCTGAAGTTTAACACATGTGGAGCTTGCCCATGTGGGAAGTTGTCCAGTGTACATATCCCATTTAAATCAATCAAGAACTTATCAATGATCGTGTGAACACATAGGATCAGAGGAACGTTCAAGCTAAGCAACAAGTATCAGCTTGACATCAGTCACTTGACTTGAGAAAATGACACTATGGGACCTCAAACACATACCACCGTCTGGTTTACTGTTGAAACGTTATAGCACAGGCTGTGTAGCAATGAAGTCTGCAGCAGAGTGGAACAGCATTTTCTTGATTTCAATCTTTCCTTGAGTTGGTAAGCCCATTACTTTTGTGTCCCCCAAATGTTAAGCATCAGGCGAGTGTGTGTGTTATTATAAATTTAAATTTAATTTCACACAGTTCTTTTAACCTGCTTCAAAATGAAAAAAGTAAAAAGACATGCTGATGCGCATCAAAGACGGCCAACACAATGGGCTTTCAGGGATCTAAACAGCAATCAAACTTTTTTCTTTTCTATCATGAAAATCTATTGTTCCAAAGAGTTTTCCTTAACAACTGAACAAACCACAAGGTGTAAAGCAGTCTTTCTTGGCGCACAGAGCAAGTAACAAGTTCGGTGCTCTCATGTTCGAACCTAAGGTCCTTTGGGAGTAAATCTACTGCATTGAAGAAGTACAATTTGCAACACTGTTGGGACTTTTTGGCAGTGGCACCCCCCAATGATTCAGCACCTGGAGCATTGTGTTCCCTTTGCCTCACCTTGGTACACCGCTATGAAAGATCAGTTACCATAAAGCACACAAAATACCTTAAGACATTTGTGCTTAATTTAATTTCCCAGCTTGGCATATTCTAATGAAGTTTGTTTGCTACGAAAGATGGCTGAGACAGACTACAAGTTTGGCACTCGACTTATTTGGGTGCAGTCACACATTAAACACAGAAACCCACGTGGTGTAATGCAAGAACAACAGACTGACCCACAATGACAACCAATGTACCACGAAGCAGAACTTTGTTAAAAGTCCACAACAGTACAAAATTTTATTTAACTAAGCAAATAGTTTGTATGACATGTAATCTAAGCAAGGTTCACTCACATGAAGATTGCATTTCACATATAAAACAAGGGGCATAATGTAAAAATTTTTTTTCAACTGTTGCCATAGTTTTGTTGGTGTAACTTTGGTTTGTGAAGGACACTTAGGCAAAAAAAACTCAAAATACAAAAATGTCAGAAAATTTTTGAAAATAGTAGATATTCTTCACCTCCACAGTGAACGCTTTGTCAAAGAAGTCGGAATGCATTCCAAACACATTTTTGTGGATTTTGAACTGCTCACCTCCAGCTTCAATTGTGGCATCACAATATTTTCCATCTCTGCATTTGAAAAGCCATAGTAAAAATGAAAAACCCATGCAGTCATTACATTTGCAATACTGTACAATGTTTTTTTCACTACAATCGACATTCTTTGATGGGCAGGCCTAACACAATTCCACAAGTGGTTTTAGGGATATTTCTGGATTATTTATGAAACACAAGACGTGCTCACATGACAACATCACACAGTATTTTACAAAAAATATTTTGAGCAACCGAAATCTATTTCTAAAAATATATAGATTTTCCAGAAATATTTGAGCAACCAAAATCTATTTCTAAAAATATATAGATTTTTTTCTAAAAATATATGGATTTTCCAGAGACACTTACAAAAGCATGAGATGAGCTGAAAAAGACGCAAAGGAAGCGTTGAGTAAAATCCACAGATTTAGTTGACACCAATCAGTAGAAAGTTCTANTAATGTTTAAAATGTTTCTGGAGGATTTGGCGCAAAATAGAAAATGCATTCATAACTATAGACGTAATAAAATAAAAATTGAATTACAGGTATATATTCAAGGCAAATATGTAAAAACCATTAGCCATAAGGTAACAGCTCTACCGAACAAGTAGATTAACTGCAAAAGACTGATAACAATTTGAAAGTGTTTTTAGCAATAATCAGAGAAGAATCTACCTCCGAAGTAAGTTCATGGTCTGAGTCCAGTGGTTCTGAGAAACAAACTTTCGACTGGATTCACCTGTTATCCAAGATAATTGACAGCTGATTAGAACATTAACACACAAACACAAATCGACTTCAAGTTGATATGCAATAACACTGGGTACTCATTACACCGAGCAACTTAATAAAAATACAACACAAATGGGACTATCTCCAACATAAAACACAGAAGATTGGTCCATTTGGCATTACTCTTAACTCTCTTCATAAAGAGTTCATCTAACTTTGCACAATATACCACACACACTAAACAAAATAGCAACAACTATGATGCTGGTGTGTCATATTGGCAAAATTCTGATAATATATATCAGGCGTATTTGCACATGAAAACAAATGTACAATATTGATTTTCATTGTATTCAGATTCCCATGTTGTTTCTCAATCTCTGATTTATTGACACTAATTCCTTATCCTATCCCATACAGTGCAAGGTCATTTTCTGGTGAAGTGATTTAATATGCATTGCAATTTCTTTTAANTGTGGTTCGAGTAATTTGAAAATATTAGTATCAGCATCAGTTATCAGCAATGAAAAACTAAAAATTTTGGTATCGGCAAAAATAAGTCTTTTTGAGNTATAGTANACAACATCAAGTAGGTAGACTTATTCATGCATTTTTGCAGCTCAAATCACCCAGTAACATAATGCAACAAAAAATGCAAACCAGCTAAGTGAGTATAATTGCATGTTAATAAAAATAAAAATGAGAAAAACATGAGGACTTAGACTGCCGACTGCTTTGAACTACATATCTGAGGCACAAAAAGTTGGCGAATGACTATGTGTGTCAAGTACTGAGTCTAACTCTGTTGTTGGCAATATTATTTAGCAAAAAGTCATAGTAAATTAAGGATGTTTCAAATGAAGAGTAAAAACATACGGACAAAATGCAATAACATGGACATTACATTGAAGTTCATTAACAAAGTCTAACAACCAGGGTTTATAAGTTGTTTTAACAGGGACTGGACCCGGTTTGGGTCCCTTGAATTGAAAATTGGGTGCCTAGAATCAGACAAAATTATCAAGGGAAATATCTGAACAGATACTGCAATCAATTATGAAATGGTCATAATGGACCCTTTGTAAATAGTCTAATAAATTTTTTTCCATAAGGAAATTTTTCAGATCCTTACAGGTCCATACCAGGTGCTTAACATTTTCCTTAAGATAATCTGCTCACAACATAAAAAAAAACATTGAAAAGCATGCTTGTGTACAACAAGAGAGGTCAGCATAAGGAAGGGTGAAGAGTACCAGAATGAAGAGGCATTACAATCTTACACAAAAATGGAACGAATATGCAAATGAAGAGTAAAGTAGCACACATTGGCAAAAGAACAAGACAGTTTTTATTGCTTTCCAAATGAAAAATATGATAAAAAGGAGAACCTTTGAATTTGAAAATTGCAAAGAAAACCCTAAGCATTGGAACAAACCTGTGCATTTGAAATTTTTCCTGGCAGTGTGTGCTGTCCCTGTGATTTCATTGCTACGAGGCGAAATTTTAATCCCAATTTATCTGCTTTTGTTTATCAGAAAATACACAGAGTTCTGCATATTTTATGATGTTCTCAATGACTCTCTAACATGACCATTTGGCAAGCTATGGTTGAAACAACTGAAAAAGCCAAAAATTTTTGATTATGATGAATTTTAGTGAGTGAGCATTGACACCAAGTATATTTTTGAAAAAGGCAGGCATGACAAGCTGGTGATACTTCAGTACTTGCTGCACAAATCATTTTATAAGGGCAGAAGAAAGCACACTGCTTATAGTAAAATTGATAAACAATGAATGAAAATTTAACAGTATTACCTGATGGGTTTTTTTCTTCCATTTTTAAGAAGTCACAGTGAAGCAGCAGCAATTGTTTATTTCATATTTGTTCAACAGAGCTGAATAAATGTTGGTAAGAAGTTCAACAAAATAGCATAAAATTTCTAGAAAAACTGTGTTGACTTCAATTTATGAGAAAAGAATGCTTTGAACTAAAATGCAGCAAGCTACTTGCCATGCATAAGATGCACCATTTTTGCGCACCTTTTCTACTCGGTCAACATTTAAATTTTGAACACTGGCATACAGATTGCAGCTGCTTTCTTTGGTCATTTTTGTCATAGACCCAATTTTTTTTAAAGACTAAAAAATTAAGTCATTTCGGTCATAAATGTCTGAAAAGGTAAGCTTGTGAATACTGTTTTTTCCGCGAGTTTTAACACTATATTATGGGACAATTGACCAAAGGGTCTCAGGGGAAAAAATTAGACATGCAGAATGGATCTCAATTAACTTGCTATATATCACTATAGAAAACAAACAAAGGCATATTTGTAAGAAATCAAAATTTACCATAAAAAGAGATTTTCCCATTTTTGAAAATGAAAATACAGTAACATTCCCTGCAACAAATGGCAAGCATGAAGTAAAGCCACAAAAAATTGTCTAAAGAAACAGTTTTGTGCAATGTTACTTTATGTACTCTTTATCATTAGGAAGTAGCTACCGAACAAGTTCACATGACATGGTTTGAATAAAATGCTGAGTTTGTCACTCAAGCAACAATGTCAAGGTTGCGTAGCTGATGCGTTTATGCCTGCTGTGCCAATGGTTTGTTATTCGGCCATCATCTTGGTGACTTTCATCTTGGGAAGTGGCTACGGAACGACTCATGGATCTTCTTGTTATTTCAGAACTTATTCCACCATACTGAACTGCTTCGCATGATGCGGTTCGAACAAAGCGGTCAGTTTGTCATTTATGTGTAGTCTTCCCGGTAGCATAGCGGATGTGTCTCACGTCTGCTGTGCCGATGTGTTTCGTTTGCCTCTCACCTTGGCGCCTTATATTTTCGTAGCAGTGACTACTTTCAGGTTTCAATTCGTGCGACCACTTTTTCGTTCTTTTTTCAAAACTTTCCGAACTTTTGCTTTAAGAGTTAGCATTGGGTTAGTGTTAGCTTAGCATTTTTAATGACCATTTAGAAAGCACCATAGTGTGCTACATTACATATTTACTAAACGATAACTGAGAAACTGCTAAAACATACAGAACAAAACAACAATGGCAGTGCATAAATAAACGACCATATCCTATTTTCAGTTTAAAAGGATGAAAAAACGTTTTGTTTCAATAATCTTTTTTTTCTCTTTTTTAGCGTTAGGACTACATTTAGGGTTAAGGTTAGGTTTACCTTTTGTGTGCTATGTTTCTACCAAGCCCATTGCATTCTCCTCGTGCATTACTGTCACGTTACAGGTGATCACATAAGGTTTAAATTTAAAGATCCATGGGTGGTTCTGTAGCTACTGCCTTCATTCGATAGTAGTGGTTACACATTTCAATTTATGGGACCACTTTCTTTTTCTTTACTTTCATCAAAAGCTTCCAAGTTTACATTTGAGGTTAGATTTCGGGTTTGAGGTTAGGTTTAACATTGGATTAGTGCCAGGGTTCAGGTTACGATTAGGGTTAGGTTTGCTAGTGTTAACCTTCAACGTCTAGTACGTTTTTGCCAAGCCTGCTGCACTGCCTCTGCTTATAAATTACGTAGTACACACTTGCATTTAACTAACTTAATGGAAACAGCAATTAAATGTGGTATGACTGTTTCCTGGCACCACATCCCAGTTAAGAACCATGTGATGTATCTACTTGGAACTTGCTGATGACAGTGAGATTTTGAAGATTTTAGCTTCTACAATGTGACCCAGGCAGTTAGGTAGGCCTACAGTAGTCTACATTGCCACTGGGGTCAGTATTGTTAGCATCAGATTTCTGCCTTTTTGAACATCAGATTTTTACGTTAAAGTTTCATGTAAGCGAAATGTTTCTATTGCCAGCCAACCAGTACTTAACAAAGTGCTACTAAGGCCAATTTATCCAAAATATAGAGTGAAGTGTTGCCATTTAAATTGAGAAGTCTGTCATGCGTAACACAAAATGTCATTCTCAATGCAGCGAAGGGACCAAGGGAGTTTCTTAGGTTTGGGATAGATGTGGCCACGGATCCAGTGTCAAGCGAAATTTCCGACTTGCAAAATTTCTTACTTCACGTCATGTGCACATGCACTGAGTGATATTCTACAAATCAAATTGGTTCAGAAAACTGATGATTAGGGCTCTGGGTTTAATGTTTAGGTAAGTGTCTCGGGATAGGCTTTTGTCAGGGCAATGAGAATGACATAATAACAAGGTCATTGGTTAGGGTAAGAAAAAGAAAAATAATTGAGGTCTAAGATTAAGTTACAAATAATAAATCTAACTAACATGAGATCACAAGAAGAACATTTCCAGCACTTAAACATCTTATGCCTTCCCAAACTATATAACTTTTCAGTAGGCAAATTCATGCACTCTTATCATAACAAACCGCTTCCAAATCATTTTGATGAATACTCTATTCCACTCAGCTCAATTCATTATCACTCCACAAGACTAGCAACCTCTGAAAACCTGTTTTTATCTAGAGTTAACTCCTTCTCAGAAAAATGTTCTCTTAAATTTAATGACCCAAAAGTATGGTCGTCAACACAAGAGATGACATTAAAGTTTCAACCACCTTTACCTTTAAATGGAAACTTAAAAACACCTCCTACATGAAAAAAATTCCCAATTATGACCTTTAGCAACACTTCACCTGTCCAGAACAAAATACTGTGTGTATTCTAGTATTCTGTAACTCTGTATTATTTTTTGTGTGTATTTACTTTTTAGCATTTTCTGTGTGCATATTCTATGCTTTTTGGCATGAAGTACATTATTTGTTTTTTTCTGTTTTGTTTTGTTTTCTTTTGTACCTCGCTCATTAATTAGTTTTTGTAACTTTTTTACTTTTTTAATTCAAATTTTTAATTTCTTTGTATTGCTGATAATACTCTAACCACACCAAATTCCTTCACTAATTCGATCCACTCATCTAGCCTATGCACATACTAACAGGCATGCGCTTTCACCTGTACATTTTTTTCACCATGTTCTGAGTTCATTCGTTTTTGTTTTTCTTTTCATTATGCCTATTCGATCCCCAACTGTTTTTTTCTCATCACTTGTCAAAAAGTGATAAACGGGGTTGGTTGACTACTAACCGCCACGGTCTTTCGCCAATCTTATATGACACAACAGCGCCCGTCTTTGTTTATACTGATCAGCTATTGTGCCATTATGTTTTCATTTGCTCTAAATGTTCGCTAATGGTTGGTTTACTGTTACTGCATGCGATGGCTTTTATGGTGCTTCCGCTTGTTGGCTGAGTCATATGAAACAACAAAACATTACCATTACCAATATTTTTCAGTGCTTATATGGCTATCCCGTGCTGTAGCTTGTTGTGGGTATCTGACATCTAGCAAAAAAGTTTTAACNTTTTTAACACACNTCAAAAAAGTAAGCCACAAACTTTATTCCTGTGCAGTGAGAAGCAAAATAACTGACAAGCAGTAATAANTCAGAAATTTCGCAGAGGTCAGAAATTTCGCTTGACACCGGAGTGCCGCAGTCGACTCCGGCGGGATTCTGCGTTTTTTTCTCGGATCCGGGTCCGGTCCAGAGTCAAAAATTAGTGAAAAACCGGATCCGGAGTCATTCTTCAATTTCGGCAGTAGCGGGAGTCTGTGTGGTCATTTCTTAAGTAAAAGCATGGGAAAATTTCGGTTGGATCGATGATTGTAGCCGGAGTCTGAACACAATCATGATTCTCAAATTGAAAAAGCCGGACCCGGATTAAAAAATTTATGAACATGAGGGGAGTTGGAATCTGAAAAAGTGACACTGGCCCCCTGTGGTTTGGAACGACATTTTTTCGGTTATGAACTGCTCTGTCTTAGGATACCGCTGCTAATTTATGTTCATCACAGTGACACACAATACAACAACGATTAAATAGAGTGGGTGTAGAATAATATGCACAGGGACGTCGGAGAATGGAGGCATGGTGGGGGCAGAATCGTCGCCAGAAAGTTTTCAACAGGGGGGCTTGTCATTGTGATGCCGATGCCAGGGCGACTGTGCCATTGTATGCTCCCATCAACATTCTAGTATTCAACGGTGTTTTGTGGTCGTTGTTTGCGGATGTAGGTTCTTTGTGAACATTTGTGTTGTACTATATCCGAATATGTTGATGTAATGTATAAAGTGAAACATTATGTAAATAACCAAGTATTACGTATGTTGTATCACAGCTTGATAAACTCACGAGCACTGTATGGGATTGTTGCCTGGGAAAGAGCAGCTTCATGTCATGTACAGCCAATATCGGTTGTTTTAAACCGCGCCATGAGATGCTTAAATCCAATTGAATTTTTGACTAACAAAGTTACTGCCATTTGTGATGCCTCAGACAGACAGCGAGTACACATTAGCAAAGGCTTTATTCCTTTAGCAACACTAGTTAGATTCTAAACAGAAAAAGTACAGTTAAGACACGAGACGCAAAACATGCAACATGGCGTACTACACTGAACGCAGCATCATACGTTGGTTAGTAAGTTGTACAAATAAACGGCACGCATCCAATCAAAGCGCAGACCCTGAGGGCTCACGCAGCCAATCATCACACCATTTACAAAATGCAAAAAATTCTCCAACTAAAAGATATATACAATCTTGAAGTGAGCAAATTCATGTACAAATATACTAAGTCTCAGTTACCTGCTATGTTTAACAATTATTTTGAACTCATTATAGATGTTCATCCGTATAATACAAGACAAATTAAAACTCGACAATTTGTTTTACCAAAAGCACATTCAAACTCAGGTGCTAATATGATAAAATATAGCGCAGTAGAAATCTGGCCCAAAAATTCCTCCGGCAATAAGAAAAATGTGTTTGGCACCTTTTTGGCAGAGTATAAAGACAGCTTCACACAGAATCCGGTCACGGCTTATGATCCGACTTATGGCCAACAGCAGTCTTCACATCAGCTCCGTTAGCCGCATCCCGGTGAATTTTCCCGGTTTCAACCGGCTTCCAGCTTACTTAAAATTGTTTTCAACCGGCTTCCAGCTTACTTAAAATTGTTTAAAATTGTTTTATGTAAGCCGGATTGCCGTGGTTGTCGGTGATGGGATTCTTGCCGCATGTGGAAAGTCTGACGTTGGCCATAAGCCGGTTCGTAAGCCGCAACCGGATTCTGTGTGAAGCCGCCTTAAGAAATGTGTGTTACTCAGCTACTAGAACCAAACTTTGTGTTCTCATTTATTGGTGCACATAAACCAAGTGGATTGATTTAATTACTTAACACTGTTACAGTGAAGTGTCATATTGTTGCGATCGGAAATCCCGAGCGGCATATGCGCACGCACCGTGGCAGCAAGCAACAATAGAGATCTTGCGTCGCAATCTCTCTTACTATTGCTTGCTCGCCTTACGTATATAATGGTGTTATTCTTCGCGCACATCCCGTTCGTGGTGAAT
>JGI24022J15233_10010069_pt1 | contig 10698 bp, 5 predicted proteins | sample Ectturendosymbi2_FD_15233 | JGI IMG/M metagenome (IMG submission 15233)
TATTTGCGCACTCCACGCTTCGTCTGATTGATTGCATGTATCGTGACTCCGCTACCTTCGTTTCAGAGAAGTAATTAGTCTTGAAGTTTTGAAGCCGTTGCGGAGTAGGTTACAGCTTGGCTGAGTGGATTGCGAGAACTAAAGGATCTTTTTACGCGTAGGGGCATCTGAGCAATATTTGGTGTTAGAGTATGACTTTAAAACCTTTTTTTAGAAATACACCGCTGTTGAAAACCGAAGCATGCTGATTGTGCACATTTTGAAAATATCCTGGAAACCCTTCAAACTACATCGAATTCCTACGTGTGAAAAACACTGAACCACCCATAAACGCACTCTTTGCAAACTGTATCAACCCCCAACCATGGGCGTTGGAAGGGGGGACAAGATTTTTAAAATGTCAGCAGAAAAAGTTGCTTTCTTACTTTCGAGTGGGAAAAACAAATTTTACTTTTGTCCCCTTAGGAAAACGTTGGGCCAAATCCAGTAATGGCTACCCCTTGAAAAAAATCCTTCCGAAGCCCATGAAGACAGTCATTGGAAAGGCTCGAGGCAATTTCGGATTTAATTCGCAGACCGATCGAATACAGTCAATGAGAACTTCATAAAATGTAGTATTTTAAATAGTTACTGATAAACAGCGAACAGGCATCTTTACATTTGAAATTTTGCTTAGCAGGGTGACGTAGCAATTATGTCATTCTGAGTGTGAAAATTTTCATTTGGAAAGACAGGCCTACATATTTGTTTTTATCAGAAAGTAATCAAAAGTCCCCCTCTTATGTCCTCACTGACTCTCGAGCACAATCGGCCTGAGGTATGACCGAAATTCGAAAGTCAAAAACTGTGGATCGTTGAAGGGTAAGCAGTTGCATATGCAATGTTTCTGACACTTGCGTTTCAACTCTCAGCCAGGATTGGCACTACTACAACGACAATTCTAACGACAAAAACCCACCTGAACTAAAGTACAGAATTTATTACGTCATAAAATAGCAATTCGAAACAAGGGATTAAAAAAATCCAGCTGTGGCACATGAAAAAATTATCCACATATGGTATCTTTTTTCAGAACGACTCATTTGGGATTGTCACGCTGGTTTCTGGTGGTCAGCCGGGCAAACCTTTAGTATTCGCAAGCACGACAAATAAACATATCCTGGACTTTCGGTACTTCAAGACACACGCTGTGGACCCAACGCTTGCACCCGTTGCACTCAATCTGTCAAAGACAAGTTGGAACACCATTACTACATGAAGAATGCTTTGACAAACCTTGCTGAAGTAAGCATAGTACTTACCCACTCAACAGTTGCGGTGATGAAATAGGGGTCTTGCAATTGCAGATAACGCAATAGTAGGAAAGCTGGTCCAAATCTGCCTATCGCAACTGTTGATTAATGAACATTTCCATCAGAAAATAAGACAACATGCAATTGTTATAGCAGGGACCACACTATATCTTTTTTTTCTTCTTAGTTTACAAAGTAATTTTGTATTATTGGTGTTGCGCTGCAAAGAGTGTTAATAAGCAAGGCTGCATTCATGCTTCTTAACACGTATCAGAAATGGCATTATTTGAGTATTATGAATACTCATTTTTTCTACAGATACACTGTTTCAGGTATTTTAGGTGGTTTGATTTGGCCCATGCTTGAAGTCACAAGTTATTTGAAGCTTGACTAGTAAATGGTTGGTTTAAGGCAGACTTGATAGGTGATGTTTACGCTCTTTTGCCAGCTCTAAGCCAGTGTAACTTGAACCGTTTTTTCTTAGCACAGATTTAATCAATTGTGTACGCTACTTGCTGTAGTAGAAATGTTTTCGATAAGGTACATGAATTATTTCCTACTTTTGCACATTTTTCAAACGACTAGTGTCAATGCAAGATGAGCCTCAAAGCTTTCCAAAACAAGTCTCTAATTGGATGCCTTTGTATGTTATGTTCTTGCAGTTAAAAGGATGAAATTCCAGACAAATCTAGTGTTTTAAATCTTCTTGGTTGTTTTTTTATATTTTCATGTATTCCCACAAAGACATGAATGTGAACAAATTCAGGATACCAACTACCAAGCATTTTTTCAAAGAGGGAAGGTGTGAAACTTTCAAAGGTGTAAACTTTGTAGTTTATGGATGGTGAATGCAGAGAAATGGTGCACAAAAATAAAGTGGGGGCGATGCCAACTTGCTATTGCCCAACTTTTATGTCTTGCCAGCCTTGTCTTCCCACCGTTCAGTGTTTTCAAAGTTGCATATCATGAACACCCTTTTGCATTTTCTCCTTCTGCTATGTCAGTAATGCCGTAGTCTCAGAAACATACTCTTTGGTGGCCGTATCTCAGGCAAATCAAAAGTGATTATCACGGTTGGCTGAGTACGATGACGTCGTCAGAGGGCCCATTTTTAGTCTTGCCTCGGGACCCCCAACCCTAAACCCACCACTGGACTCATGACACCTGACTAAGTAGCAGGATCATTTGCTCACTCCATATTTTGAGTGTTCTTACTCGCATGCCTCATCAGATGCACCATCCGACGAGGTTCCTTCATTGTCAGAATCAACATTTTCGAAACGACTTGTATCATTTCCGGTACATAATCTTCTGCTTTGACTATCTGATGTAACATGACCAGGCTGGCTGCATAAGTTATCACAATCTTCAATGTGGTATGGCATTGAGGTATACCCTCAGTGGGTTAAAATACTTGTCTAACGCACCTTTCCTTTTTCATGCTTCGGTCTGTTTTCGCCTTAGCTTCAGGCATCTTTTCGCTGCCACTTAATATTTTCGGCCTATGTCTCTTGGTTTTTGACTCATAATATTGAGCTTCGTTACAGACAGAACATATTATTTAAATGAATAGCCCCATTTCGACTTTTCAAAGCCAAAAACAAAACACCTGCTATCACTATATACTTTACACGTGGAAAATCGTTACATTGAAAAACACTTATGGAGCACTGAATAAATGAGTACAAACCGCGTATTAGAGCAGCTTTTGAATATCCCGGAGAAGGTTGAAAATTATTTTTTCTGTTAACGCTAGAAATATATAAAATGATTGTAGATCTCCCAATAAATTTAACCTATTTTTTAATTTTTGAAAACAAGCAAGTACTGTAGTGGCCTCAAACGTTTACGAAAGCGATTCCACTTTTTAGACTTTTTGCAACCTGGCATTTGCTAGGCTTTATCTCAGAAATTACGACGCCAATCTATGAGATTTATGCCATAACCCTTGTTTCGGCAGTATTTCATGATGAAATTGTCACCACAAGAACATTATGAGGCGTACTTCACTTGAACCTAATTGTCAATTCCGTTACTTTGCAAATGGCTTAAGTGATAGTAATTTTCTGTTACTTTGGAACCGCCTGGAACCGATTTTTTTCGCACCAGAAATAGTCATTCATAATTAAAACTAGGTATATTTCAAACGTTTTCGCCAATAATCTTAGATGGTCATTGTCTCATCAAATCTTTACGAGAGGGCAAATGAACAACACTAAGCAGCACACATTGGGAATTAGACTACAAACTAAACGTTACCTTCAGAAGACAAGTAGCAGTAACTATTAAAACATCAACAAATATCGAACCGTATTTTGCAGCAACTATTGAAACCTGACTTGCGAAAAACGAAACGCATTTACAAACGAAACAGAAAACAGCTTCAAATTTAAGCCCTTTCTGCCATAACGAGGTAATAGTGAAAAAACTTGGCTACAGTACACTACTGAAGACAATGACCATTCTTGATATACAGTAGAATTTTGATGAGGGCGCTAAAAACAGCGGAGTTCACTTGGATTTCGTTGGCAACAGATCCCACACTTGCAAAATATTGTGGACCCCTCCAGAGTTTTCTTAAGGTTTGACCTTGCTGACTGCAAAGACATTCTGAGAGACCGGACTGTTTAATTTGGATGCCGAGATGATTGTTAAGCAAGGTTTTGGTGCAGGCCTATGTTAATTGTGGCAGTAAAGCGAGTTTATTCTGTATTTTGAGAAACCGTTGAAAGCATGTGAGAACCGTTTTGGTCTCTCAAAGCAACTTGAAAAACACTGGGCTCCGCCTCAGCACTATACACAAGCAACTTCGATAGAAAGTATGAGTTTGCTTTGGTGAGTAGACAGAGCGCGGGGCCCCCTTTGGCGCGGGGCCCGATTAGAACAAATCGGCAAACGGGCTTGAAACCGGCCCTGTTGCAGATAGCTGGCAATCTATCTTCTCAGTGAAGCGCATGTGAGTAAAATGAAACTAAATTGAATATTTTTCTCATTAGGACTTCAAATTCCACAGACAAGTTATTGTATTTTCTAGAAGCCCGTGATTTGCACAAATTTAACCGCGTGTAGTGCCAAGCTTTGTTTACAAGCTTTGTTTACAAGCTTTGTTTACAAGCATCAGCAGAGCGTCGATAACTTTTGTAATGCTGATGTTATGATGGTGTTTACATTTTCATTCCATGTATGTATGGATCTCCATTGTATATCTCCTCAGTCTCAATTAATCAACTAATTTAGCGAATAAGTCTAATCAAATCAATTTAAACAACGTAAGCTTAAGGGAAGTACAACGGTTTCACGGAAGAAAGCGAACGTAGAGACAAATTTTTTTAAGGATTGTTATCAAAAATCCAAATATTTTTCAAACGCATTGAGAGGCTCTATTTTACGTTTATTAGCTGGATACACAAATTAGTTGCTCAAGAATTGGACGACAACAATATCCACGTCTTCTATGCGTGAAAACTTTGTAGAAGGCCTGCTTCGGAAGTTGGTGACTTAGAAACAGGGGTTTTTAAAACACGACGTGCGAAGCTACGTCATCCGGCCCAAAGGTATTTTATCAATAACGAAAAATAATATACTTACGAAAAATTTGTTGATTTGGTGTAATGTAACATATCCTGAAACAACCACGTTACCTAGGATGTCTGGCTCTCGAAATGTTGTGTAATAGCTTATGTGGCCCTCTGGTAAAAAGTTTGGAGACCCTGTCTAAGAGGAAAGTAGCTACTCGTCTTCGATTGAACGTGAACGTGTGTTGGTGTACATCAAAAGCGTGCAAACATAAAAAGAGCCATTGTGATGCCGACCATGTGACTTCTTGCTCAACTCCAATATTGTCTGCAAGAACCATATTCCAAATTTTTTCACAAGGACTTGTGCAGGAAAGTTTCACAAGCAAATGTTGGCAAAGATCCAGAATAGAAGCTTGGAACTTCACTATCAATACTTTTTAAACTTGTCAATTGAATGAAAGCAGACTTTTTATTTGTCGGCTTAAATCTGAACATAGTTGTTCAGGAAAGAAACCGCCAGACAAATGCACATTTTGTGGATGATGTTTTAAAAACAAGGAGAAAATATAAATATTCAAATGTTGAGACTCAGTTGTTGTTTCCCTCCTCTCCTTCAAAATTTCTGGCTGCGCATCTGTGAAGAAGTCTCCGCAAACATGACGCAGTCCAATCAATCAGTAAATTCTTTAATAGGAAACAGTAGCGTAGTCAGCCCAAAAATTTTAGAGGAGCCAAAAAAATAGGGGTGGGCGAAAGCGCTTGATTTTAGGAAAATAACACTATTTTGTTTCGGATACCGCCTCTTAAAGCACAAAATGACTATGTTCCGAAAATTTTTTTGGGGGCATGGCCCCTTAGCCCCCCACCTGGCTACGCTTATGATAGGAAATCAATTTCATTTAATTCTACGCATCCTTAATTCTGGAAATTGGCAAGGAAATGCTGAAGGAATAAAGCAAAAGCGGAGAAGCAAAGCAAACTCCAAACCCAGAGTGGGGAAAGTGCGATCGTATAGAGGAATTTGTGCAGCTTCTTCCCATTTCCTCACTTAAAAAAGTATTTATTTTGGTTGATGTTTTTTGACATTTTTTGTCACAATGAATATCCGGTCTGGTCCAGAATTGTCCTCCCCAAAGAAAAAGCCCAAGCTTCACCCCTACACTGATTCTTTGAAGACCCATATTCACACACAAAAAAGTCATTCAGAAACTGCTGGCATAGCTTTAGCAGAACTGGAGATACATCATATCGGAAAATCGCGTAACTGATTTCCAATTAAATGAAATGTGGCCTTTGATTAGGAAAAGTTTTGCCACCTCTGGTCAAGGCTGAGTGAATAAATCAAAGCATAAGCTGCGAAAAGGAACAATTCTAGCATAGGCAGTTTTCAGTAATTTGATTACATTGGTCTGCAAACAGCTGAAGGTACAAACTTTCACCATGCTTTTTAGTGGTTATTATACAGTTTCGGAATGTTTAAACTGTGTAAATGTTTAAATTTCCTTCACTTTTCAGGCACAAGCAGGACCGGACTTTTCACTTCCAAAGCCAACTAGGCGACCGCCTAGAGCGCAGTCTTTAGGGGGCGCAGAATCCGCTTTTTTCTTGGCTTTCACGTCCCGATTATTTGAAAAAGGTCTTGCATCATTTTGTAAATATTGAAGCTTGTGTTGGACGCAGAACCGTTTCAGGGTCGGTCCTGGACTCGCGCTGTTGTTGCAGATTCAAACAATCATTTTAAACAAAGATCAACGCAAACAGTTTCTGTTCGTTTGTTATAAACGCAAGTGTGGCTTTGTTCGTTTGTTGTTGTTTATTGTCTGCTGTACTTGGCATGTTCGAGAAACCAGTTATTTTATTTTCGTGCTTACATAAAAGGTGAATCTAAGTATAACAGCATACTTTCTTTTAGATACAGTTGCACTGTTTGTTGAATAAACAGATATTTTCATCTTCCACTTTTGTCTTAACCACTATCAGCGTGAGCGCCACTTGAAGGATCAAATCTTTGTGAGGTCTACTGTCAGCAAATATGGGGCGGGGCACTAGACTCACGTTCCATCTTGGCTCAATAAGATGACCTGAAGTGGGTTGGGCACCTCGGTCGTTTCTGTGGCAATGTACCGCCCCCTTAATGAAAAACGAAATTCTATAAGGCTGAATGTTACTCTTCGGGTAACAGTGCAGCGACACAGTGAACTGTTTAGCAACAGAGACCATTGCTTTTTCAAAAACATCGCTGTGTTTCAAAAATACGACAGCAAGGAAAATACTTTTTTACCCTGACGAGTGGCAAAGAAGAAACGTTGGAAAGAGAGGCCATGGTCTGGATTAATGTTTGAGCCAATGGTGAGTTTTTCAGTTTAATCTTTTTTGCAGCAATATCTAAAAATAATACCTTGCGTAAAATTTCAGTTGAAAGAAAAGGCAGATGTTCCTAATTGCTTTCCACGTTTTCCAGTGTTTATAAAATTGTTCGCCAATCTAATATTCTTCTGTGTTGATTTATAAAACATGTATGTCTAGTTTGATGTTATTCTTCATTAACCATTGCCAGATCAGCTGATTGAACAAGGCATTTTTAAAACGCTACTCATCAAATTACCCTTTTCTACACATAGGCATTAGAAATGATTGAAATATTGGCCCTGAAACATATTTTGCACAAATGTACTTTTAAATGCGTAAACAAATTTTGCTAACACAACCTGTAAGAAAGTGGTATCAAACTTTAATGGCCTCGTTTGAAGCAAGTAAAATGTGTTTGAAAATGGAATAAAAAAGCGTTTATTTCGCAACAAGTAAAATGTAACTTTGCCCACAGTGAAAAGTTGAAAAGACGTTTGCACAAAGTTCTTTTTATTCACGTGTACGTTTTGACATCAACATGCGTTTTGTGGACCGTTTCTTGATCCTTGCTGAGAGACACCCAGTAAAACTTGCAAGTGCTATGAAAGGCGTAATACTAAACTTACATCCGGGTGTTTCATGCGAAGCCGCTTCATCCTCAGTAAAAATCAATGAACGATGCACGAAGCGCACATACCAACAAACTGGAGAAACTAATTGTGAAAATATATCTTTTGATATCATTACAAAATTTTGTTTTTGAAAAGTTTTTTTAAATGCTTTCGAAACAATAATTGACAGACATGGGGCGATTACATCCCAAATGTAATCGATTACGATTATATTGAAAGTAATCACGATTACATTTGTCTTGAAACATCCTCAGAAAAAAACAAAACTAATTTACATGATTTCATGTAAGTATATTTTCAAACAAAAAACTATGTGAATGAAAGGAACAAACGAAATTGCCATCTGTAGGGATTAGACACCGCAAAAAAGATCAGATTAATTGTTTACTGAGATGTTTGTGCAGACAACAAACCAATGATGTAACTGGAGGTTTGAACCAAGGGGGAAAACATATCTGAAAGAGCCCTACTGTTTGCTGTAGGGGGCCCACTAGCCAACTCTCAGAAAAAGACTTGACAAACGATAGCGAATCCGGATGTGGATGGTTACACCAAACCCCAGATTAACTGAAAATACTCCGAAAAACGCAATAAAAAGGAAAACCTTCTGAAAGACAAAAGAATACTAAAACTAGAAAAGGCCAAGTGGAGGCCCGGTTTTTACATTTAGCTTGGCAAGGAAGAAATCGCCCACGCCCCCGGTCAGTTACACCACTGCAGCCATCACTTGAAATATTGATTGAACAAAATAGTCAATGTTTCAAATGTTTGCTACATTCAACAAACTATCAACTGTTTATTTAGTTGATAAACGTCAACAATTCAAATCTTTTGTCAGTCAAACGACATTCATCAGGCTTGAACTTTCGTCCAACAAGGCTGAAAAATCGTGTGTTAGTAATTTCAAAATTGCTTACAACTGCTTCAAACTGCGGGTTACGATGCTTTCAGCTGTGTGATCTGATGGCCTTTGGATCGTCTGCAAGCAAGCCTAGCATTGTGCAGCTTTTAATTTGAAATTAATAGTGATGCCGATTTAGCTGCGCATCTGTCTTTTGGACCAAAAATCAGTGGTCAACAAAACCGCACTGGTTTTGTTAAGTTTTTTTTTTACCAGTATCCGTGGATGATTTCTGTTGATGTGCTAGTTATCAACGTTGCGGAAACGTGCTTTTGAATTGGTTTAAATTATCTTATTCTTCTGAAATAAAAACTGTTTATATAAATTACTGTACTAATTACATGCATAGCCTGCTCAGGCACTTACATTCACAGGTTCACTCTGAATATATAAATGAAACCAACATCTCTCCTCGTAATGTACCGCTAACTCTGTTGCCGAAGTGTTAACCCGTTTCTTAGTAAAGCTCTTAGTTTTGTTGCTACGTCTCGCTAGACTCACTACGTTGTTTCTGGCAGACAGCAGGAAGGTGAGGGATAAGATAACAAAGAGACAACTCGCTGTAACCCCTGTACTTGCCGCTGGACTCTCTAGATCAGATGTCTCAAACACACACGCAGCATGTGAACCGTGAGGGCGTTTTGTGCGGCCTGCGATGTTTTTTGGGAATTTTCATTTCACTAACGTTTACGTTGCTTAGTTTATTCACAAGTGCTCAGCTAGCGAGTCCACAAGCTCCTTGTAAACGAACGTAGAAACGGCTAGAAACGATTTATCCATAACTCACGATACCTTTCGCAGGAAACAAGGTGCAAAAGCTGTTTTAGTAAGGCTCAGGTGCAGCCATTGTTGCGTCTGCGTCATAATGCGGCCCTCGGGTTGTCATAATGCGGTCCTTGGGTTACTATGAAAGGCCTAATTTGACCCGCGGAGCAATTTGAGTTTGAGACCCTAATCTAGATTTAGCGCACACAAACGGTAAAATAGCCTCCCTTGAAACATAACCATAACAAACGATAATAAAGGAGGAAACCGAGCCACCGCAACCGCGGTTCATCGCACAGTGATGTCGGGTGAAGGGTGAAGATTTCCAAGTTTAATCGCGAAAGTAATCGTCGATTACGATTAAATTGGTGATGCAACCGATACGATTTGCATGTCATTTTTGGTCAGTTCAATCGATTAGGATAACTCAAGAAACTGTAATCGATTACGATTAACGATTGCGATTACCCCATGTCTGATAATTGAATAATTTTTTTAATTATTCACTCCGAAGAGCTAATTGGGCTAAAGAGATTGGGCACGATATTTTTATTAGTGAGTCACTGAGCCATAGGACTATGATGCACGCATATTTAGCTTGATTTATTCCGAGTTTATAAATGCTAATTCATTGTATGCTTTTCACTTTCTTCCAACAAGACCATCTTTAAAAACGTGCAGCGATATCGATCGTCATTTTGAGTGAGAAACCTTAATGTTTAGTGTTATTTCTATAAATAATTTGCTCCAGCAAACATTTTACGAGCAAAAATTATTTTCACTCTTTTGCAACTGTATTCAATGGCTGGAAAATAATTATTATTTACGGTATATAAATATTTTAACTCGAATGAACTATGTTGCAATTTATGCCACTTGTTTTTAGTTGCTATGGTTTCAGTGCAAGAAGTGTAGTAAAATAGTAAACATTTTAACCTGAGAACAGCAGCAGAAGATTTAAAATTGAAGTCAGAAATGACTTTTGTGAAGAAAAACTAGCGGATGGTGGTAAATTTACAACGAAAATAGTTTCAACTGATAATAGTTTTATTTGGTAAAATATTTTCAGTTGGTAGTTTTTACACGAAGCGGATGTTCAGAGCTACGAAGGTACGAATCGCACGACCGGCCTATGCCTTGTGAAACCATGAAACCACCTGAACTATGAAACCATGAAACCACCTGAACTATGAAACCATGAAACCACCTGAACTATGAAACCATGAAACCACCTGAACTAT
>JGI24022J15233_10010075_pt1 | contig 10696 bp, 7 predicted proteins | sample Ectturendosymbi2_FD_15233 | JGI IMG/M metagenome (IMG submission 15233)
GTTTTGTCTGTTTTTATCAACCTGCGTTCTGCAGAGTGTGTGTGTTCATACTATGGACTTCGTGTCTGCTCATAAACAAATAAATTAAATTAAAATTAAAAATTGCTTAAAACTGCTGCGGCCCACTCTGACTTTACAAAATTTCTTCGATGGCCACTAGTGTCCGATAAATAGCTTAAACCCTGGGTTGTTAAACTGGGGGGCGTAAAAGGTTCGCAAGGGGGACGCGGGTATGACAGCGACATATTGTTGAAAAGAAGGATAATGGCAAATGAATTGTTGTTCTGTTTTTTTTGTTTGGTTTTGAGGTTAAATGAGGCATGAGTATCAATGACGAACGCCAAAGAGGGCACGCCTGAAAACGTTTAAGACCTCTGGGCTAAACACAATGCCCCAGTCCATAAACCAAAGAAGAGAACCACAATTACTCCTTGAAACATCAGCAGTTAGTATCGTTACCGTACCAGTTGAGCAAAAAAATGTTAACTCGTGAACACTGTTCCCTCTAAGAAAATTCTACACTGAGCAAATTTTTGTTTTGTTGCGCACTAAGCGCATGCAATTGCGCAACCATGCAGACACACAAACAGTGAAGCGTTCCAATCGTTAAAAGGGCTATGCAATACTGTACAGTATCGAATTTGAAATAAGTGCGCGAGAATGAGATTTCACTGCGCAAGTTGTCTGGTGGTATTGCGCATTTGCGCACCTCAGAGGCAGGCCTGTAGCCAGGGTGGACTTCGCCCCCCTTGCAAAAATTTTCGCCCCCTGGAAAAATGTTTTGGACATAGTGTAAAATATTTGGGCCCCTCTCAGAAAACTCTTCGCCCTCCTTGGTGTCCCAAGCTGGTTATGGGCCTACTTAGAGGGAACACTACTCATGAACGAAAAGATGAGCTAGCTTTTTCTGTCAAGTGGTTTGGCTGCCGCACATTCAAACATGGCTTTGCTCTTGTACATGTAACTTATTGTACCATCCAAATTAAATGCAGTTCGGTTCAAAAAAATTGTCGTTCGTAGTTGCAATATGTCATGTGATTTTTTGCAAGATTTACAATTTGGATAACCAATACAATATAAAATTATGTATCGTTTTTATTTGAATGTTCTTATAATCTTTATAACAAAATTAAATGAGTATAAAAGTATGTTATGGTCATTATGGACAATTTGCAATTTTATTTGCTGAAACGTTTAAAAGCAAAATAAACATACATTTTCTGTTTCAAAATATTCACCTGCTTCATAGTTTATCTTTCGAAAAAACTGTGCCTATATCCAATATTTAAATTATTAGAAGGGCGCACGTTTAAACTTTGCCATGGGCGCCATTTTGGATAGATACGCCACTGACTTGCAGAATTAGAATTGAGAGTGATTTTTGAGACAAGACAACCTACTGTTTCAGAGCAGATAAACAACTACGATATATTGAAGTATATTACATTGCTCAAGTCTATCACTCAAATCCAGAAGCTGCTAAAGTATAGTCTGTCTACTGCATCAAATTACTGTTCTATTGGTGGAACACTGACGATCGAATTCTTTATTTAGGCACACCAGCAGGTGCGAATTATCATATCACGATAAGAGTTGCTTGCTGACATAGCAAGCTTGTAAAGTTCGTTAAATTCGCGTTAGATATGTCAGAGGCGAAGAGGTAATATCGGAATGTGTTACAACATAACTATTATTTTAATAGGGTGACCATACATCTCGGTTTATTTTATGGTAGTGCCCGGTTTGTTGCTTGATTGCCCTGGAAAACTCGATTGGCTGTAGATGCTTCAATCACACAACATCCCCACCATGCTCACCAGCCATCAGCAAACACGTTCAGCCGTTTACACACAACAGCAGACTCGTCGAGACAAATANCAAACTATACTGCGTTTCGACCTTTGCTTAATTCGTGTTCTGAACGAGCTTCCTGTTCGCAGGGGCCAGCACGTATGCTTGCTCACGGTGATATGGCGTGTGTAGGCATCGACAACCGCCAACACGAAAAAGTGATGTTTCCGCAAGTAGACAATGGAAATGAACCAGAAAAAAATGACAACTTTCTTTTTTGCGATGATTTTTGAATTTCTTCTCTTTTTAACGTTTGATAGACAATTAGAAGGATTTACACACTTCGTCCTAATGCAAGACACACTGAATTAGTTCGGTTCTGTTTCGTTTATACTCGGTTATAAACGAGTGTCACGAGCGGTTTCGCAGTTGCGGAGTGTCACGAGTGGTCTGCGGCGCCCATCTCCTCTTGCTTGCGCCGTGCGGCCACGCGGTTGTTTTCGCAGGGAATGCTGCACTGGTGACGAGTCAACGGCAGCACCGCGCTTGAACTGTTTCCTTGCACCACCCATGAACGCCGAATACGAGGCTGGACAGGCCGCAAGAACCGTTTTCAAGTCTGGGTACGACCCAGACAGGAATCTAACCCTAACCCAGCCTACCAGCTTTGTTGGCGTGTGCACAAACAACTGTGCCAACAGTTCACGCGCTGTGCTGAGCGTGCTCCTGCGCAGATAGCAGTTTTTGTGATTTCGATCTGTGAGAAAGCCATGCTTGTGTATGTGGTGTCTTTGTTTTTGACCAAGATAGGCAGCATTATTTGGTTTAACCAGTTGCGTGGCCCTGTGTGTGACATCAACGAATACTTTTACTAGGCAAGCTTATTCACCATTCTGCATCTTTTACTTTCATTTTTGCTACCCGTGCCAATTCGTCCCTCATTATAGCGTCTCTCTTTACAAAGTTTCGCGAGGTTGTATACTCACATCGTTGTCTGCTGAAACTGCTGTTGTTTCGTCTTCATGTATCATCGACCTAATGGTTGTGTTGGCCTGTAAAATAAATCCACAGTAGCCAACATTGTCACATATAAGGTAAAGAAAGAAGAGTCACATGATTTATATATTCGTGAAATTAGTAAAATTCACAGTGATTTCTGCACCTAAAGATAAATGACTTTAAAGCAAAGGTGTCTTTGAAACAAAGGCTCCATGGAAGTCAGATGAAAAGTAAAAAAACTTATTTTTTGAAATAAATATCAGTCTATTCAGGTTTTTTTTAAGGAAAATCTTAGGTACCCGGTATGGACCTGTAGGGACCCGATTTTCTTTGATTCTAGGGACTCGATGATAATTTTCTATGATTCTAGGAACCCGATTGTCAATTCTAGGAACCCTAATCGGGTCCCTAAAACACCTTAAAAAACCTTGGTCTGTTATACGTAGGTATTTCTATCTTGTTACCCGGGCTCATCTTTCGACGATAATTTTCAGTCCTAAACATTTACGTCAGAGACAATTTCACGTCTCTGTTTTTGCCATCATTCCCGTTTTCACCCTCAAGCGCACAAATTTCCCCGCACTGCAACTGCAGATCCTAGAAAAGTGGACCCTCTTCTCACCAGTGTCGTTGCCGGGATTTTTGACTGAGGGCTTAAAGTTGGGTACCAGTGGTACATTTTCAATCGGCTATCACAAAATTTTGTAAATTTTCATTAAAAAATTGTTTTTATTGTAGAGCGGAATCAATAAGTTAAGGATATGTTTTCGCCACATCCCGTACGGCGCAACTTTGGCGATAGCAAGGGATACCGCGGGAAAGTGTTGCTGTGGGCACAACTGTAGGCCTATAGGAGAGGCCTTGCATTGAGTCTACTGCAAGCGCAGTCATGCGGCAATCACTACACCTGAAAAAGAGAGGCTCTGTATTGCGCTGTCACATTTCTTAACTGAACAGGGTGGACGATGTTTTTGTAACCTTTCTGCCATGAACCTCCCGTGACTAAATTAGATAGCTATAAATTTAACTCTTGCAAATGTTATAAATTTAAATTATTACACAACTCAGCACCATGTTCTGACGGAAATGCTTAGGAATAACAGAAAATGGGCCTCAGATAGATCTGCACATTTGTTGTTATCGGATTACGTTCGTAAATACTCTTGCCCCCCAAAGTATGTGCGTTGTTATCATCTCTGCTATTTAGAAGAGAAAATAAATGATTTTATCTTTTTCAAAGAGTTTCAGCGCGTTGATTTTGTTGAAAGCGAGAGATTGCGAGTCTTCATCGTCACGAATTATTAAATGCACTCTTCTGAGATTGATACCAGCACACTGTTTCTTGTTAGATAAAATTGTGCACCAAGACTCTTGGAATGCGAAAGAAACTACATGGTTCCCTGGGAAGAGGTTAATGAGGAGAACCGCCTTTTACGCAAGGTATTTTGTTATGAGATCTCTGTTAATATTTTCCGCATTTATGTTGAAAAGAAACGCGAAATCTTCACAAACATGTTGTACCAGAAGGTATTCAAAGACCTAAGAATAGAATTGTTATAATTTGTTGTAAATTCAGCATATATTGAAATAGGATTGTCTGAACGCAAACATGACGATACTAGAATGTCTGTTTAAAAACCTCTTGGCATATACTGTAGATATTTTTTGTCAAATAAGTAGCACAGTACTAAGTGATTACATTACAGATTGAAAAAGAAAACACAACTTAGATTCCTAAGAGTTACTACATGTTACTATAAAACTTCTTCCTCGAAATACCCAAATTCTTCGACACCGGTGATGATGTCGCGGCAACGCTGGGAAATGCCGCCCCTGTTTCGGAAAAGATGAAGCATCCCTATGAATTTTTTATGTAGCCTCAAAGTATGTTGTTATGTTTTGAAAAATGCTCAACAAAAAAATTCCCAAATATCTTGAATCCCGCAGCAATCCCTGCCTTATGCAAAGTGGACCATCTCCCACCTCTTTTTTGGCATGCACTATACCACAACATACTCAATACCCTTCCGCTTAATATTAATTTTGCTTGTTTCTCAGTGCTTTCTTTTGACACACCAAGTATGAGCACCTATAGCGCTTTCCATAGCTAGCGTTCAATAAATAACTGCCCGAGTAATGATATTTTTGTTACTGGAACTCGATTTAGCCGCCACATCTCCGAAACCAGAGATAAAAGTACTTTGATGAGGTACGAACAATCACCATCGGCTTGCACGCATTGTCTAGTTACGTAAATATTCTTTGTTCCAGCCGGTTTGGCATGACGTAGTCTAAAAGTTGTAACTTTCTTTGTTCGCACCGACAGAATTCCCTGTTTGCAGTTGTTGCCCTGAACAGTTTTGATTAATTTTAAATGTACTCGACATAGGCGCAGCCAGGGGGGGCCAAAGGGGCCATGCTCCCCACCCCAATTTTTAGCACATCTTGCCATTTTGTTCTTTGAGAAGCGGTGTCGCAAACGAAATACTGCCGCTTTTCACTTCTTGCTGTTCACATTGCTCAAATTTGTAAGATGTTCCTAACTTATTATAATCTGCTCTTTCGTTTGTAACTTGTGCAACTATTCCAGTTGTTTATGTTGCCTGCATGAAGAAAAAAATGCACTGTAATGTCTTTCAACTTTGGTTTGAGTAATGCATAAATATCGGTATCGGCAGTGGCGGATTAAGGGGGGTGCTGACTGGGCAACAGCCAGGGGCCCCCAATCCCTAAGTCGGTAAAAAAGCGTATGTGAACAATACACAATACGCTGTGAAAGATACCATCGCCAATTGGAACTAATAACTAGGCGCTCTGTGCTGACTTATTGAAATTGCTGCGTTGACATAAAATTAGTTGATTCTTTTGGCGTGTGGCCTGGCCGACATTAACTAATAAGTTAGTACACCAAGGTCTAAAATATTAAGGTATTTCATCCGCTTGTCTTATTTTGGCTTCCGATGCGCATGCGGTATCCACGTCATTTGAACAACGGTCCTCCAGACAGCCCCGAAAGAAGTTGTGAACTTGTCAAGTCTCTCAACAGTGGTGAAAGTATTTAGATTTTAGCTTAAGATAATAAATCATGGTGTTATAAGCAGGGATGTACTGCTACTAAAAAGGTGTGGGAACGTACCCAAAAAACTAGCCATTTCAAAACAGCTTCAAATTCATTTTAAAGCAAAACATGAAAAAGTTGTGGGAACGCCGTTCCCACGCGTTCCAGTCCCACTACACCCCTGGTTATAAGGCAGGACTGCCAGAGTTGGTATGTACGCCACGTATATACCCTCGTGTACTTTCATGGATTTGTGTGTTCTTTGTTACTGCGATGATGTTTGAAGTCTAGCGCGTTGCGTGTAGGTGTGAAGACCTTACGGTAGGCTACGCAATGCACAATGTCAGCTGGTAGTTTAATACCAATTCTGGTAATATTTTCTTCCAAGATGCAAGTTTGGACCTTTTGGTACATACTACTTTTATGTGAATCGCCATTATTTGGTACAATTCTTGATAACTGACTTTAAACAGAATAAACGCAATAATGAAAAGAAAAGTCGGCAGATATCGAGTTACTTAAAACGTTAACTGAATAACAAGAATTCAACTGCAACAAGCACGTCTTACTTCTGTTTACATTTCGTTCAAGTAACTCTGACCTTGCTCACGCTAAACTCAATGACTCATTCGATTTACGACTTTAGTTAGTCGTAAGATGAGCTTCTAGTTAAAAATTTTGTTGGGTGATATTTTATATTCTAATTGCAGTAGAAAAATAAAAACAATCCAGTAGTGATATGTCTTTATTTTATTACGGTGTTTTAGCAATTGGATAATTGAAACTTCTTGGTTCCGAGAATTTTGTAAAACTCACTTTCGGAAGCTCTGCCATATTCCCTCAGTAACTCGCTAACGCAGAGGTCACCAACCTGGTGCTCGCGGGCACTAGGTCGCCCACATGGACCACGTAAGACGCCCGCGGGCTTGTTCTGACAATAGCATAAACATGATCAGCAGGGCAACCAAAAGTCAAAATTTTTGTGCCGTTTTTAAAGTTTATGAAACGTCCACAAAGTAAATTTATTGCTCATACCATGAGGGAATCCTAAGTTATTAAGTTAAAAAAAGTCAAAATTAATCATTAGGTCAAAACTTAAGGTTGGGTCAAACTTTTCTTGCAGCACAGTTTTTCTCTTTATCGATATTTTATTGAAACTACAGCAAAAGATATTGATACGCTTTTGCAAGTTTAGTTGCAATTCTGTAATAATAATGAGTTTGTTGCGATTTCGGACGTAATAATGTTGTTTTGCTCACTACTGGACGATTGAATATTATGCAGGATAGGCGTGGTAAGGCAAGAAACGTGATTTGGTAAAACCTCAATCCATTATACATATAGTCAGTGTTTCAACTTCATGATGTTCTCAGGTTTGACTCTAGTGTAGTTGTTCATGTACTGATCAACAGTATATTATCTCCAACGTTAAACAACCAAACTTTTCAAAATTTTGAAGTATAAAGTGCATGAATATGTTTCTCAGTTAACCTCAACACCTACGGTTGAATTATTTGCAGTTGCGAAAACGGAAAATGTATAGGTCAAAATAAAGTCAAAATTTGTAAATTATGAAGTCAAAATTTAAATTTTTGGTCAAAAAATTGGTTGCAATAACGATCTGTGTCTTGACATTGATGAGTATTTTTAATTTTTATTAATGATAAAACTGAAGACAAATTTAGCAAATTTCTATTTCAGAAGTGCGCAGGTTTTTTTAAGGTGTTTTAGGGACCCACGGGTCCCTAGAATCAGAGAAAATTATCAAAGGAAACATCTGAACGGATGCTGCAATCAATATTTTTCGGGTCCCTACAGGTCCATACCGGGTACCTAACTTTTTCCTTAAAAAACCGTGGAACTGTGTGCATCAAACTGGTAGCTCTTCGCATGAATTTGTACCAAGAAGTAGCTCTCAGTTTCAAAAAGGTTGGTGACCCCTGCGCTAAAGGCTTTCTGCGCATGGATGAATCTGTTCGTAAACTTTGTCATGGTGTTTAATCCTGAATTCCGAATCGCTTGTTCAGATGCACCGTTGCTACGTTTTGTAACAATATCAGTGAGTGTCGTGCTCAAGATTCAACAAATCCATTTGGGGTTATTTGGTGTGTTTGGTCAAAGCGCGCTTTTACAAGTAACAGCTTAAGTGAAATTTGTGCAAAGATTGGCAACTGTCCACATACTGCATGATGCTCGCAACGGAAATTATACACTGTCTAGTCTAGAGTACATTTTAACATAAACTATCTACCCACATTCGATCCAGCCGTAGGTGCTATATTGTATTCTACGAAAACTTGAAGACATGGAAAAGATGATTTGCAGTATGGACTATTGTCATTACTGACTCCTCCGCATTCGCATGGACGATCGTCGATTATACTGAAGCCAGTTACACGACACGTGGTTTTCTGGAAACATAAGGACAGTATCACGCATTAAGACAAGGTATAGGCCTATAATCTTTCAACACTTGAAATAGAGAGTGGAGTATGAAACGATGCAAAGGCGACAAACATCATCAATATACCTGTACAATGTTCTGTTTCTTGTCTCACATTGAAAAAGTCAGTAAACACCTTTCATTCAAAAATCATTCGCTGTTTACAGCCTTTCTAAAAATAGTCTCCAAATTGACTAGCTGGTGAAATACCATATCTTGATATTCAATGTGTTTTCCAACACTTTTATACGTCTGCTTAGCTTTGATTTCCCTCGTCTTGCGGTGCCTGGACGTAAAATGTTGAAGCGATGGGTACTATAATGATGGTACTGTACTGGGAATATTCCTTTGGCGTCAATTTAATTTTAACGCAATTTCAGGTAAAACGGCTGTTTGACGAAGGTTCAAATTTAGTCTCGTGTAAACGATTTGTACTATATATCGGGCGTGGCATTGTGATTGAGCAAAGCCATGTGTTGCACACATTTCATTTTCATGTGTAGGCAGGCCTACATCTTTCTAGACTGCAGTATTACCAAAAAGAGTTGTGTTATTTTTTGAGCTCAATTACTTAACTTCCCTGACCGGTTTAACCATCAAGACACAAATATGAGGTGATATACGTTCAGTGGAAATTGGATTTGAGACGGTAAGTCACGAAAAAACGGGAAATCTTCAAAACGACCCAAACAAATTCGTTGCTGTATACCAAAGTTAAAAGCTNCAGATAGCTGAGTTTCATCGAGGTGTAAGGTCTACACANCAGGAAAGCTAATCCTTATTTTGTCTCAACGCAAAACCACCAACTTCCATTTTAGTTTCTGGAAATATTTCAAAAAGNCTTAATCCAAGGAAATCCGTTAAATGCCATATAAAATATTGCCAGTGGCTAGGTAGCCAACTACCGCTACGTAAACCGAGCAGTTACGTCACCAACCATATACTCAAGTGACTCAGGACATAGTTTAGCACACAACTTTGGCGAATAGCCGTTTGGTACCGAAAGTGACGTTAATTGCAGTTAGGGCTCGGGATTTCATGGTTTCGGTGATTTTAAACTTGATTAATGTAGAAATGTAACCGTTTCGTTTAAAAAACTATAAATTAACCTCAAATGAACAAAACACGATAATTGCGAGATACGCTAGTGTAGTTCACACGATCCAAGAATAGTGAATAGCCTAGACAACTTTGCATAACACAATATGCGAAAACATTTGATAGCCAGAAATCTAACCTTAAAATCTAACCCTAACACCGTAGCATCAAAACCAAAAACCCTAGAGTAGTTCAAATAATTAAAGAGGAAGATCCTGCGTTAAGAAGAGGTTAAGGTGACGGAGGAGCTAGGCATTCAACCAGCGCGACCGTCTTCGCCTGATAGCACTGGAGCCCAGAGACAAGTAGGNGTCCAAGACGACTGACAGTGCCATCAGAGCCATGCCAGAACCCTGGTGCTGTTTGGGAACTGGCTATTTAATTAACTCAGTGGTTCTCAACCTTTTCGCTGAAGGNAGTCAAATCCAGACTTACATGATACACCTTTGTCAGAGAGCCGCACTGAAAAAATTTTAACAGAAGTCAATTGACACGTTTTGTTTTACTGCAAAACTAAGTCTTACACAAAATATTAGAGGAGTTGTTGAAAGACTGCTGAGGGCCTTGCAAACGGTGCTTGGGGTCCGCATGCGGCTCGCAGAACAGTGGTTGAGAACCACTGAATTAACTGATAGATGAGGCCCTGAAATGGAACTACCGCTTTGGGCCAGAGCGGTAATGATGGCAATTAAGAGGTTGTTTCATACCCCCAACACTCCCGAAGAGTGGCGGAACCAGACTAAAACTTTTTGGGGGAGGAAAAATATTTGGGGGGGTCAAATTGTTTGAATTTAGGCGAGCAACAGTATTTTGTTTGGGATATCGCCTCTCAAAGCACAAAATGAATAGATACGGCAAACATTTGGGGGGCATGGCCCCCTGCGTCCCCTGGCTACGCCTATGCTCCCGAAGTGGAACCTTGTTAACGGATGCAGTTTAATGTCTTACCAGGACATAGAACAAATAATACCACCTGCAGAGGCCGCTCTATTACTATGTGTTCACCCGACTGTTATATAAGGGAAGTCTTGAACGCGATTATGGTGATTATCCCTAACCATGCGATAAATCACATGACAGACTCCTTAACATAAAGGGAATAAAATTTGGCTGTTAAAATCAATGGAAATCGTGGTGTACAGCAAGAAATCCCCGTTTCAACAAAAGTTTCTAAAGCAATTGTATCATTTCAAGAGGAATAGCCAATTCGAGAGTGTGATGTAAAAATGCGCCAATTGGACATCCGGAGTCGGAGTCGGACAAAAAAAGCCGACTCCGACTCCCAGTGTTGTTAGGAATCCGACCCC
>JGI24022J15233_10010078_pt1 | contig 10695 bp, 8 predicted proteins | sample Ectturendosymbi2_FD_15233 | JGI IMG/M metagenome (IMG submission 15233)
TTAATATATAGAAAGGTTAACTATTTCCCTATGACAATCTGGAAAGAGAAAAATGAATAAGGTCATCGATAAAGGTTTTAGAAGCTGCCGCTTTGTTTCAAGAATTGTGAAACACCCTGTACTTTCGCCGAAATTCGAAAAAAATTAGTTTGAGCTTGATTTATAGCAACAGAAACAATTTGCATTCAAAAATGTGTTTCTGCCCTAATTGTTGCGCAATAGTTCTACAATTGCTTTACCAAGACATTGAATTTTATTTATCATGTCAAGGTTAAAGAAAATGAGATTGGCAGCTTTAGCCAAAAGGAAGAAGATTGTTGTTACCAGATCCTTATAAACTTTTGTGTTCAATGACTGGTATAATGAAGGTCAACAAGGTAATGAGCTAAATTTAGCAGCAGCGACACCTGGCTCGCATAGGCAGTTCGAGACCATGCACTTTTCTATGCTGGATCATACGATAAACCTGGAGCGAACAGAAGAGTCTTGATGACTTTTGTTATTGGTCGAATTAAAAAAATCTATTTAAAGGTGACAAAACCTTTTTGGTGAAGAACCGTTGAATAGGCGATTAAAATAATTTGTTGTCATTTTAATTACAATTATACTAGGTGGCCGTGAACTAGCAGAGCTGTATTTGTAGCACAATGTCAGATGGCATGTTGTTGTTGTAGAGTTGTCTAAAGGTTCTGAATTATATTTACTCGCTGAGCTTTTCACTTTTCTGCAACTTCTGCTTTTCCTAAACAAAAGCTCTGATAGTTCCTTACGTGTAAAAGAACTTAATCTAGCTCGGCAAGTTTTGCAGATGACATTCCTTCTATAATTATAGAATAATTCAGATTATAATCTGATGCCGTAACTGTGGGCGATTTTTATAATGTTTTGGCTGCGAATCTACGGCTGAGTTTGACAGCTTGTTTATAAAATAGAATACGTTATTAGGAGCTGAAAAGATTGGGACTCTTTATTTAAAAACTTGAAAGCGGGAAAATGTCTTACTTATTTGAAAAGCATTAGCAAGTTAAAATTTTTAACTTTCTACTTGATGAGGAGCAACTACAAAAAGCATTGAATTACAAGCATTAGCGCTTGACGCTTATCGTAATTCCTGTTCGGCATCATAGCATGAAATACTGCGATAGAAAGCTGAACACTCCTACTTGACAACTGTTTACAACGACGGTGCTTTTCTGCACGATGTCATAACGTCGAATAATGGCAGACTGATGCGAATATTCGGTTACCGGTTGCCGCAAAGCCTACAGAAGGTGAGAGGCCAGCCTGCGGTAGCATATAGCGTATTACGCTTTGGCAGGTTAGCCACATGTCGTACACACGATTTGAGCTCTCTAGAAAAAGTTGCTTTCATCAAAACTATGAAGTTTGTCGTCTCATTGAAAAGACGTAGTTTTGCCTAGTTACATGTCCATCAAAGATAAAAAATGAAACTACTTTTATTTATTGCCTACATCATGCATCCACTACCTCTGCGATCATGCCTCGTTTAGCTTAAACGTAATCTTCCAAACTCAGCTTCAAGGTAAGTTTTATGTTTTTGCATTTGAATTTACCATTTTATCCACCTTCTCATCAGTTAAAGACAAGCCTATGGAGCCGGAACTCAAATTTCAGGCTCCGACTCCAGCTCCAGGTATCTAAATTTTTTGCTCCGGCTTCAGTATCTAGACCTTTTTGGTTCCGGCTCCGGCTCTAGAAGAATTTGGCCCATCAAAAAGCTGAAAACCATTGTATTATTTCTACAATTCGCTTGCCCCACAAACTATGTTGATGGAACCGGAACCCAAATTTCAGGCTAGGCTCCGGTTCCGGCTCCACCATCTAAAAGTTTTTGGCTCCGGCTCCAGCCATCCAAGATCGCTTGGACTCCGGCTCCACAGCACTGGTTAAAGAGGAACTTGCACAAAAACGGTGAAAGCTTTCCTTTTGGAATTTATGCCAAGTAAACATTTGGATTAAACATTTGTTTCCCAAGTGCTCTGGAAGCAATATTAGATTCCAAACTTTTACAGCGCCAGGCGCCGATTGTTCTTTCACGGCTAAAAATCACTGCGACTTTCTGATCATCGTTTCTTTCGTCATCGATACAGCCGCTTTATCGAAATCATTCGCTCCTCTTTTAGACATCTGAATGGCCATAAACACAAAAAATAGAAATTTCTTCTGTTCTTTTTACAACAAAACTGCAAAAAAAATTTCCGATAAAAAGTGTCGACTTCATTCTTCAATGAGCAAAAAGTAATTTCATGTATAATAGGCAAAAGCAAATGGCACAAGATCTGTTGACGGGACAAAATGCATTTTATTTTAAGAATATGTTCTTGAAAAATATTTTTTAAATTGAGTAATGTCTACGCCACAAAACGATAGAAAATACACTTAATGTTTGTGATGGTTCATTTGCCGGCGACTAAAATTAAACTGTATCGTAGTTGCAGTAACCATACACCTCTTGAAAAAAGAACATAAGTATCGGGTAACTTTTCAAAAAACGCACCGCCTGTCGAGTATAACTCTGAAAGGTAATGTTCATGACAAATACGACACAGCCGCTATTACATTGTCAGTATTGCTGGATTGTAACTGTAGAACATGAAGTGTCTGTTGCTATGGAGAAACAATACACTGGGAAAAGGGTGAAAATGGTAGTTGCTGGTGTCATCTTTCTTGGCCGCCTTGATTCGCTTGAGACCTGTGAGTTCTCTATTGTTATTAAGTTGATATGCCAGTACAGTCGATACGTCTCCAACTTAAAACAAAATATTTTTGAAAGCAGTATACCACTTATTCGATTGTTGAAAAGAAACTTGACTATAAGTGGAAAAGAAGTGCTCCTCGTTCCTAATTCTTCTGCCATACAAGGGAGAAAATTTGACTTGGATCATGATTGAAAACTGTTTCAAATCGTGAACAGAAAACAAGAACTTATGTCGATGGCAATACCGTCACAAAACTAGTTCTACTTTTGATTTTGTTTCAAAACATAGTGCTGAATACGTTTGCAGAAGCCTTAACCGCACCATTACTCCTGGTTCAAACCAGTAGTTTTCCCAGCTCTATCCATTTCTTAATGCAATCAATCCAGGGCCACAACCAGGTAGGGGCAACCGGGCAATTGCCCCTCCACGAAATTTTCAAAATAATTTTTAGTTGTTAGATGCAAGATGACGTTACAATCATTCCCTCCCCGAAAATATCAGCTGGTTGCGGCGCTGAAACAAACTGATTAAAGGTATGTTGTCATGCCTTAATCAAACGGCATCAACTGCAATATCGTGAGGACATCAGCGTTCGTTTACCATTAAGAGTGTTCTTATCCACTGCACTCTGTCGCTTTGGCGAAACCTATGAAATTGTGTTTATTATGTTAATCGGATAAAGAACAAGGACACATTCTGTATGCTATTTCACGTATGAACACATCTTAAACTTTCCGAATCCTCAGTTTAAAAAAAAGTCATAAATTTCATAGGCTTATAGACGGTGTTAGAAACAAAAAATCTACCCCCCTGCCGTAGGATAAGTTGTAAGTGGTCTTACTGAAATGCAATAAATGTATGTATCAACAATATTTCTAACTTAATTTTTGACTTGATGGCAGTTCTACGAGCGATAGATTTACCTTTCGTAGGTATCTCACTCAAAGTTTCAATGTCAGAGCTGCCAAACACACACTACTTGGCCGATGGTACGCAGCGTTTCCGCAAAATGCTTGCAGCCTGCCATGAATGGTATGGTTGATTTATGCATTTTTGTGACTCAAATCACGAAATAACACGAATACAGCAAGAGGAAAAACAATAACATCAAAGATCACATATTGATTTCATGTTGATGAGAACATAAAAACATCAGAAATTTCCGGTTTTTCAGTTTAATGATCGTGTTCTAACATGTTGAATCGCAAAGGGTTGGCGAAAGACCACCTGGGCCAAGTTCTCAGCCTACCTGTTGCTAGAACAAACCAATTTTTAATTAAAGACGTTTCACAAGTATTAAAAAAGTAAAAAAGGGACATCGAATCAACGTCAGGTAAAATAGGCAAAAAAGGCAACAGCATAAAAACAGTGGGGAGAAAGCATGCATATGTACAGGGGGTGGGGTGAGCAACTGTAGAGGTAAATGATAGGTGGGAAAATAGGGGCATCAACAAAACGCCTTGAGAGCGCGAAGAATAAAATATAACGGTCATTGTTTATACGTTCAGTAAAAATATACATCGTTTTCAGAAAATTTTATAGAAGTCAGTCACATATCTAACTGATTTCATAGGCTTTCTTTCCTCGTAACATCAAGTCAATGGTTGGACTTCTCTTAATAAGCTGATGGTGATGGTTTCTCGGACAAGGTTGCCTTATCCATGTTGCGTCATTTCCTAACCTTTTGAGCAACCCGCAGAACACGACTGCACTCTACATAAATAGCTTTGGCAAGGTAAATGCCACAAGAGAAAATTACTCCATCTTTCAAGATGGAAGAAAATTGTAGTTGCATGCAAACATAATCACGATTTCCTGGTAAAGCTGTGATTTGATTTTTATTGTCGTTTAACTTTTAGTGAATATTAAAATTGAGTTTCTTTGTTTACGTTCTTCCAGGTCAACGTTACAATATTACTTAATGAAACAGCAATTGTTAAACGACCTAGGTCATTTCAAGAGGCCCTTTCTAATGTTTTATCGCTTCACATACAGACACAAAGAAATACAACTTCGCACACATTTCGCTAACAAGGAGCACACGCGTAGATGAAACAACAGAAACATAGACATGTGGCGGTTAAAAAGAACACACGCAAAGATAACACAGAAACTTTGATAGTTAGCACCGCTGTATGCTGCTGTATTAAGGTCCCAGCAGACCGATCTGTAAATCGTATGTGGGAGTGAGAGGCTGCAAAGGTCTAGGATAATTTGGGCTACAGTACTCCACAAGGTGAACCTACGTGTAGTGTAAAGGGGCATTTGATCAATAAGAAGGAAACGTTCGTTGTTCCGACTCCGAGTGTAACTTTTTACATGTTTATTGCATTTACATGATGCATGGTGCTGCAATATTAACAAAATTTGATGCAAGCAAAATTTAAGCAGTCAGAAGGACTGGCTTAACCTCACCACAAAAACGTTTCCAAAACGTATATTTCATTAAATAAAGGTCATTTGATCTGTACAATTCTGGGCAGTTTAGTCGCGAATTTGACTTTCTGAGTTATACATGGTCGTACATGTGACAGCCAAACAGCACTGTAGCGCAACTTCAATATTCACCACTTGCAGTGACCTTGCGAAAATGCTTGGTTTACGCTGCATAGCGGCAGCCATTGTGGGTCGAAATCAGCAGGCTCTTTCAGCCAACACAGGATGTCAGATTTCCCATAGTGAACTGTGGGTACAATGAATTCACGTCACCTCGAGCAGAGCGAAGTGAGAACGCTCCACGTACTTTCCATCCTTTTCACTCTTTGATACACACGCGCAATTATTTCTAAACGCGGTATTTTGTCAGCGGGAGCGAGAGGAGAGGATAAGATGGCGAAAGCGCGCCGCTCCATTTTCCTTCCCCGTTCTTCAACCTCGGGCGCCATCGTTGCCAGCACTTCCCGCTAAAAGCAGTCGAAACAATAATAGAACATCAACCCCTTCGGTTTTGCGAAAAGACCGGGGTTTTCGAGAAACAATTCATTACTGAAAAATTTTCAGATTTTAGATTTGGCGATGGCCGACTGATGGGAGGCAATTTTATATAGTGTCTTCTATTTTTGAAACTGACGCTTTTCATGGAGATGAACGCATTTTTCGAAATATTTGTCGCTTCGATTTTTAGTTTCTGTGTACACAGAAAACATTTTGAACATATCTACTGCAGCTGAATGCCTTTGTAGTAGGATAAGAATAGGATAGTATTTTATAGATAGTCGCAGTGTTCAGTGATTTCATTCAGGGCGTCCCACATGGATTTTAAAGTTTGCCCAAGTTATGCTGTTTCTGACACAGCACTGGGTGTAATCACACATGATTAATTGTTGAATAGTGTCAAAAAGTGTTTGCACAAAGCTTAAACAAAAGTTATAATTTCAGACGACTTCCGATTAGGCTTACACTGCTCACAGACACGGCGTAGTGTGACAAGACCCAACTATAAATAAGAACAACACCAACGTTCGACCGCATCAATAACATTAAATTTTAGTCAACATCACAATAACAACTTCGGCAGCAAACAAATACTGGTGAAAAAAAATTACATTAACAGTGTCTGAAGTCTGAGCAGCTTTGATGCTGAACGGCAACCACTGCGCAGCTTGCCAAAACGTTTTAAGCTTGCAGTTACCCCCAAATTGAAAGATGAAACAGTATAAATCAGTGGAGCTTTTTTCAAAGTTTAGAATGTCAAAACGACCTGCACTAATGAAAAGCTCCCCTATTGAAAGCTTTCTGGCGACGGTTCTGGCAGTTACAGACAAAAACTAAGAGTAACTTGCAATTGTTCACAAAAACAGTTGCCTTTGGCTGTGCTATTCAAGAAAGGGCAGCTTTCAGGTTTTCAAACCAAATTATTTTTTATGTGACTATATCGATCTCAGTGCATGTTATTATTATTCTGTTGAACAGGCAGTCTTCACCACTTTCAGACTGAACATGCAACTTTTAACTGCCCACATACGAGTATTTCTGTTTCCAAACGGTTGTGCAACCAACCATATAATCAACTGATGCCGTCAAATATGCATCGACATGCTAAAAATTAGCTGACCGTATGTGGGCATCATGAATTAGCTGACCCACGTGCATTGCATTGTGAAATGCAGCCGTTGGAAGAGGCTAGAAATAGTAGCTTTTTCAACTACACTAAAATACAGCAACAAGTTCACTGCTTCATCTGCGTTAGTCAATAAAACAAATTACTATACACAAATTACTAAAGCTGAAGGATTCCTTTTCACATAAATGTGATCACAGAACTCGAGATTTTAATTAACCGCAACTTTAAGCTGAACGTTGTATGAAGGTATAGGATAAGGCAAATGCTGTTATCTGAACTTATCGCCGTTATTTAAAAAGCGTATGAAACCCGCAAAGCTACAGTGCTGTGTGGAAGGTCCTATCAGGATGAAAGTTTAAAGAGCATCGCCATGTTTGAAACCCGATCAACCCAAAGTGGCAAATTTAAGACTTCTTAGCTTCACGCGCTCAGGTGCTGGGCGTTTGAAGTCAGAAAAACTCTGCTTTTGTAGACAAACACTTACCGGGATAAACTGCGTCCGAATGTAACACTAACCTGTTCTGCTTCTCGAAGATTTTCATTCACAAGGCAAGGCCGCGTTATGAAAACAGCTGCTGACAATTAAAAATAAAAATTAGATTATTTTGAAAAAGTGTGCCAGCATTAATTAGTAAGAAGATGTTTGAAAAGTATTGTTTATGACAGAGACGCAAGCACTTCTTGTTCAAGAACAAAAGTAGCGGGTCAACAATTGTCAATAATTAACGGGTCAGTTAATGTAACGTATCAATACTTGCTTAATATTTTATGTTGTGGTGGAGGGAGATTTTATGTTGTGGAGGAGGGAGAGGTCAATACGTTAATAACTCGATTTGATATTCAACGAAAAAGCCATGAAGAAATAAATGCAGCGAAGTTTGCAAAATTTTATTTTCTAAGCATAATCAACTTCATTCCGCCAAGGGAGAATGCCTGAAAACAGGCAAATATTCTGATAAGAAAAATGTTTCAACTAATACCAGCAAAGATGATAATCCATGCTTGCGCTAAAGAAAGTTGTATGAAAAACTGCGTTCTTTTGAAAAGAACCGGTACCTCGCAAGAATGGATTTTAAGCAGTCCAACGTTACTGCATCCTCGTTTTTTTCAGTCTACTTGAGAATTACGTTTTTCATTGAGGTTTACTATATGATTGTGCTGAAAAAATAAATGAAACTTTCAAAATCTTAAAAACTGACTCCGTGTGTAGCTTTTAGTTCCGAAAAATTCTTATCACCTTATCATCACATGTTGCGGAATCACTTGCTAAAACACTTTCTTAAGAAGCACTGAACTATCCATGTACAACTGTGCCAATAATTCTCCAAACAACCCACGCAAAGGTTTCCCTGCTAAATTGCTTTGGTGTGGGTGTCGTTAAAAAGTTATGGGTGACCTAAAACTCATAGGAACGAGTTATTAACTAAAATGCACTTACCTTTCTTGTCTTACAATGTACTATTCAATTAGCCTATTCTATTTTGAGCGAGTCTCCGGTAACAATCGCCACAGGTCTCACCCTTTCATGCGCTTATTTCATTTCATTGCTACCTTCAAACCTAAATCGATTTTTTTGGTTCAGGTTTGTCTTGCACCAGCTGATGAGAGCAAAAGACAAAAATTTAAATCAATATCTTTGCTGAAAGCTGATTTCGAGCATTTTTTGGGGGATTTTCCCGTAAAAGTAGTCCTAATTTCATTTAAACGCCAAAGAACTTCTTACGGGCAGGGACGGATTTGCGGAGCGCGGGGCCCTAGGCCATCTTTGGGACCCCACGCAGGTGTGACCTATTTAGCTATTTTAAAATCTATCTTTAGTTGGACCGACTTTTGTTCTACGATTTCGTTAGATCTTCAACTGAAATTACAGACTTGCCTACATTCTTCGCAAAAGCTAATGGAAATGCGATCTTTTCTTGGAATTTATAGCTCTTTTGTGCATTTCAGAAGTTCTCTTCGTTAAATTTACGTGATTTTTAGCGTTTTAGTGGGTTTATTTTTCGGTTATATACATTTTCATGCGGGCCCTTGTTGCCGTCATCGAAAATATCATATTGTCGATCTGACTAACTGTACGTAAACATCTTTGTTATAGTAACCACATATTTTATGGACCAAACATGCACAATACATTCAGTGGACGCAGGATTTATGTATGCCGTTTTTAAGTTGTCATTTTCCAAGCAATACAAAATATAGTGTTTCAATCCTCTATACTATAGTCTGATGGTAAACAGCATGAAGATAAGTTTTGCAAGGCAAAACAGTATTTTTGCAACGCCCTTAGCTAATCATATGAAGTAAGCCAAATGTAGGCACGTTTTTCCAATTAAAACTCACAAGAAACTGTTTCAACTGTTTTAACTAGCATCTGCATCTAGAGTAGGGGTCACCAAACTGTTTGAAACTGAAAGCAACTTCTTAAAATACAGATACATGCGCAGGGCTACCAGTTTGATACACACACTTCTGAAATAAAAATTCTTCAATGTTGTCATTAATAAAAATTAAAGATATTCATCAATGTGAAGACACTGACCATCTTTATGCTATTGTCAGAACATCCCGCGGGTGACCCACGTGGTCCGTGCAGGCGACCTGGTGCCCGAAGTCACCATGTTGGTGACCCCTGATCTAGAGCTTCAACAAGCAAGCTCTGTTTGAAGGCAATTTAATTGATAACAACCCAACGTAACATCCAATACTGACAATATTGATTTTCATCGGAGCTCTGCAATGTCTGGCGGTCTTGGGCGAACTTTTTGTTCGTGAATGATTGAACATCAAGTAAGCACTGTTCTTTCTTTTTGATTCTTTTCCTGTAACCAAAGGCGTAGCCAGGAAGGGCCAAAGGGGTCACGCCCCTTCCAAATTTCTAGCATTCCTGTCATTTTGTGCTCTGGCAGGCAGTGTGTCCAACAAAATACTGTTGCTCGGTTGAAGTCAAAGTATTTGGTCCCTGAAAAATGTTTTGCGCTGGCTGGTTACGCTACTGCTTGTAACCATTTTCATTCAGAAGGCTTCATCTCTCTCGCGCTCAACTAAATTTCTCAATATCAAGCCTTTCACACAGCAGTTTCTTACTTGGTGTTCAATTTCCACTGACCAAAGTTCGTAACATCGCAAGAGCGCCAGACGCTGCAGAACTCAGATGAAAACCAGTAAATTGTCATTCTCATGTTTCGTAGCAAACAATATTATCGTGTTGTTACTGCACTGATAATAGTCTAGAAGTTTGCATTTTCGCTCGTTTCAAAGTAAATTTTGAAGTTATGCCTCTGCGCGGCTTCGCAAATTTTAAGTTAATAATGAGTGGTCATAGGAAGGAGTTGCGCGGGGCCCCAAAAACGCGGGGCTCTAGGCCATGACCTACTTGAGCTATGCGTAAATCAGTCACTGCTTACGGGGACGCACAATATAGCGCACACATTTGCGCAAATGCCACTGGTCAAAATAACAGTTTTTGACCACCGTTGTTGATAAAATGGAAAAACCCACTCGTTACAACTCAAGGAAGTCAAAATTGTTGTGATGCTACAGTCTGGTTCTTGTAGCAGTTCTGAACAAATCATGAAGGACTTTTGATGAAGCTCGACTGAGTGTAAGTTGTAACAACTGCTGGTCCAAAAAGAAGTCAGAAATTCACGATCACCTAAGGTACTGTATGCTCTATGTTAGTTATGTCTTTAAGCTTGGAACTAAAAGGAAAGGTACTCGGTATTCCGTTCAAATTCTTTTTAAATTTATAATTGGTGTTTGATTTCCCGAAAATTGCTTTTTTTTGTTGAAGATTACAAAAATTGTGCTCAATTTTTGTAATCTTCAATTTTTGCAATCTTGAGTTTTGATCTTAGCAACAGTGCGTAATTTTTTCTTTTTGTTTCATATGTCGACTTTTGCGCAGGACTGAAG
>JGI24022J15233_10010086_pt1 | contig 10692 bp, 9 predicted proteins | sample Ectturendosymbi2_FD_15233 | JGI IMG/M metagenome (IMG submission 15233)
GGGAGCAAGTTTGGTAGAGTTGGATCCCATTAGCGCAACATCAGCTATTTTTAATAAGACTGTTACCAGTTTGCAAGTGTAAGTATCACTTAAACACGCATTGAAAAAGTGTAACAAAGGCCATGGAAAAAGTCATGGAATGTCATGGAATTTGGTTTTGAAAATTGTGTGGGAACCCTGTTATTGCTTATAAAAGAAAATTTATTGTTTTTTAAAGGTAGTGTCTATTTTACCGCCAAGATGCTGGTGGCAACAGATTGGCTGGAGCTGCTGTGCCGCCAGCCGAACATTCAGTCTCGTGGCATGACGCAATTTGAATAAAAAGGTCAGTTTGTCATGCAATCGGCATGCTGCTCGTAGCGGTTATGCTTCATGTCTGGTATGCCATTGCTTTTAGATTCAACTCTCACCTTGGCGATTTCCCTTTTGTTTTTTTTTTTGTAAAACTTAACCCTAACCCCAAACGTAAAACTTAACCCTAAACCTAACCTCTAAACCTTAATCCTAGACGTGAAGTTTTAAACCTAACCCACAAACCTAAAGCCCAAACGTAAACCTAAACCATATATCTGAAAAGTTTGGAAACTTCTGAAAAAGTAAAGAAAAAGTGGTCCCATGAAGTAAAACATGCAACCACTACTACCAAAATGAAAGTCGCCAAGGTGAGAGCTGAACCAAAAACCACTGGCACAGCGGATGTAAACGCTATTGCTACGCTACTAGAACGGTGCTGCTTGAGTGACAAACTCAGCATTTCATTCAAACCACATCATGTGAAGCGGATCCATAGCCACTTCCTTAAAATAAGGGCTTCTACTGAATCAATCAAGCTTTTAATCAGAAAATTTTGATTTTGCAGATCTGGTGGATTCATACTAAGTCTGTTATTGTCTGTACAGCATGTGCTTTTATCAATAAAAGCTAACTCCTGCAAGGAAAGATTAAAAGATGGTGGATTACCTCAACTCAAAGCAGAGTGGCTGCTGTACCTTTGAATTTCCTGATATACCTGTACCATGGCTTCTGTTCATTGACTTCGCATTTACTTTTGGAACATCAATTGTCTATTGTGCAGATATAGTTACTGACATTATTACATTAAGTGAGTGAGATTTTCATTAATTAAAGTAGCCTTGAACATGATTTTTGCCATATGTTAATGATCATTGCCATAACATTTACTCTGGGCAAAATTGATATTATAGATGTGTTACTGAAAAAGCATTATGTTTATTCTTTGGAGTTGGTTTATTTTAATGCTATTCAAGTTGTTATCTTTCTTTCCATTTCAGCTTTAATTGTAAATTTTGAAGATTCTGATTCCTTAATATCTTAAGAAGTTGATCGAAAGGTATACCCAAATACTTGTGGATCATGGTGTTCATACTCAAACATCATGTTGATTTCAGCATACTTTCAAAGAAATTCTAGTTTGCAATGATTATTTTTTTCTTCACATCCTGTAAAAATTGGGTATAATTGGTTGTAGCTAAACAAACAATATTTAATGTGCTCATCTAAGCTACTTATCAGAGCGCAAACATCTGAATATTCACTAAACACTTGGTGTTTCTAAACGCAGCTATGCAACTGATATGCTATAGAGCAGGGTTTCTCAAACTGTATGCCTTAAAATAGACTTGAGTGTGTCACGAAAGTTTCATGTTTTGATAAAAAGCTTATAACATATGTACTCCATGTTGCATTGCTTTGCATCTAAACTCTAATCTTAACATATATATAATTGTTTTACTGTGAGTTTCACACAGTGTTCATAAACAACAAAATGCAACATCTTTAAACAAACATATACATGGGGCATCACAATTATCTGAATGCATAAAGTGTTTGTTAATTTTTTTTATGTGACATCACAATAGCTTCCATTGCAAAGTTGTTGAAAGAGTAATTTTTCGCCTCCATAAAGTAGGTGTGCTGTGACTGAATCTAGAATTTGTTAGTGTGCCAAATGAAAAAACTTTGAAAACCACTGCTACAGAGATTCACTGTTAGTTCAGAAGTTGGGAACCTATTTACTGTTATAGGCTGCTTGAAGTGGAATATAAAATATAAAGGATATAAAAGGTGGCCTGCAATTATATTTCAAGATAAGCAGATAGTTGGACACTAATTCTGCAGTTATCTTCTTGAGGAGAGAATACCGACAGAAAACTATGAGGAGCAAGAAAGAATTATTTTGACTTATTGTCTAAGTATCTGGTTTTCTTGGAGGTTGTTTTGGCACAATGTTGTGTTCTAATTTATGTTACAAAAGTTATGATATGCGCCGTAGGTTCGCCAGTCGCCACCTGTACTTCAGTTCATATTTCTGCTGTGGTCACTGTCTGGCAGATAGTGTATCACAGCATGATTTTAAATTGCGTTGTACCACAAATGGCACCCAACGTAACCACTGCTTTGTAGTTGTGGCTGTTATGCAGGCACCTGCCTGGTGCTCGACTGATGAAATTGCTAAGCTTCAAATGGTAGTATCAAGCGATTGAGTATGTTTGTGTGTGTTTTAGGTGTAATTTCTACACATAAATTGATATTTCACAAACTTCAACTAATTTTCATAACTCAATATCCAGTTTCTAAAATTTTGAAGCAGTTTTAAGAAATAACCTGAAATTTATACCCTTTTGTTCCACCAAGTTCAAACAGTGTATGGACATCATGTGGTAGTTTGGATTTTCACAACAGCAAAGCTACTAATCAAAAATTATGAACAATCAGCAGTTAAAACTACTGTTTTTAATAGAATCACCAGTGAAAAATCTGGGTGTGAGAAGAAATACCAAAGTAGTTTCTTTCTTTTCTCTCAAATGCACAAACAACAATGGCCACCACTTTGACTAATGACACAACCTCAAATGAGGGGGCCCTAAGCCAATATCTTTGGGAATAGGGATCCCTGTGGTTGGAAAGGTTAAGAACCACTGAGTTAACATTTTCTTTGTCATGCCACATGGATCTACACGTTTGGTGAAAGCAACCAAAAATACTGGGCAATATTGGATTAATGTTTCAATTGTGATTGTTGTGATGGTGATTGACATGACTGTGATGATTTTAGCTGCCTTTGATGTGCTCATGATGATTGGCAGCAGCTATGTTTGATACTATGGACAACTTTTCACAATGGCTGTGGCTGCAGATGTAACAAATGGTGGCTGCTTTGAGGCAATTGAATTGTCAATTTGAGGCAATTGTGACCAATTGTCAATTTGAGGCAATTGTGACCATCTGCCTCCTAACAAGAGCATTTTTTCTGGCTTGACCAGCTGGTAACGACTGCAATAAATTTTATGTAATGATTTTAAACATTGCTTGTTCTTTTTACAATTTGTTGTACAAAACCTCTGCTGTACTTACAACCTTAAAGGGTAATGCCACTAATCACCAAATTGACATCATTTTGATCTTTTGAGTCTTAGCAGTGGAGCATTCTAATTTTCCATTATCTGTTTCATTATCTGTCTGAAAAAATCAAATAGGCAGTAGTAAGTTTCTCAGATATCATCAGCATGTTGTTATTCTTCTTAATTTGTTTTTTCATTTTATCAAATAAAAATCCCTAAAATTACTAAAACTTGTAAAAATTATGTTAAAAACACAGCTCAGGTTGTGAATTGGGCCAAGTAAGTAAACTCAGGCTTCAATGTATAATTTGTATGTATTATATCAGTCAAAACTTTTCAATATTTTGTCACATAATTGACAATTTTGTATGTCCGTTTTTGAATGAGATTGGATTTCTTGATGGAAAACCTGAAGGAAATGAAGGATGGAATCAATCTCATTGGCTTGTTGGCAATCGTGGTCGATTGTTAATTAAGCATGAGATTTCAGCAATCAGCATATAGTATAAATAAACACAGTTTACTCATAAATTAGTATGAATTGACTGGATGTTTTCATTGCATTTCAGAAATGTATTTTGAGCGAGGGTGGATTATTGCTTTTTATGCTTCCATTGGATTCATTGTACTCCCATCTATCCTTCTTGCCATACTGGAGTTTAATTTTTTGAAAAAGACATATGGGAAATCTTTGTCATGGAAAACAATTACACTGCGGACTGTGTTGAATGTACCATTCCAACTGACTATAATTTGGTACCACATCAAACTTTCATACACATATCTAAATAACTGGATGAACCATATCAGGTAGGAAATTAATTTGTGTTGGGTGCAAATTGCAGAATCTTGTATCTACTGAATAATGTTTCATGGTTTTCCACTTTTTGTAATGAACGTTGAAAGGGCATTTTGTCTTTTCATAAACCACTTTGTCACATGCTCAAGAATGCTTTCAGAACATAGTACTGTTGCAATCAGAGGGCCCAAACAGCTAGTATGCAAAGCTTCAAGCTGTGGCAGCAAGCAACAATAGAGATCACACTCTGCGTCATTACAATACTAGATAGCCATAATCAAGCATATTCAACTGTTCACCAGGTTCGCAAATAGTGTTGGAGGTTGCTCGCTGAGATCACTCTGCCACGTTCCTCTGAATTTGGGGTGGTGACAATTGTCTCAGTGGTAGAGTGTCCGCCTCTCAATTGGAAGTTTCGATCCACAACCACTGAGTGACTNGCCGTAGCGCTCCTTGGGCAAGAGCGTTCACCTAAACTGCCCCGACAAAAAAGCATTAATCAGGCTTCAGCCTGCCGCCAATTGTCATTAAATGTCACATTGCATGCAATCAAATGAAAAAAAAAATACGTCTGAATTTGAAATTTCAACAGTAGTTTTATTCTGGACTTGAAGTGCATGGAAGATCTGTGCAAAAGATGTGTCATCTTGATGGCAGAATTACACATACCTGTACATCACATACCTGATTTCATGTAAACCTGAAATTTTACTTTGTGCTTTTCAATTATCTTCGTAGGGGTCTTGATAAACAAAACAAGACAGCCACCCAGTGGTATGATCCGACAACACTTGAAAGGTCAAGAGGAGCGTCTCTGTCAAGTTTGAATGAATTGGATTTCTATCAGCAAGGAGGAAATGAAGTAAGGTTTCAAACTATTTGGTCATTGTAAACACTGTGTGCTCTGTCTATCATGAGAGAATAAGCAGGAATAGTTCCTCCTTACCACAAACATCGATTGGTGTTCATATTTTACGTTGCTTGACTAGAGGGGTGCTTTTGAGGTTGCATTTCTTGCTAAGTAAAAGCGTACACCATTTCTGATTACTATAGACACTTGTGTGTGTCAATTTTCTTGGTTATTCGATATTATTAAATATTATGTAAGATGGGTTGGTTAAAAAGGCAGTATCATTATTTTGCTACATGATCTAGCAAGAAATGTCATTCTTGTAGCAACGGTTAATTTCTTTATCAACGTAGCCTAGAAAAGATATTCAACAAATTTGAATTGTTACCACGTGTTATTAGTGGTGCACCTAGAGATTGGAGCCAGTGAGGAAAACTTAGTTGAAGGGGCCCTCTAGTCAACGCTCAGAAAAAAGTTGAGAAATGATTGTGATTCCCGATGTGGATATCTATATTAAAACCCAAAATCACCGGAAAGAACTGCTAAAAACGCAAAAAAAGAACAACCTACTAAAATCCAAAAAAGTAGTACAAACTAAAATATAAGCTAGGTGAGGGCCCGGTTTTTACTAATACGTTTAGTTTGACAGGGGAGCGGTTTGCACCCCTGCCCCCCATCAGTTACGTCACTACGTCAACTCATTAGTATCGAGCTGCTTGCACTTATTGAAATTGTGGTGCAGTGGGAGATGCAAGCATTGTTCCAGAAATGAGCCAAATTTGTTGCATCACCTTTACCATAGCGTATCACGCTGTAACTTTCATGAAAGGTTGCGCAGAGCCGCAGATTAGGTGAAAAGTTGTGTTTTACGTCAGCTTAGGGATTGAGTTGCGGGTCAGTTTCTATTAAATGATCACGACTTTACCGGTCGCACCTAGCTGGTGAGAAATAACTATCGCATTTGAGATATTCTTTGAAGAGTTCAATGCGTGTAAACTGCAGAGCTGTGTAGAATCTATACATCGTCACATTTCTGCAGTGTTGCTGGGCGTGCAAAATTTGGGCATTTTTTGACGTTGTATGTCTTTTCGTCATTTATCTCAATCTCACAGCGAATAAGAGTTCATTTCAAAGAGCTTTAACGTGCGTGTAACGGACTGGTTCGAAATTTTTTTTTGCACGCGCGCGGTGAGTGTATTAAGTGGAACGCTATTTTATCGGATATGCTGCCTTTCTACGTAACTCGTAGAAAATTTCCTTTCCAGTGTTCGCACGGTTGGTATGTTTTTCATGCATATTTTGATGTTTTTGGTGAAAACGTTTCATTTTTTCAACTCGGCTTCTTTGTGTCTTCATTCAATTCGTGTCTTTTCTGAGTAGCTTTTCTTTCAAAATGTTTTTAGTAAATCTCCTTATAACTGAGAGAAGGAAAGGTGGTGATAGTTTAATCAAATCGGATCCGCTACTCAATCCTTAATCTAGCGTAACCTGTGAACTTCCCCTAATCTGCGCAACTTTTCATGAAACTTACAACTTGACTCACCGCGTAGTTGCAAACCTAACCTGATCATAATGCCTATCTTCACGTGACTGCAACTTCACCCCAATTTGAATTTTGTTGATATTCTGAATAAAGACAAATCTAAAACATAACCCTTACCTTTCCTATTACGTATTCAATAACGTGATACCCAACCAAACCGAATTTCTTTCAACCAGTATGTTTTTCCCAACAAGGAAGAAGAGCGGAGTAAACAAAAAAAAAACGAAAAAATTATTTTTCAAGCACACACGTAATTGTCTCACTTTCGTCTGTATCTCCCCGTTTTGTTTAGCATTTTCATCATTTGCCGGTTAAACAATTTATTTCGTCAAAAAGTAAATGGGAGTTCCAAAAGAGACTCTCAATGTAAACATTACCTGTGTACGGCGATATTTGGCGTGTGTGTGACACAGGGCTGTGGAGCCGGTAATGAAATCTCAGGCTCCAGCTCTGGGCATCTAATATTTTTGTCTCTTGCTCCAACATCTTGAGATTTTTGGCTCTGGCTCCAGAACAATTTGGTCCAAAAAAACAGAAAAACATTGTATTATTTGTATAACTCGCTTGAACCGGAACCCAAATTTCAGGCTCAGGCTCCAGCCATCCAAAATTGTTTGGGCACCGGCTCCACAGCTTTGGTGTGACAGTGCACGCTGAAGAGCTAACGGAAAGCCATTTTATCACGGAGCAGCCTAACAAGCAACGTCATTGCTATTGCTCGCAGGTATCCGACCTACGCGCCAGCGGACTGGTCCACCCACCTCCGCATTCTGCTCCTTCGCTAGCTGCAAGCGATGCCGGGAAGGAAAATCAACGAAAAGAGAACTGGTGGGAACAACTTACCCGGGAACAGTGGCTGTCACACTTGAACAAGCTCAAGTTATCTGAGAGCATGTTGGAATCTCTTCCCCAGGTTAACGCCAACAATGCTTTTTACCTAAAATTCTGCCTTGTCAGCAGCTTGATTTGCTCGTATGAACAGGGTTTGATAAGTTCACTCGCGACCAAGGGTGTTTACAAGGGGGTTGGGGTTAAAACCCCCCTTTGAGTTTGGTATGTTACAAAAATTTTATTACTTGCGCAAAGGAGATTATGTTTTTTTCGCATACTTTTTGCTTGTTAATTTGTCGACTTGATACGAATAGCACGGAATGAATTATAATGCAGATTTCAAGGAACATTGTTACTGGACCAAAAGTAAATAATTATGTTTTGGTGGGAATCTGGCTTATTGTCTGCATCCAGNAACCATCTCACCACTTTTTGCAAACCTTTCCTCCACTACGCATTTTAAAAATTGTGTTCCGCGATAGTTCAGTTTATCCAAAACAATTGTCTTTATTTTGTCTGCTTTGGCTGATCAGCGCAAGCGCTGACCGCATTGGCTACATTACCAATATCTGTAGCATGATAGAACTGTTGCACGGACTAAAAAACAGTACTGTAGTTGTTTAAGTTGTTAACACAGAAGCATTTAGGCATTTGATAATGCCCCGGCATGGAAAAAGGAAAACTAAAGCTTTGCTGGACTTCCATACATAACAAAAAACGGAAGTTTTCTAGCGTAGTTATGCGCGTTCTCAATTCTTGTGTAGTTTAGCAAGATTCGATCTTGCAAACCGGGGTGTGCGCCAGCCGCACACCGTCTATGCTCAACTGCTCTTACTCGACGAGACATTAGCGCCTGATTTTGCAGTTGTAAATTGCTCTGACGTAGTGATAAGTGTGTTTTACTTTCCTTTCTTAGGCGCAGTCTGATATTTTTGCAGTCATGAACTGCTGTGTCGTAGCGTTGAGTGTATTTTCCTCCGATATCCTAACTTGGAGCGCTGATAATTTATATTCAGTGCAGTGACACATAAAATAAGGAGAGTGCGTGTAGGAGAATATGCATGTTGTGCCAACAAACTTCGCCAAAACGTTGGTTTGGAAACGTGAATATGACGTCAAATTGTGACGTCACAAACAGCGCACACCAAACACTAATGACTACCATATGCCACTGAATGAAACGCCCCCCATGAAAATTTTCTGCGTACGCCACTGCTCGCGACGTCTCCTGAGAATGTGTTGTTTCGTGGGGCAGGCGTTCTTCATCAGAATTCACCACTGGTTTAACTGGTTAGTTGTTCAACGAAATGAAACGGTACGTTGAGTCCGATCAATTGGCCTCGCTTCACGCTGGTGCGTAATTAGGGTGTGTTTGTCAGTATATGGATGATTGCTGCGCACATTTGAAGTGGGTGTGAGATCGAATTCCACTCAAGAAATAATACGATTTTCTCATGGTTTCCGAAAACAAGCTACGTACTTACAGAGCTCACAGTTATAATTTTATGATCGAGACAACGTACTTCATTCTCAGTGTCGTGACGTTATAAGGTCTCCCCGTTTAATATGGGCGCTTCGCTTTCACAGCTTCTCATCAACCTTTACCTCATCGCGAAGCACCGAGACACGCAAACTGTGCAGTACATATCGGCCGTACTTTCTTACTTGTCTCTATGCGGAGGTGTTGTGCGCTATGACAAAACCCGCAAAGACAACGAGGCGGACCGGTGGATGGTGGACCGCACGCTCCTTCATTCAAGAGTCTTTTACACCAGGCTGGAATGGCCTCAAATCCTTTTTGTAACTGTAAGTCGGATCGTCTTTGTCTCTGCCTATTGAAACCAAACTGCGCCAGGGTAAAAGGTCGTTGTCTATTTTCAGCTGTACAAAGGAAGCTTTCTCGCCGCCAGAATTCTTGCGTTTGTTTTCTTTACCTTATACTTCGGTTGGTTCATTCTGATACCCATTTTGCTGCACTGGGGCGTCCTCCTTTGTTACCTCGTGTATCGCTGGTACCCGGACTTCAACAAGGTGAATGTTTATTTCTTTGAGTTTTTTTCACTGCTTCCCCCTGGTATTGTAGATTTATGTAGAGTTCAACTATAATGTATTTCTGTAAATGACATTCATTTTTTTCAAATTATAATTTTCTCATAAGCTCTAAGAGGTCTCGAAACGCCCCCCGCGGCTTTCAGCAACCTCTGGGTTTTGCAGCCTTCGAATCGAGGCGCGACCAACCCATTACAGAAATGTATTCACGCCAACTAGTCCTTGGCCGCTCTCTGGGGTGTGTGTGTAGCCAGCAGGACTGCGCAACTTTTCTTGCGTCATGTGGCCAAACCATCGCAGCTCGGATTTCTTTTTTCGTAGAAGTGGCTCGGCATTCAAGGAATTTCACAGCTGAGCATTTTTTCGCGAAAAGTTGCTCCGCGAACTCTTCATAAAAACCCCATCTATGGCGCTTGTACTTTATATAGCACTATAACGGACATTGCCCTACAATCATAACTGCAATTGAGAAACTGAACATAAGCCAATTTAATAACTGAAAGTTTAGCGGTGTTTCAAATATCCTCCCGTTTTGTGACTACGTAACGTAAAGTTCATCCACTAATGCTTTAGTTTTACCAATTCAGGTGTCAGTCTCTTTGTTCCGCCTTCCATCACTCGTAACTAAAACGCCAAGGTACTTGAACTTCTCGCTGCAGTATAATGCCGCTTTCTTGCAGCGTACAATGACTTGGGTTTCTGGAGAGACNTAATACCTCGGTCTTTTTATTGCTAAGTTTCATTCCAGCTTGATTGCACGCAGCTCCANTCTGACCAAGTGCATGGTGAAGGTCCTGTTTGAAAGATAGAAGCAGCACCGAATCGCCTGCAGTGAGCAAACGGTTGATCTTACTTCTTCGATAGTGACATGTCGGAGTCCAATACACACTGTGAATCGTTTTGTCTTAATACTGTTGGCAGGGACGCAACGTCTGAGCAAGAGCACGCGCCACCGAAGCTGGCAGCTTGGATTCGATTCCCAGTTGGATCATGCGGAAGACATGAAAAACGGTGCTTGCGACCTGTCCAGCCTCGTGCTCGGCGTTGGTGGATGCAAGGAGACGGTTCACCCGCGGTGCTGTCATTAACTTACCACCACTGCAGCATTCACTATGAAAGAATCCGCGTGGTCCACGGCGCGAGCAAGCGGAGGTGGGCGCCCGCAGACCTCACGTGACACTCCGAAAGGAGTACAAAAGCGAGTATAACGAAACTGAACTGGTACGGCATTGACAAAAGCCTCAGTGGACATCCTCTA
>JGI24022J15233_10010090_pt1 | contig 10691 bp, 5 predicted proteins | sample Ectturendosymbi2_FD_15233 | JGI IMG/M metagenome (IMG submission 15233)
GCTTGTTTCTTTTTCATTTGACTCTTTGTGCTTTGGGCAGAAGCAGCTTATTTTCACGTTCGGATTGGTTGACCCCCAAGGAAGTTTGAACGACAGAGCTTATCAGAGCGTAAGCGTTTATGTTACGAAATTTTAAATGACGAAACGCACAAACTGTTACGTATAACCGCCTAGCGGTGTCAACATATTCCTGCCAGCACGCTATATCACTTATGCATTCGGTAGCCTACTGCACTGTTATTTTTGCTTGTTAAGTCACTGCACTTTTAATTAGTTTGTGTTGGTTAGTTGTTCCTTCTGTGGCCTTTTCCTTTGTAAGTGGGCAGCTGGGGTTATAATTTTTTCAATTAGATTAAGGGCGCCCAGTGCTGGATTTTTTTCATCCAGATCTGTTTTTCGATTTCACCGGCATGTCTACATTTCATTATAAAAAATCCTGTTAAATACGTTTTTGAAGACATATTTTCAGCAATAAATAACAATCATAAATCTAATAATGTAAATAAATCTTCCAGTTACCACAGCGCTTGCATGCGCCCATCAAGTGAAAAAATATGCATACCGTATGAAACAAACCACAATTAATCGGTTTCATACGCTCACACCAGTATCAGTATCAACTAGGTTACATGCGATCGCTCTCAGCCAAGACAGAGCCCCCCAGTCTGCCACCTCCTTCATCCTGAACAGCCTGCATTGACTTCATGTCAGAAATTAAGCAAGAAAATAGAACCAGCATGTTAATCTAACAATTGTCCTGTCAGAGAAAGTTTAAAACTAATGAAAGCTATTATCCGGCCCTGTAAAAACTGAAAATTTCATTCCTGCTCCAGGTCAGGTTTATATTCAAAATTCCGACTCTGGGTCCTGGTCCGGCTCAGGAAAAAATCTTTGATTCCGGCCAGAATCCACTCCGGCACTCCAGCACCGTGATTACCTCTGGTTGACTCCGTCACTTTATTTAAAAGCGCACTCTGTAGAATGGTTGCTAGCGTAACGAATGCAAGCTCACTCACGCATTCTACCAACGTCCTTGGTCATAGTGGCAAGTTGTTTTCAAGTATTAATAGCTCTTTTGAGTTGCTGGATTATTGGCGTCAGTCAGTTAGTTTCATTGTTCCAGTGAAATCAATTATTTGTGAATGGCGTACTTTCCAGGTTTTAACTGTTGCAGTTTGTGTTTTGATTTACACGTTTTAGTCTTGAATTTGCTTGCTTTCTCTGGCCTTACTTCAACTTTTCAACATTTCACCAGTAAGCTTTGCTTGCAGGATAGCTTGTAGGCATAGTATTTGGAGAATTGATTTTCTATTGGAAACAGTTGCTAAAGGATTGCTTGCTTAGCTCCCTGTGGATAATAATTTTTTGGCGAGACTAATTCTTAACTCTCCGACAAGTTATTGGAAAATCATGGCTGAAAGTGTTTATAATCCACATTCTCTTAATTGAAACGTCATAGTATAGGCTACATGTTATAACAATTCAAAGTCACGAATGAATACTATGTTTGCAAAATCATGACTTCGGCAAAGAGCTTTTAATCAAAGTTCCTTTCAGCCAACGTTTGTGTTTCAAGAGATATGTATGCCATCGACATATTTGCGCCTCGAGGTTTACTGCACGATTGCAAAAAACAGAAATCTACGAATTTCATATATGGCTACTAGGCTATCTATGGCTGACACTGTAACTAAAGATGAATTTTTGTCAGCATGCAAGGGTTCTCGGAAGGGGAATTTTGCGGTGTTCATGAGATGAAGTTTCCAATCCGCATCAAATGGAGGTGGGATGCAGCAAGCTGGTGCGCGAGCAGCTGCTGCGAAAAACATCGAGCCTTGTGTTTGCGTCTTTACTCTAGGTTGGTGATTACATACGGTTCGTCACAAGTTTGAATTTCATAATCACCAACTTTGAAACCACCAACTTATCTTTCAAAGCATTGGATATCTAGAGCAGGTTTTTTTTAAGGAAAATGTTAGGTACGCGGAATGGACCTGCAGGGATCCGATTTCTCTAATTCTAGGGACCCGATTTTCTCTGATTCTAGGGACCCAAAGATAATTTTCTCTGATTTTGGGGCCCGATTTTCTCTGATTCTAGGGACCCAATGATAATTTTCTCTGATTATAGTGACCCGATTTTCAATTCTAGGCACCCGAATCGAGTCCCTAAAACACCTTAAAAAAACTGATCTGGAGCAAAATAAAAGACACTAAAATACGATTATACCGTTATGCCAATAATTGAAATGCAATTTTCTCAGATCAATTTTGTATTTTGCGCGACATTTAGCGAGCAAATATTCTTGCAAGTGTCAGTATTAATTTGGCAATTTGCAAAAAATATTTAGCGTTTTTGATAGCAGTGCTTTCATAAAATATGTGGAAAATCATTTCAATGTACTTTGCGTGTTGCTTTGTCAATGCGATCTAAAAATGTTCTTTCAACCAATCACCATCGCATTGCCCTGTTTGTTATGTGCTTGCCGACGTACGCAACTGTTAGAAACCAATGTGGTAAAAAAATACTCACCGAAAGCTTTAGAATTTTAAAATAATATGACAGCTTCGTCGATTACCTACTGTGCAAGCGATGGATGTCTTTATGATATCTCTAAAAATGTTTCTTTTCATTCTCAATCCCTCCTATTGCAACTTGTAATATATCACAAAAGCAATAGGGTGTTGTATCGTTCTCTCCAACTGTAAATATTTGCTTCCAGAGAGAGATGTATTGCAATGTTGCTAACAATCGCTTTGTTTGCATCTGTTAATAAAAGAAATGACAAGAATGTACTTCTTTGCTGGTGAGATGCAACAGAAGTATCAAGAGTCAATTTTAAAAAAAGGAAAATTCAAGATTGAATACTGCGTCTAAAATTGGGCCTTTAAACTGAAAGACATGAAAGTGTCAATGCATTTGCTTGATACAAGTAAGTGTTTCAAACTTCTTCTTCTTCTTCTTCTTCTTCTTCTTCTTCTTCTTCTTCTTCTTCTTCTTCTTCTTCTTCTTCTTCTTCTTGTTCTTCTTCTTCTTGTTCTTCTTCTTCTTCTTCTTCTTCTTCTTCTTCTTCTTCTTCTTCTTCTTCTTCTTCTTCTTGTTCTTCTTCTTCTTGTTCTTCTTCTTCTTGTTCTTCTTCTTCTTCTTCTTCTTCTTTTGATCCAGTTGTTCCAACCACTGCTTGGCCGCACTAGACCTCTGGGCGGTGTTGAGTAGCCATTCGGTGGTCTCATCGTACTGAACCGTCAGGCCATGCAATCCATCAGGAGGTCGATGGATTTGACATTGGAGGACAGCATGGTCGGCGGCTTGCTCTTCTGCGCCACACTCACAGGTAGGGTCGGCGTTAAGCCGATGCAACCGATGCAGCTGCATTGGCCCCGCGCCATGGCGTTTGGGTAGATTGTTCATTTTTGTCAAATACTCCTTGCGGTCTAGAATTCAGTAGAAACGGCTTATTAATCTCATCGTTAGCAAACAATGCTCTCGTTAGAATGAACATTGACACAAATGACAAAAATGAAAGGTTGAATCCGTAGACACAGATCTCCTAATCGAGTCCGAAGACTCCAGCTGTTGGCCATTCAACCATAGCAACAAAAAGTGCTTTATTTTGCATTTTTCGACTTAGTCAGTACTGGGCACCGAACTGTGCCAGACTGTCTGGGCAGTTGGGCAGTAGCTGTTGAGTAGTATGCCACGCCAATTGTGCCAAAACTATTGTTGGTCGTTCTAAAAAATTGCATGCTGGTGCCTTCACTTTGTGACAAATGCGCCACGATTTGGTTATAGACTTTATTTTCACTGTGCCCCAAACTTTTTCATTTGTGACAACCCTAACGTTAGCTTTATTGAAAATTGTGAGAATCCTGCGTCTTGACCCAAACGTCTTTCAACAACTCAGCAAGGTTTTTCAATTGCGAAGAGCCCACATAAGTTAGATCTGAATTATGAATTTCTCAAAGATGTAGCAGGCACGAATTTTTGAAATTGTTGTTCACAACGTAAATTATCCAAATGAGAGGTGATGCAACAGAAATGAATGGTGTACTCAGCTGGAAAAATCGGATATTTTGCTTTTGTTGTAAGCTTATTTCCGATGTTAATGTCGCGCTATCTACTCAGTGGTGTGGGAGTTGGGGGTGAAGGCGTACCGCCAAAAGTTTTGATTTGTCGCTAATGCGAGCAAAATCCCTGAAAATTCGGGCACAAAAGTTTTCGACACTTTTGCATCTGATGAATGATCAACGAGTCTGACTGAATAAAATAATATAAATTCTGGCTGATTTTTTCCCCAAAAAGAACGTTTTTTTGGCCCCACAAAAACCTTCAAGTTTTAGAATTTGAGAGAGTTGATACAATGTAATTAGCAATCAACTGCTACAGAAATTTGTAGGGGGAACGTTTGCCACACATAAGATTTTCGAGCAAATTTGGGGAAAATCGAGAAAAAAATCCTTCGCACCTCCAACAATTTCCCTGCTCCGGGGAATTTGCGGAATTGCTAAGGAGCCAACGATAAGAGAAAAAGGATTCAGCTACCTTTGACTATTTGCCGTGATTTCATGCAGGGTCTTTTTCAACAGGTTTTCAGATGAGGGGCAATATAAATCTCGAAATACCAGATCAGTAATGTTTGGTAATCTGCGGTCGAATGTCATCTCCTTCCTTTATGCTAAGGAGTTTTGACTGGGATCGGGGAAGTGGATTTGTCCGGGGAGGAAGGTGTAAGGACTGGGGGCAATTGTTCCTCAAGTAGGTATGTCAAAAACCCTGATTTCAGAAAAAACACCAAGGTATTTTAGAACATTGGATTTGACCCAGATTTTTTAGTAAACATGCCATGAATTTGCTCACTCCAGAGCCAAATATGTTTTTATAGGCTAGCCAACCAGTCTAGGGCTTCTAAACGCACAAACTGAAAAGAGTTAGACCGTTCAAAACTTTATGTAACCCTTCAAGTCCCGTGATTTTGGCGATGGTTCAAAACGCTTTAAACGCTATAACTCGCCAGCTACTATAACTATAGAGCTGTTCAAACCATCCACGGAATCAGCAAGTCTTCAAGTTTCGAGTAAAAAGATCTATTTGATTTGGGTGTAGGGTTTTCTCTTGGTGACGTCACAAAGAAGGCTTGTTTTTGAATTTTTGATCTACTTAAGTTGCCCTGGGCGCTAATCCAATGAACTAATTTTGTGGCTGAAACCTTTTTTGTAAACTAAACAATAATCTGCTTCTTTAGAGCCCTTGATTGACCTTCTAGCACGTCTGGAAATAAAGTTATGGCCCAAAAACCCTGTTGTGCACAAAAATTCAAAAACTGCAGAATAACCATCAGTTTCCCACTGGCGGCTTACGCGGCTCGCTATAACTCGCCACTACAAAATGATAGAGAGCTATTCGAATCCTCAAAAGACTCATGTCGTCTTCTAGTTTGCACTGAAAAAAAAAACTTTCGAGATTTGGGTTTGGAATTTTTATTGGGTATCGTTGAAATGAGGGAAGGTTTTGCTTTTTGTTGGTCTGTCTTTTATGACGTCATCACCCGGACAATGAGCCGAAATAGTGGCTCAAACTTTGGTTGTATTCTTGGCTAGAATATGAAGCTGTAGAGACCTAGATCAACTTCCTGGCTTTTCTGGAGCCCAAGTTATGGTCGAAAGACCCCTTATCTTGTAGGGATTCCCTAGGGAATTAGTGGGGATTCCCATAATTAGTTTCTGCTTGTTTTGCCATAACTTTTCAACCAGGAATGCTAGAAAGTCCATCAAACCATCTAAAGACTCGTATTGTAGCCTAGAATCCAAAAAAAGTTTCAGCTACAAAATCGGCTTGATTGGTGTTTTTTTGCAGTTTTAACTACAAGTCTTCACGCGTCTTTAGAGGGCTTGAACAGCTCTATAGCCTATTCTGGCGGCGAGTTATGGCCATATCCAAACTGGGTGTTATTCAACTCAGGTTTCCTTTCGTATGGGTAGAAGTTTTGACAACTTTTTGTTTTTTGTGGCATAATTTTTCATCCAGATATGCTAGAAAGCCAATCAAGGGCTCTAGAGACTCGGATGATAACCTAGTTTCGAAAAAAAACTGGGGAAAAAAATTGGTTTATCGGATTTGGCGTGGATGGCCGCGTAAACTAAGCCAAAACAATGAAATCGACACACTCACTTGTGACTCCTCCACCAGAGAACCCCAAACCCAAAGCGAAAGAATTTTTTTTCAATCTCAACTAGAAGATTTGCTGAATCCGTAGAGAGTTTGAATAGTTTTCAAGCTCAATCGGCTGGCAAGTTATAGCGTTGCAAACCCCGCTACAAAATTTTGGCGATTGTGGGACTTAAAAGGTAGGTAACAAAGAAGAGTTAGAAATTTTGAACTCCTTTAAAGATTTTATTTTTATCAGCAAAGTGCCTCCCCCGAGAAGATGCCGCCCGGGACCCAGCCCCTTGCTACGCCACTGCATATGATCAATAAACGAGCACTTCTTGTTGAAGTTTGATGCACATTAATTAGCCTCAATGTTCATTGAGTTCAAAAAATTTTTTCACGTCTTAAGGGACCCAAATATTTTTGTTTCGCCTAAAAGGATTTATCTAGGAGGTCCTATGTTTAATCAATCTATCAAAGATATGTAAGTTGCTATTATCCCGCCCTTAGCAACGTTTTTTACACACAATTCCATTCATTAGGCATTTGGATTGATATGCAACAATGTTAATTTGTTACGTTATAAGTTCAATGAAGCATTCATGATTTTTGGCGCGCAAAGCGGATGATTGCGTTTTTTCGCAGAGATCACTTGTACGCAACAGTATTAACTGGTTTTATTAAAAGGTCCACATCTTTCTTCCAAATCGTAAAAAGGGGTTTATTGTACTGAAAAGGTTGGAAACCACAGGAATATAACGTTTACTTTTCTGACAATAGCATTCAAATTGATTGTCAAGATTGCATCGCACTTCGTTGCTATGCTATAAAGTCACCAAATACGTTGTTCGTGATTAACTCAAGAACGTTTGTCTTAAGCAGTTTGAAAAACATCGCAATCAAACAACATCTTCCCACAAAATAATTTATTTTTTATGAAATACGAATTTTGGTAAACCAAAGCCTTATAATGAAAATAACGGCCAAAGAAAACGATGTAAACGACATTGTTGCAGACGTTTCGGTAATTCCTCCTACCATCATCAGTGCATTTGCAATTGAACTGCAGTGATCTTTCTGCAAGTTCTTATGGTCAGTCATCATTGCATTTGTATTTTATTTCACTGGTACAATAAAACAAGGTTTCATTAGAAATAAAAGCAGTTTATGGGAAAGTAGTTGGGATAAACTTTTGTGTTTTGTGAATTCCCATGGAAGGAGACAGGAAAAAGTGACTGAAACTTGTTTTTGCATTTTTAAGACTCATCAGCGAACAGAAATTTCGATTTCACTTAATTTAAGCATCTGTTCGTAATACGCTCAGTGTAAATTCTACAAACGCAAGAAACGGAACAGTGACAGATTTTCATGTTTTGTACAGTAAATCATACGAAAAGAGAAAAAAACTTGAAGTTATGTTGTGTGGATATTATCTGCCCATGAAACACATTTAAAACCATTTTATGTTTAGAATCATTCAATGAATTTCAAACAATTGAACTTTTGACAAAATTCTCATTTCGGCCAGAAATACAACGATTCACGTCTTAGTTAAATGGCCTTTTTCAATACATTTAAATTTTATTTAACGGTTTTGTACCTCTGCTAACAGCATTGTTTCATTCCACGGTTACAATGTTTGTCATCAACTGGCAAAGAGGAAAAAAAGTTCAATAACTTCTCATCACAAAAGTGTTGATTGTTTGCTTAGCAGGGACCAGCAAAATCGAGAGCTCTCATTGCTGTTGCGCTTCGTAGCAAAATCGATAAAACCTTATCTATTGGTTTCATGCGCCATATGCCTACTGTAGGTTCTATAGCTGAAATGAATCCATCCCCAGCAAAAGCCTTGGAAGCAAGATGAAAGTTTTTGCAGACTTTGTTTTCAAAGTTGCTGTTGGTTCTGTTGCATTGAAAGATAAAGTTGCATAAAATAAGCAAAAATATAAACTCAGATCATGAAGGCTCGCTGTAAAATCGTGTTATTTCAGGTAATAGCCTATTTCTTAACGACAGGAAAAAGAGAAAAGTTTTGAATTTACTATGGCAATGGCAAGATCAGCTGCTTGTTTCTGGCTCGGCAGGGGCTCCTCCATTTATGAATTGAAAATTTTCATTTTTTAAAGAAAAAAGAATGCGAAGTACTATGTACTTTTTCATTTTGTACACATCTGCGCCGCGTTTGGTGTAAATGTCCGAGACTTCATGACAATAGGTTTGCAGATAAAAATGCAAAAATTAAAATTTTCAGCGGAATAGTGTCGAAAAAGGTGCGAATAAAAGTTACTGTATGTCTATCGATAAGGAAAAATATGAAACTACACAAGGCAAGAACAGGTTCAGAGTTATCGCAAGGAACTTTACAATGACTTTATAAAACGTGAAAGAATTTTACGATGACTTTGTAATAGAATCTACATGCCCTCTTTGGGACAACGTTTTTCATTTTTTGTATTTTTTCTCGGTTAAGGCATTCTGCGCTGATGATTAAAGGTTGGCAATGGTTTGGTTCGTACATAAATCAGCTGAAGTCGTTTTGCAAATTGCAATCCTCAATCTTGTTTGTGTGGAACTTGTTGTATCTTGCTCATTGCTCTCGTCGCCGTTTTGCTGCTACAGTTGGGATGACATATTCTGGACTATGTTTGGATGCCACCCCGATATTCCCAGGTTAAGATATGACAAGAAGGCTGAAGAATGGACCACGCGATGTCCCGAAATCAATCATTGTATATATGGGGTTGATCAAAGCGGTAAGAATATTAATGAAATTTGTAAGTGGAACTGGATCAGAATGATGTTGAAGGTTTTTAAGAACTTGTTAACAATATGAGCATATTTTGCGTTTTAGGTACTTTGTGTTGCCTTAACTTAATACTTAGCACAATACCCTAGGATAAAATGTTACTCCGTTCGCTTCAATAAAGAAATCCATTCGTATTTGCAAGAATGAAAATAAAAACAAGAAGAGCAAGGCGTTGACTTTCAATAAAATACCTTTGCTTGCAGATTATGACATGTGTCCTTCTTGTCTTCTGGGACCTGGAGAAGAATGCGGAGAATGGAAAGGCCGGTGTGGCGATGACATGGTTTGCCAGTACAATGCAATCTTAAGTTGTACTGGAAAATGCGTTTCAAAATCGGAGTTCTTTCACCGAAAAGAAGGGGAAAAATGCGGCGACATTGACGGTGAATGTAGCACCGGCCTACAATGCCAGCTTTTACCAGTAAGCATTTGGAATTTTTATGTTGAAGGTACATGCGTCAAAGAAGAGACCTTCAATTTGCTAAAGCACGGTGAACCATGCGGGGGAATGCTCCGAAAGTTCGCTGAAAAGTGTGTTCCAAATATTTTTTTTACTTTCCAAGTTATATTTGGACTTGATCAAACAAAGGCAGGATCGACTATAACAACAACAAACACAAGTATTTCCAGTAATGACACTTTTTCTAAGTATTTAAATGATTCGGAGAAATCAAAAGTCAGTGCAAACAGTCAAAGCGACGCAATCCACGGAAAAAATGTAGATAATGCTGAATTGGTTGTTGAAGATACTCCTTTTCAAAGAAACGCGGATTTGACTGAAGTTGAAGACGGACTACCTGTTATCGATGCTTTCAAAGTTGCTGGAAGCGGGAAAAATGAATCTGAAGGAAATCTTCAGAACACAATTGGTAAACCAGTTAATGTGGAAGGGAAAGCTGTTGTTTACATGAATGAAAAACTGCTGTACACTGATTTTCCCGAAGAAGGTCCATCTGATTTTAAAACTTTAGAACTAATCAATAAGGGAGAAATGAAAACCCTCAAAGACGACGAAATCGTTATTGTTTATGATAATTCAATAAAAAAATGAACTTAGTTTTCATCTTTCGTGCACAAAATAGATGCTTTTTAGACAGTAGAATAAAAGTAGCTTAGCGCTGCATCTTTCAAGTATTGTTAAGCCATCGCGTACTCTATTTTTAGCGATGATTATGCAAAATAAATTTGTTGCTCTTTTTTTCTCTCCACAAATAGTAACACAAATTGACAATATTTGTTAAGACACAACAAATTTTTCGAAGAAGAATTAAATCTCCATTAATGTTTGAAAATTGTTCTTAGCCTCGAAAGCGTACCATCTTTTTACTTTGTTGATTTGTGTCTGATTAATAAGCAAGTTTTGCTCAAACGGTACAATCGACCTTTGAAAGACATAGACTATAGACAGAGCTACTCAAATGTCGGACCGCGGTCCGAATCCGGACCTTTGGGTGATGATGTTTGGACCTTGTCAGCCTCACAAAAGTGTATTCTATGCACAGAAGTTTTTATCCCAAAATCTAGCCCTTTTTGTTGTGCTTTTGAAGTATTAACCCCTAGCCAACTGTTATAATTGATTGTCAGTCAAGTTGCTGTTCAGCTATATTGCCACGCACAGTTGCTCTGAGTTGCTCTTGTATCTCGTTCGAAATAATTGTTTCATCATAATTGTTTAACAATCGATGTAACTACAAGGTCTATCCTGGTGAAGATAGTAGAATTAAGGCTAGGAAATAGT
>JGI24022J15233_10010093_pt1 | contig 10689 bp, 7 predicted proteins | sample Ectturendosymbi2_FD_15233 | JGI IMG/M metagenome (IMG submission 15233)
CGATCGGATATCCCGNGCGGCATATGCGCAAAGCTTCGCACTGTGGCAGCAAGCAACAATAGAGTTCACATGCCATGATCACTCTATTATTGCTTGTTCGCTCCATACATATGAATGGTGTTGTTCCTCACGCACATCCCGTTCGTGGTGAATCACACATTCAACGCAACACCACCGGAGAGGTTGCAACAGTACAATGCGTAAGCAAGAGTGCGTTCAAAAGGTTGGAAAACTCTAGGGAGCGCCTTTTAAACTAAATGCTGAACGTTGTGAAGCGAGGTATCTACAATGGTAACTACATGGGTGGCAACAAAGTAAGCAAAACCTTATAGCAAAATCAATGAGCAACAGCGAAGATCATGCTTCGAATATATATATTTTTGCGTGAAGTTTGTTAAGCGATTTACCTTCACAGGCACCCAGACAAAACTTAAAACTGTTTTTTTTTACAAAAGTAACATTGTGAGTTTCATAGAAAGGTGGTTTATTTATAATGCTATGGAACACTGAACAATGCCGCGATGAGGCCATTTGGTCGCTTTAGTCCTTATTATCTCGTTTGTTCCAAGTGCTTCGGTGTGATGACCATTCTTGGAAAATTTGTTTGCCATTTGACCAACATGCTGTCGATTGCATATCCCACACGTCATCACATAAATACCATAGTTTGCACATATCTGGTTTAGGTTGAGCGGGAAAATTTAATTTTTTCCAGGATTTGTGAAACACGTGGTACCAGGGATTTGGTATTTTCCATGGCAACCATTAGTGCACAGTGTTTGCAATGCCCTGACAAAGTTTTGGTTTGTTTTGATGTCTTACCTAAAGCAAGATGTTTGTATTGAGTTAGTTGTTGTAAAAATGTGGTGGGTCTTTTGTAGGTAAATCCTTGCCTTCGCAATTTGAACTTTTTTCTTTGATAGAGTTAGCAGGAGAGGGAATGATGTAGCCCAAAGCTGTGGTGCTCTTTCTTGTCACATTTGAGGGTACATCCTTTCTCCCCAATTTGATACCACTGCTACCATGCCATTTGCCATGTCGAAAGAAAAGATTGAGCCAATCACGTTTTCTTGAATTCGGTTTAAGTTGGTGAACCAATTTTCTTTTCTTTGGTTGAGTCTCCTCAATTTTATTGCTTCTTCTAACAAGACTGACTTAAATATTGCATTTGTGTGATGTAATTTACAGTTAATGAATTGCCTTCCTTCCATCGTGGGTCTTGCAAAGTCTTGTGGCAGACCCAAAATCATCTTCAGTAATTATGCAATGATTAACATCTAGGAATTCAACTTCACCCGTTGGTTCGGCTGTGCAACCTTGGTGAAACATTAGTTCCAAGCCACTGTTGGCAAATCCTGATGTTGGTACTTGTTGGATGCGTCATTTGACATTTCGGATGCAGTTATCCAAATTATGTCATTGACGAATCTATGTAAATGTTCTGCCTCAACACACTAGCAATCGTCTGTTAGATGTAATGCACAGCAATGTTGGCCAATGAGACAGAGTACGGTAATTATCACTGGCTATGATTCTTTTTTGGTATATAAATGGCTGCCGCATTAGTAAGGCATATTTTGTTCAGTTCAACAGTACTTTTGCAGGCCTTGGCATTAAAGATGGAATGGTCCAGGGCACATTCAAGAGCTTTTGTCAAAGTGTCTCTGCACAAGTTGGGACAAAGTGCTTTTGTTATAAGCTCTCTCACAGCACCTTGTGAGTTGTGCGAGATTGAGATAAACAGAGGCAACCTTGTGAGGCCAATCTAACAAAGATTTATAGAGCTTAAATAATTGCAATCAGTCGCAATGTTGTATTGCTCTTACCATCAATCCCATGAGTTCTTGTTGTAACCTAAAAACAAAAACGAGATTAACACATCTTGCACAATGTAAGGACCAAAATGCAAACACTCAACTTAGTCATTTTTTGCACATAGTATTAAAAAAATATAAGTGGAGAAAGTTGACAATCACCACATCAACTATTGTTTGCATATGTAGAATACACCTCAATTACAAATACAGTAGAGAGTTCAGTGGTTCTCAAATGCAGAGAAGTAGAAAGCAAGATGTTACCCCCCAAAATTTTGTCTTCTAACTCTGGGTTATTCTTTTCTTGGAGGCATTTCAACCATTTGTCTGACATAGCTTAAAAACTTGATTTTTTTGTTTTCAAATAATTTTTATGACTGAAGAAAGCACTATGACTAAAATGACTAAATTTTTTTGTTCATTTAAACAAAAATTCAGTCAATGACAAAAACACAGGTATAACTATATGTTCTCGTCTTCTTAGTGCTTTGAGTTAGGTGTAGACTAGGAAATCAGTTGGATGACAGAATAAGCTGAGTCAATATATTTGAACTGAGGTTGACAATATACAGTACCCACAGCAAAGCAAATTGTGTTCCTCATGCAGGTTCTCAATATTTCTGTCTAATTATTGAGAATTGTTGGCTCTGAAAAGTTTATAGATACTATGCAAACTATGTTCTTGCATAATGTGCTCTTAGAAAAACGTAGATGTTTTTGAACCACACAGTCAATGAAGTTGCTAGGCATAGACTTTGAAAATGCATCACAGCACCTTTTCTCATTGCTTCACTGTGGTTAAAAATGCCGTTTTGTGTATACCAGTATACACCTGCCAGTTTTTGGTGCAAGCACACAAAGTTTAGTATTAACCACATCTATGTTGCTTACACCAATGACTAGCGAATTTTGCATTACACTTCCAGGAGCATTTTTGCCCCTATCAAGTTACCTACGTTGTCATGATATTTGATGCCCTGATTAGAAACAACTTGTATACTTTTGTGTAACAGTGAACTTTCATCTAACTTTTCATCTGCTCACTCCAAATGTCTAATACAGTTGTGTCCAACCAAAATTGCTAACTGAGTCAAAAATCATGTCACTGTCTTAACCAGAGCCACACACTGAATGATTTAATTTGGTCTTAACAAACTGCCTTTAGTTTAACTGAATGTACTAAAGCATTTGAATCCTAACTGCAATGGTAACGACGGTTTGGAACCTTTAACCACTCCTTAATGTAATTTTACAGGCAAGTTTAGTGCCAATGGAACGAGGGTAGAAATCAGAGAACCAGTAAACGTTTTGCGCCAAGGTGTCAGTGAACATATTGAAATATCCTAGCAAGTAGTACAGACGTGATAAGACCATCTGCATAAAATGTCATATTTAAGAAGATCAAAATAAGGACAGGTTGTCAGTATGTACGCTATTTGTACTAGAGGAAAAATCTGAACTAGGCTGCACAAAACCTTTGACTGGGCCGCAAACCTTTGACTGGGCCATGAGGGCCAAAGGTTGGTTATAGGTAATTTTCTAATGGCTTTTTGCAAATCTCTATTTCTCTCTCAATATGTAACACCTCTGCATGATGACCATTCACCCAATGTAGTGTTTGCTCCTCTTTAGCATTGACTATGTGCATGTACTTAGTTTTTTGGGTCATTTTTCAGTGATATGCCAAATGTTTTCTAATGACCAAAAAAGAATTAAGTCAATTTGTTCATAATGTCCAAGTATATAGGCTAGTGAATATGTTACGGTGAATACCATTATGGGACAAATAACTGAAATGTCTCAGCAAAAAAAACAGATGTGTACCAACTACTACCCACCCAATAATGTGTTGTGTAAAGTACTTCTACACCCTTGTGTTCTTACCAGTGCAATGGACTTTTGTGTCTGAGCCTAACATAAATAAATAAAATTAAAAAAAAATAATATAATTATATCATACCGCTTTTTTACTGAGGCTGAATCTTTCTTGCAAGGTGTATTTCCATCTTTGGGTTTGCGTGATTGTGAACTATTTGATGCAGAAACGGGATCAATATTTTGTGAAGACATTGCTAAAGACCACAGACACAGGAAAACTAACCAACATAAGTACAAATATTTGGCCCTAAGAAGTTCCTGCAAAGAAGACCTTGCCTTATTTTTGGCATTCAAAGTTATTTCAATAATGTCAGATGGACATGCATCCACACACATAATGCAAATAAGTAAATATTAATTTTTTTTACAAATCAGTAAATACAGTATTAAAATTTTTCCCTGAAGTATCAAAAGACAATTTCTGTAAGCTAGGCAAAGGGATTTCTTCTCACTTACAACTAACATTGTAAGAACAAAAGTTAATGAAAATGATTAGACTACTATTTGTCAAACAAATTATTACAGTGTTAACTCTGCTAACAAACAATGACACAGCAATATGTCAAACAATTTCGAAGTTAAACTTCTGCAGATTTCTTATCAACATTAAATATTACTACGACAAGCCAGTGTGCACTTGAAATAAAGTTTTGTCTTAAAAAAGTGATCTGCGTTAAAAATCAAATATAAGATTACGCTAAATTCACTTGTCTAAGGTAACTTGAAATATGAAACATTACAATATTTTTTTGAAAATCTTTAGTGTTCAACAAAAACATAACTTAGCAATGAGCCAACATTCTTACACAAACTTACATTGAACCTAACAAGTGAATTAATCAAATTTATATACTTATAGCCAAATTTGTCTAGTTCCATATCACATGGGCTAATGCACATAAAACACAACAAAGTATAAAATATACCAAATTATTAGAACCGTGGTTCCCAAAATATGGGCCACGAAGTCACGCTAAGGCATTCCAAACCTTGGTTCTGTGTTTTCAACATTTCTTTTTCCTCTGTTAATGTTCTTTCAATCTCTTTTTCATCATAGACTGAATTTTTATACTATATGCATTTCATTTGTGAGTTTTAATAGTGCATGTAGTGAAAGATAACATGTTTTATAAGTTGGCAGGTAGGGCTGCAGAGCCTTTATAAAAATGACGCAGCTCTGCTTGCGGAGCTCATCTTTTCACGAACATGGCTCTGGCTCCGGAGCTCTCTTTTTCCATGGCTCCAGCTTCTGTTCATTTTCACACATTAATATTTTCAATTGTTTTGGTGTGCCTCAAGTTGAGTTGAAGATGAATTATATCAAAAATATACACAAAACTAAGGGAATATACCAAACTTTAGAGTAATTCAATCTAGTTGTTTTTTACAAGCAGCATTCTTACCATGATGAAATCATTGAAAAAACAACAATCACAGGATCAGATGATTCAGAAAACAGTTACTAGCAGAAATGTAACTCAAGATAACGATAATATAAACAATTTCTGTAAGGGCAGTTGTTGGTTTTGCCATCAATGGTTGAGGACCTTTTGTCATTTCTTGGGACCAGAATCAAGAAAATGGCTGTTCAGAAATTGCGTTTGTGTCTGAGCATCAAAACACAGACCAGACCCAACTGACCAAGTGTTTTGTACTTGTTGCATGCTTTGCCTGTTGCAGTCTTGGTGATTCCAGCGAACAGCACTGCCCGAGCAAACCATGCACAGTGTAAAACACATAGTCGATTACCTTTCTTATGTGTTCTTTCAAACATGCACACATTTGCATTAACACAAATGTACAAATGTGTTTAGTCCCACTGAGACCACTATAGTGGCCTGGACATTTTTGATTGGCCATTAACTTGCCAGCCTATAGAGCTACAGAGCTGTTTAAACCCTCTACGGATTCAGAAAGTCTTCTAGTTTCTATTGAAATTTTTTTTCAGTTTTGGGTTTGGGATTCTGTGGATGACGTCACAAGTGGGAATGTTTATGCGTTTTTTTGGCCAAATTTACTTGGCCCTAGGTGTCAACACAGTCTATTTTTTGGCCAATGTTTTTTTTGAAAACTAGAGCGGTTAAAACTGCATGCAACATATACACAGTTGAATCAACAGACTACATTTTTTAACATTACTAATCTCAGGCTTAGCAGTAACAGTTCAACCGGAATTGTTGTGCAATAAACTGTGGTTAATGCTTTTATTAAAGTTGACTGTAGTCACGAACTACAAGTTCTTGGTGCAACAAACTTAGCAGCACGTGATCAATGTAACTTTTAATTTTTTTTTCAATCAAGGGGCTGGAAGGCTACATGTACAGAAGATAATGACCTCATCGTCTTTCATGAATCCTTTGTGACAAGATAGTGCTTATTTTGCCAAGAGCAGCAAAAGCTCTGCTGGATATATTTTGACAAACCTGTTCTGAACAGCATCCACCTTTCTCCAGATATAATGTTGAGTTCATGACACTAACAGCACAGCAACAGTAGTCGAGGTGACATGTCTATGGCTGCTGTGCAAGTGTTCGTCAGTTGGGCTCTCATCATTGCTGCTTTTCTTACTGGAGGTGACACTTTTGATGTGAGCGTTTTTGATGTACTTTTTTGAAACAAGTTGCTATAAAATGTTGGGTTTACAGCTTAGGTTTATGGTTTAGCTTCGGGGCTTAGAGATTTCCATCATCTGACAAGGACGATGTGCTTATCCAAGCATCCTTGTCATGTGACCATTTCTGATGGCAAAATAAACCCTGGCTTAAGACAAAGGAGCCAATAAATGTTGTTGCTTACACAGAACTTCGGTAGTGAATATGCTCCAGATCAGTGGTTTATAACTAGGGAGCACGCCTCACCAGGGGGGCGTCACTAAATTTCCAAGCGGCACGAGCTCTTACTCCCTCTACAACATGGTAAGTTTCTGAACAGGAAAGTGTTCCGTCCAATTTACTATAGAGATAAAGAAATCAGAATACCAAATATAATAAAAGGAAGTGGCTATAGGTCTGCCGGCGGTGACATGGTTCAAATAAAACGCTGAGCTTGTTACTCTACTAGCACCACCATAGTAGTCAAGTGGATGCATCTAAGTCCACTGTGCGAATGGTTTTTGGTTCGGGTCTCATCATGGCACTTTGTTTTGGTGATAGTGGTTGCCCTTTTAATGGAATCGGGTTTTCTTTGCTTTTTTCAAAAATTTCCGAACTTTGTGTTCAGATTGACGGTTTAGGTTTAGTATGTTTCTACCAAGCGTAGCGCAGTCTACTACAAATTTGTCATGCATTAGTGTCACGTTACAGGGGGCAGACAAGTAAGTTTTCAAAAATGAAGGTCTGCTAAGTCCGATAGTGGACCTATAACCACTGCCAAAAAAAAACACACAAATGCCAAAAGCGCTATGGAGAAGTAGAACAATATAGAAGCACAAATGTTAAATCAAATGCATAACAAACATTAACACATCACAGATGATGGTGGACACACAACTGGGTCAAAAGTTGAGGTATGTAGAGATGAGCAAGTGCAATGCAAAGAATGAATGTCCATCAGCATGGATATTGTTAACGAATGTGCAATAACGTAACCGGAGTGAAAAATATCACATTACACAATGAATAAAGGTAAAAATACAATAGAAAAATATTTGTCATTGCAATTTAACATACTTTTCCTGCAAACCAGTAATGGTAAAAAAGTTTTGTTTTAATTTTTTATATTTTCATAACTGTTGAAACCCAAATTTTGGTCCCCCTGAAGTTTGTTATCAAGAATGCAATAATCTTACCAGAGGGATTGTGGCTAGAATTAAGCCTAGGTTAGCAACAAATAATACTTTTACTACTCTTGTGATGTCATCACTCACCATAAAAAATATTGCTTTTTTGACTCCAGTTACATTGCATCATTTAAATCCACAACCATGATCCGCTAGTGACAGATATCTGTCTTGTACAGGACACCAGTGAAGCATGCATACCATATTTACTCGATTTTTCGCCACTGTTGAATGTAAGCTCCATGAAATGGTCTTAAAAAATTAATGTAAGCCACCTTTGATTGTAAGCCACTCTTGAACAAAAATTACCTAAGCCTCTGAGATACTTTTGCATATTAGCATGTTTCACATTTATTTGGAACCCTGGTAATGGTGCTTACACCACTACAACTGCCTTCTGTGGATCATAAACCTTCCTGTGACAGATGTCCACATGATTCTGAAGAGAATATACAGTAGTATGTGCAAAGAGAATTTGGTTGAAAAAACGTAGCCAAGGAAAGGCCGAGCGTCATCTGTATCTTTTGATAAGGTAAAGAAAAAAAAGTAAGCCGCCCTTGATCGTAAGGTGCACGAAATGATGAAAAAAACTTCATAAGCCACGGCTTACAATTGAATAAATTAAATATGGTGTAGGTCAGGGGTGGCCAACACGTCAGTCGATCGGCTAGTCTCTGTTGGTCGATCGTGCCTGATTTTGCATTGAATTGACAAGAACATTTTTCAATCAATATTCCAGAAAGCATTATTGTGATATTGTGAAGTATTAAATTAACTAAAACATGAAAACGTGGCTCTCGATGGTAAATGTGTGGTAGATTCAAATTCACTTACAGGAAAAACGTTGCATTTTATGACATTTTGTACTTGTGATTTTATTACCGACCGGTCGATCGCGAGCTATCACGAAATTTTCTATTCGATCGCAGTCGACCACAAGTTGGCCACCCCTGGTATAGGTGAAGGAAGTGAGCACCAATAAGGATAATGTGGCAGAGAGCAATATAGTAAACATGTCATTTCATAATAAAAGCATGTAACAAGGGCAGAGAACAATGCTAACCCACACAAATCATGAAGTAATGATAGAATTAGTCATAGACGATAATGGAGTACCACCGCTGCATTTATGTCCCACCAGGCACATAGCATCATGATGTAGTGTCACCAAATGAGGTTGGCAACTTGAAGAAGCAAAGCCTCTGAGATATATGAAGGTCTGTCCAATTTACCAAAAAAAAAGTTTTTTGCATATTTTTATAGTCTTAATTTACTTATTTGAAGTCAGGGGGACTTCAAACAAAACTGTGATTTAAGGGGGGGCGTGATAGAGATAGAGAAAAGGTTAAGGGCCACTTCTCTAGCTTCTGCATTCTATTCTACGCAATGCTGCATGATCTATTGAGTCAATAGCCCTGGTTCACACAGTCAATGATATGTGAACCAGGGCTGTGGAGTCAGAATTCAATACAAATTTCGTGCTCTTCCTCTAGCAAACATAAAAATTTAAGCTCCAGAATGATTTCGTCCATTAAAAACTAAAAACCTTTGTTACTTTTTATATTATTTATTGTACAACTCGCTTGCCCTACTAACTATGTCTGTTGAACGAGAACCCAAATTTCAGGCTCCAGCTCCACCATCTAAATTTTTTGGCTCCGGCTCCAGCCATCCAAAATTGCTTGGGCTCTGACTCCGGGCTCCAGCTCCAGAGCCGCTGCCATGAACCATTAGTTCGTCAGAAAAAAGCCAACACACTACCAAATCTTACCATAAGACCAACAACCAATGATGCCACTAGGCTCAATCATTTCAACATCAACTTTTTCAGGCTTCAACATCAAATGTCAGGCATCAACATCAAAAAGACACAAGACTGCTATCAAAACTTGCTTTATAACATGGTTCTTATGTTAAATATCCACCACCGCTTCATGAAGCTCTGGCTAATGCATGCACCTTCAAGCTGTCAGTATCCAATTTGCTGGGTTGTTTTGTAAGCAGCATTCACAGAGTTGAACATTTTTTTGACCGCAATCCACTTTATAAACATATTTGGAAGTTCATCGATGGATTTTGCAAAATCAATTAATTAATTTGCGACTGAGAATGATAGATCATGCGGAGCAATAAATTCGCTCAACTTCAGCTCTGCAGAGGCAACTTATAAAGCATAATTCAACCTTTTATGTTAGAAACTTAAGTTCAAACCAAGTCAATTTCATCATCTTCTTACGTGTGAGCAGTGGTTCAAGCAAAATCCACAAGGTCCTCAAGCCATTATTGTAGTTAATGTTAGGGAATCGCAGGCTTTACAGGCAGTTCGGATGGGAAAGGATGTCACAGTCAAATATTGTATGACTAGCCAATTGCTCCTCAGCACCACAGATGCATTTGGGTGTATCTAGCATGCCCCAGCGATACAGGCATGTACCAAGCAGCTGACGCCAGTTCTTAGCTTATTTAGTGCTAACAACAGACTCCGGAAAAGCTCTGAGCCAGACAGGTGGCAAACGGCAGAGGTAACTAGAAACTGGGCCGGTGGCCTGGCACTTTCCCATGCCATTCTCCATGACTCCAGGAGATTGAAGCTGGAGTTCATCAGCACTGCAGCATGGCGACAGAAGGGTCGTCGTTAATGCAGGTGCTGAGGGACTGTGCACTATGGACAAGGGTATGAAGAGGGTGGTTGATATTCAACTGCGCCTGGAGTGCCAGCTTAAAAGTGGAGTGTTTCCTACGCAGGGCGGTGGAACGCCCATGATTACAGGTGAAAGCTCCCTACAGTACGGGTTGGTTTCTGGCACCCAGAGATGATGCGCAATGTATATGTCAATAAGGCAAACATGCTTACCAATACCAGTAAGCTATAGTATTCTTGGTACAGCTGGCTTTCTATACTTATCACAGGGTTCCCACCCATTTAAAAAAATAATTTTCCATACTTTTTCAATACCTTCTTAATACTAACTTTGAGAAATTCAATACCATTACTTCTCTTCATTTTTCACAATTCTCAATAATGAAACTCAATTTTACACATTGCACAACAATGCATAAATAATGAAGTGCTTTGCCTACGGTGAAATTCTACTCAGATACTTGAGATTACTTTTCCATATAAAATTTCCATACTTTTTCAATACCTAATGTACATTTTAGCAAAATTCAATACTTTTTCAAGGTCTTGAAAACCAATTTTGAAATTCAATACTTTTT
>JGI24022J15233_10010095_pt1 | contig 10689 bp, 7 predicted proteins | sample Ectturendosymbi2_FD_15233 | JGI IMG/M metagenome (IMG submission 15233)
AAAAAGTATGTAAAAACAATTAATCTCCTTGCGAAGGTAATAAAATTTTTGTAAAATATCAAGCTCAAGGGGGGGGTTTAAACTCACCCCCCCCCTTGCGTACGCCCTTGATGCAGACTTACAAAAACAAAAAATCGTTGCCAATAATGCTTATTTATGTTCAGTAACAATGTTGATCTCAAAACTAATAACAGAAAATATAGAAAACTATTCCGAAGTTTCTGGGTGCACCAATAGCTGCAATACATTTGTTTCAAATCGATCTTGATAAACCATGAAATTACCTCTGATACTTTATGAAAGGGCACTTCCTCCTCCGTTGCCCCTCCAGTGAAAGGGCATGGTGGGCAATGTCCCGTCATGCACCCTCCGGCGTCCCTGTTCTTGCCTCGAAAAATGAGAGCAACACCTTCTCTCAGTTTTCTTGTTGAAATGAATCTTTCTATGGCTGCCAATGTTAAGTATACCACTGACACTGAACAAAGGAAACTTTTACGAAACTCGCGCTGCCTATCGGCTGGTTCTGATTCATTCTACTTGCAGTTCAAACTGACAATCTGAGCTCAGAGTTACTCACGCAAACATACCAACTGCACTACCCTACTTCAACAACGTCATTTTCCGACACCATTACGTCACGCAGAAAAACAGCTGTTGTATTGTAACTGAGCAACATTGCCTTTGCAGAGTTCCTCACCTCAACCGCCAAAATTTAGTGTTGATAAGCCCACCTAAAGACTATAAGGCTACAGTTTATGGCACTTATGGAAAATATCTCGCTGATCATTAAAAATAGCATGAAATGTGCCAATAATTTTTTTATAATCTTGGCGACGACAATTAGCGGCATGCCAACGCCTTAATACGCTTCTTACCGGGGAAGGTGAGGCGAACGATCGTGTCCATGAGCGATCGAACACGCAACCTTCCGACAGAGAGGCGGGAGGTCTACCACTGAGCTATTGCCGCCCCAGCGAAATTTTCTTCACCATTACCTAGGTGTCAGGTGATGTTATGATGTGCAGTTAGGGCGTTACGAAGGAACCAAAGATACGAGAAAAAGGATTAAGCTAGCCTTGACAATTTACCGTGATTTCATGCAAAACATTTTTTATCAGATTTTGAGAGGAGGGGCAATAAAAACCGCGAACTATCGGAGCCCTAACGTTTGCTAGTCTGCTGTAGAATGTCTCGTCTTTTTTTGTTCAAAGGGCTTTTGATTGGGATGGCGGAAATAGCTTTGTCTGGCAAGGAAGGTGTAGGGAATGGGAAAGAATTGCTCCCCAATTGAGCGTGTTATAAAAAATCCTTGATTTTAAGACAAACAGTGGGCACTTTAGCACATTGGATTTGACCCAGAATTTTGAGTAAACTTTTCAACAATTTGCTCACTCCACAGCCACATGTTGTGTTTTTTAGGCTTCTAAACACATAAATTGAAAATAGTTAGAACTTTTAAAACTTTCATAAATTTATTTAAAAATAATAACAAAAAGCTAGAACTTTCAAGCTACTTTCAAATATTAATTTTTATCAGCAAAGTGCTGCCCCCCAAGAGGTACCGCCCGGGGCCCGGGACCCGTGCCCCCCAGGGTCCCCCTTGCTTCGTCACTGACTGGAATACACACATTTCAAAGCTTGAAAACAAGCTTTCTTGCGATTCAGGTATATTTCATAGAATTCGAGACGACCTGAGCACAAATAAATTTAAGATGATATATTTCAGCCTTGTAGGCTATACTCTCATCTACAGTAGGCCTATGCCATTGGTGCTGAAGGCTCAGCAACAAAATCCAGTGTTGAGTTCGCGCAGCATCCTCAACATGAAACGTCTCGTGACCCTGAAATATAAACAAACGAAGACTTCAAACGTAAGTCAAGAAAGCGACTTGGAAGCTTGTCAGTGGTTCCGTGAAATAACAAAGATTGGTATGAATATTGAAACACCAAAAAGTCGCATCACCGAATGGACAGAATTCCAAGAGAAGGAAGTTGGAACAAAGGAACAATTAAAAACACGTATTTCACAAGGACGTTGTATTGTGTATTTGTTTTAAACGTTGTGGATTTATACTCTGCATATAATCGCAAGTCACAATTAGGAAGAGAGTAACCCAAAACATTATAGAAATTATTTACATTAACAATCCGTACAAATTTATAAAAGATAATTACGATTCAAACGGATAAAGGCGAATCATTACGGAAAGCATTCCGGATTACGGCAAAAACGGTAGGCGGAGCCTAAGATACCGTCAGAGCGCCACTCTCGAATGTGATTGGTCGAAAACGAAGATCACGCTTCGAGACGCGAGCTGCAGCCAATGAGATTCGAGAAAACCAGATCGACCGTGAGTTCCGTGCCAGATTGGAAATCACCGACGAGTTAACAAAACCGGGACGATCTGAGCCAGACAGGCAGTCTTCATTTTGTCTACTAAAGGCGTAGTAGCAAGTTAAGTCGTGGTCTTACCAGTCTTAACTTGAAAGACCAGCTAGGGGCATTACCAAGCTTAAACAGTCTACAGGTAGTCTGATAAGCTGAGAAATATCGAAATTATGGCAATGTGGGCTACTCTCTCTCCTATGAAAGAATTGAACTCGTATCAACCCTTGTTGTTTACAGTAACTTTCTTTACATGCTTTAACTTATGTTAAGGGTAAAAATCTCTGCTATTTTCGATTACCTTTCTGATGTATATGAGATTAATAGCGCAGTGCTTAAAGATACAATAATAAAACCATGAGTGAATACAATTTGGTTTGATGATAAAACTGAGCGCAAAGTCGAGCGATAAAAGGCAGGTCCAAGTTTCTTCATTGTAAATTTGGGCGTGCCTAGGACACGTTCCTGTTAAACTAACCAGTGCTCCCGAGGAAATGTCCTAAAATACGNAACCTGTACGTAACACCAGTCNGCACAGATTAAACACCATCCATTACAGAATACTTAAGACTATCAGTTGGAGATCTTACCGATGCCATGTAACANCCTTTCACGGCTAATTAAATTTATTAAAACTGGACGACATACCTATCAGTTAGAAATTACTAAGCTTATGCACAACTTCCACAGCACGAGAATGCCCAGCACGTCTGATCACCTCTTTACTGCTGTTAATTCTGTGTGCACACATCAAACCAGACGTTCTACCTCTGGGCAATACTTCAGTCGACCAGTCTGCTCCCAAAATGAAAATAGATCAATCAGGTTAAAACGCCCAAGAATCTGGAAGCAAATCGATTCCTCCCTAAAAGAATTGCCAACAATCACCTTCAAAAAACGATACAGAAACTCGATCATAGGAAAGTTACAATGAATCATGAGTAATGTTTCCTTAGTGTTGTCCTCTTGTTAGCAACCAAAGAATCACCCCGAAAGTCAATGTCAATCTTCCTAGCTTGAATTATGTAATATAATGCGACTGTCTGTCAATCCACGTTCATAATTAAATGCTCGTATGTGTGTATTTGTAGTTTACTTTTTCTATGTGTTTTAATACTGCTTATTAGTTCGCGAACTCGTTGCTGACGCGGTCCAGTTCTTGTTGCAGAATATCAAAAACACCTGCACAAGAAGCAGACAAATTTTCTCACGAAGATTATCTCCAAAAATGAGCTCCTCAATCTGCATGGAATTTGCATCACGGCTATAATCAATAAACCATTTTTTATGGGTGTGTGTGGATCAAGAAAGTGTTATGGCAACCCGAAGAGGATTTCTTTTTTGTCGGGTTTTTCTTTTCCTCTTCGTCTGGAACCTTGCGGTTCATGACAATTAAACGTTATGGCCAGTTGTGCCCGACAAGGGTAACCATCGGTAAAACTTAATCAATAGATTCAATTCGACAACATATCTTGGAATGCACTTAGATCAGTGTGGTCCAACTACAGCCCCGCGGGCCGCTTGTGGCACGCCGCAGCGTTTTCTGTGGCCCGCGGAAGCATTCAGAAAAAATCTTCAAATCTGAAATTTGTTGAAAAGCGTGTGAAGTTACATTTGTCTCACTGAATTGTTTGCAGTGCAAAGTGCATTTGCACAAGAACAATGAATAGTAGGCTGCCTTTTCTGTGTACTATTATTGTTTTTGTTTTAGTTATTTGTTTTAAGATCAAATTAGAAGGTACGGTCCTCCCTAACCTAACGCTAGGACACCTGTATGGATCACCTCCGTGTTTTTTCGGTGCCTCGACGTTCGTTGTCTTGAACTCTTTCATAGTACATCTAGTGCAATGAACGCAGTATCTCCAAATAAATCCATCTATCCATCCATCCGCTAAACGTGACCTTCTGAAAGTGTTCCCCCAGCCAAATTAATAGTTCATTCCTGCAAACTGTAGAGAACTTGTGGAAATTAGTCAGCAAAGATAGATTTCCCAAACTGCAAGATTTCGCGCTAGAAATGCACTCGATGTTTGGAAGCACGCATGGCGTGAGAATACATTTTCTATACTATCAAGCAAACAAAATCTAAAATCGAATGGCAGACAAAGCACTGGGCGATAGTCTCCGATTACTACCACTAACACTAGTATTGATAAAAGAGCGATATGTCAGAGATTCAGAGAAGTTCCGACTGCAGGCATCCCACTGATAGAGATTTGTAAGAATTTGCTATTTGCTATTGTGTAGCATGGTGAGCTAGTCCTTTGTCATGGTTATCAATCTGCCATCAAAATGATTGCAACGTTTTCGCTTCTATCTCGTCACTAAAGCTCGCGAAATTTAGTACAGTTTCTGATTTTTGTGGGTTCGACATAATTATTTGCGTTACCGAAACCTGGCTAGAATCTTCTGTTTCAATAACCTTCTACGATTTTTACACAGACTAGATAAGATTAACCCGACGACATTGAAACAAACGATAAAAGATGAGAGGTTGATCTCGTGAAGGCCAAAAATCTCATGCAAACCAGCGTAAAATTTTGTGAAGTGTTCGCACTCAAATTTTCCTCCTTTACTTTGTCCACAAACTTGTTCCGTTTTATTTGTCGGCCGTGCAAGTGGCCTACTTTTATCATTTGCAACCCCACCAAGCTTTTGTGATTTGCCTGTTTGCGAGCGTAAATAATTAGAAAAAACAATACTTCAAAGTCCAGGTTCATAAACGTAAGGACATTTAAAGCTGCTCTGCCGCTTAATTACGCAAGGCAAAAATTGTGAATGTTATCCAGCACGCTCCTTCCTGTTGATCAATATATTGGTCGGCTATATGCTTCTATTTCATCAATTAAACATGCGCATTATACACTGCGTTTCGTAAGTGTTTCTACATCTGTGCAGTGCCAGATTAACAATAGTAGCAAATGTAGCAATTGCTGCGGGCCCCACGCTTTTGGGGGCCCCACGGTCTTCTGTAATAAATCTTATTTATTACATTATATATAAGATTTTTTCACTCTAAGTAGACATTACTAGGGTAACCAATTTTTTGACCTAAAAACTTAAAATTTTGACTTTATGATTTAAAATTTTTGACTTTAATTTGACCTATAAATTTTCTGCGTTTGCAACTGGAAAATAATCCAGCCTTAGGTGTTGAGATTAATCCAGATGCGTATTCATGCACTCTAAGCTTCGAAATTAAAAAAAATTGGTTGTTCAACTTCGGGGATGATATATTGATAAGTACATTAATAACTACAGTAGAGTCAAACCTGAGAACATCATAAAGCTGAAATACTGTATGCATAATGGATTGAGCATTTAGCAAAACAAGTACCGTAAGACCACATTTCTCGCCTACCATGCCTATCTTACATAATTTAATTGTCCAGTAGTGGGTAAAACCAAAGTTACTATAAAGACAAGTTGTGCCNTTTATAAGTCCCATTGTTAAGCGACAATGGACTCCATGTTTGGTCCCAAGTAGCGTTCTGCCTATCTAAATGCATGGGAGATCGGTACTAAGTCTTCATTTTTGGTCTATTTTTCGATGAATCGAAATGAAGGAAAATATTTAGCAGGCATTTCAGAATTACGGAGTTGTAAGTGTTGTTGAAAACAAGTTTATTTGTGGAAAAAAAATTTCCGCTGGTGTACTGAACCGCTTTTCCGTGCAGTGCTGTTTGCGTGAAAATCGTAGCTTTTTCAGTCTTCCGATATCAGCGGAATGTGCTAAAAACAAGCATACACGGAAGACGTCGTGGTCATTTTTGCTAATTTTTGTATCTTTACGATGTTTTTGCGCAGTGTGGAAGCAGGCAGCATAATTAGTCTCATTTAAAAGCTGTTCAGTATAGCAACCAACCACCTTTCCTGAATGTGTCTTGCTTTTTCGCTTGTATTAACAAAAAGCACAGAAACGATACAAGAGCAGAAACCAGTAGTGGACACAGGCCAATTTGGTGGGGGAGGATGCGATATCGATTTGCAATGAAGCCAATGCTTCACAGGACCATATTGCGTAAATCAATCATTTCCGCATACGTACAATGTACATTTACGAGGAAAGAAGTCTATGCTTGGTTTAGAAGAAGCTTGAGTAAAACCGGTCAAACTTTAACACTGCACCGCTACGGAANCAACAAACAATGTGGCACATAACAACGACCTGACGTAGTCACTGGCGTTGGCGCAGGTACATGGAGGACTCGAGATAAACAATTCACATGACGACATAATGCTTATTCTGATTGTAGGTTACGTTTGTTACAGCACAATTACCGGTGGCAGTAGCCAGCATAGTGCAGTAGTGCTGTTTGACTTGTATGTTGCGGCAAGAGAGCGTAGTCACTTGGATGCAGTTTAGATGATCATTGCTCTTCAAATGGGGAACTTTACAGTTTTTATTGTCGTTTGGAATAGTCTGCAACACCCATAGTACTAATTTGTGTATAACATTTGTTATTGCAGGTAATTTTGATGAAATAATAACGAGAAGCGAGTTGATTCTGCTTATTTTGAATCCGAAATTAAGAGAACGGAAAGAAACAAACAATTTGTAATGCGTGAAAGCACGAAAGTAACGGAAAAACGAAAGCGAGAAAGCACGATCATTCATGGGCGTCCGCAGAAATTTTTCCAGGGTGGCAAGGTCAACATTTTGTTTATCATTTTCACATCGCTGACGACCAGTGTTCCCTCGAAGATAATGTTACACTGAACAAATATTTGTTTTAGTGAGCATGATTATTTTAGGGCTGAGTAAGTGGAGTTTTCAATGAATTGCAAACTTTTTGAATTGCGTAATAAATGTACAATCTTATCAAAATACGAACAAAATACACATTTCATTGAAATAGCTTCTTGTTTGCATGCTTTTCGATTGCTTTGGAATGTTGCAAGTGCGCGAGAATGAGATTTCACTGCGCAACAGTTCTGGTGGTCCTGAGTATTTGCGCCCCGTAGAGGGAACATTGCTGACGATGCAATGCAAATGGACGTTCACACAACACTTTATCCTTTCTACACTACAAAGGAAATGCCCGTGTTACGGTAACAATCACAAAAAAACCTTCGTTGGCAGCAATAGCCAGGTATATTAGTATTACGACAATTTACACAGTAGGCTATCAGCAGATTTTCAACACAGGGCATTTCTTTTCAAGTAAGAATTGCCATGATCTGTAAAGAAAAAAGCATTGGCTTGCCATGGTTTTCAACGAAAACACAAATGATGACTTTATTTTACTTAGCAAGCAAGGCCGCACCCAGCTGATATATTCAACTGAACTAACAACTGAACATGCTTTTGAAACTTTCGGGGGGAATTGCCCAGTTTCTCCTCCCCTGACTGCGGGATCAGCTAGCAAGTCATGTCAGCATCACTTAGAAACAAGAACTGCAAGTGTCTGGGATCTCGTCCAAAGCGATTAATAAAACCTTGCTACACAAACCGGACAATCAAGTAGACCTGTATTTTGATACGACTACGGACAAACTTACTAGACTTAAAACACCACGCAGATTTTGCAAAATTGACCAGATAAATTATGAAAACTCTCCACAGTCAATATGGCTTTGCACTCAGTCTTCACTCAGATGTCAGAACTAAGCCTTAACCATTAAGGCGTATTCCCACAAGCCTGCATAGATGTATTCTAACAAGCCACGTAATTTTACACTGCATGAAAAGAATCCTGCATAAGTGTAGTTTGACAATCAGGCACATTGGTCACACTCGCACTAATAAAGGGTTTTTCAAACTTGAAGAAGCATTGCTATAGACTCACGCATGCTTCTTTTCACAAAATACAAATGCACGTGGCTTACCGCTATTAGCATATCACTGTCTCGCTGCATTACCTGCCAAGATGTGTACGTTCCACAGTTTCATGTAATAAAACGCCTGCCACCGTAATATAAAGTGAACTTTTGAAGATTTGTTGCCATGTTGTTGTAACGCAATAAAGACCAACAGTAGAATAATCCGCTCGCGACTTTCGCAGCCCGCCTCTGCAGGCAAAGGAGGGGACATGCGTGAACTGCAAGCTTATCACTGCATGACACTATAACTATGAACCTGACTCTTGTGAAGTATAAGTTTCATACCGGCAATAAAACTGTCATTGCAAGAATCAAATCAGTTAATCGGAATTAAGATGCCGACTTCAGGTTTTTCCAGAAATATTTGGTTCTTAATCCCAATTTCCAGGGGGCAAATGTCCGTTTTTCTCTCCCTGCGAACGCCCATGCGATCACTGACTATTTTATATCGGTTTCCACAAACAAGGCCAGCTCATCTAATGAAACGAAGAAACGTTTTTGACTAATTGTTAGCATAACTTAATTTTTAACATCTTTACCGATTAAGTAATGTGCAGTACAAAATATTTTGGCGATGATTTTCAGTGAAATCAAGTGTCATGTCAACACCTCTTTAGGTCTGGTGAGGGGGATGCATCCCCTGCATCCCTCCCCCTGTGTCCGCGCCTGCTTTCATCAGTCATTGTTGATCTGTGAAACGTTGTGATTAACTTCCATTACTTCCATTCGCTGAAGCTCCGTTCAACAGTATTGCGTACAGGTATAGCAGTGATCGGCAAACTTTCGATATGATGGCCCCAAGCTCCTTTCAGTGGTAATTAAAGGCTCGTGCCTGTTTTTGGAGGCCCAATTTCAAACTTATGTCGCATTCAATTATCTGCAACATCACAATGCTATATTCATGTCATAAATCCTACAATGACAACAACAATGCGTTGTTAACGTCAAACAATCAATTTTTTACAGTTGTTGCATCAGCGTATATGTGTTATCCCACGCAACCAGCGCAGCACGTTATCTCTTGCATACCACACGGCCCACAACAATGTGTTGCGCAGCCCCATAAAAAGTACTGAACCGTCACAGTTAGCCTACAACTGGCGTGCATTGCTATTGGTTACCGTATTTTTCGGACCATAAGGCGCAGTATCAAAAATTTACTGCTAGCTGCTCTTGTTTCATACATAAGGCGCACCGGATTATAAGGCGCATTAAATGACGCAAAACATAGGTAAGTCATTCTGTAGTCAACTCTGTCACAATAACTCCCGAGTGCCGAAGTCGCCCGAGTACAGGAGTCGCCACTAGAATTTTGTCTCTTATACATGGTAAAATGCGTTAGACACGAATGGAATAAAAGTTGTGTGCATGTTTGATTCGGTCTGGATTTGGTCTGGAAAAAAAGTATTTTCATACACTGGAAATACCATAAAATTTCGCCAGGTTTTTGTCTAGTGTAGTTCCAAACTTCCTTTTTGTCACCAAGTCGTTTTAAATTTCGCCAGATTTTCAAAATCTGGAGGACCATTTCACCATTTGGCAATACTGTTGCTGAATATTTCAATTCTTAGTGAACAACCTTTTCACATTTTTTCAACCTAATGCCGTTTATATGAAATTATCCCGCCCTTAGAAGCACTTGTAACACACGATTCCATTCGTAAGACAGTTTGTTGTTATACAATGTCACTTTTTGCGTGATATCTTGTTTCATGAAACATACATGACGTTTGGCGCGCAAAGCGGATGATAAAATTTTCTAGCAGAGACCGCTTGTACGTAGCAATATTAAATGGTTTTATTAAAGGAGTCCACAGCCTTCAGCCAAATTGTCAAAAGGGTCCATGACACTGAAAAGGTTTGGAACCACTGGCTTTGACAATAACAAATGAAACGGCGCCAAGCGATAATGGCGACAGGCGAATATCTTTTCACAGCCAAGTGCTTATGTTAACTTGTTCCCTTACCTGGTCATAAGCAAGCGTTCGTTGATTCATGAAGTTTGTTACATTTGCGGTGAGAGATGCTATCATTTCAAGTTTCAAGGTCCTTTCGCATTGCTCCGGGCATTCTTGTTGAAACGGAACGAAACCACCTAATTTGGCAAAGTAGTACAAATGAACTTATTGGCGATAAAACCACGGCAAATAGTTGGCATTGAATTCATTGCACGTGTGTGCCTCAGAAATAGTAAGGTAATCCCGTCCAAGCACAGAATTATCAATATTGTTCAGGTTGAAGCTTGCTAGATCACAGCATACTTTCCAAGCAGCACTCTCGTCTTAGCGGAAGGTTTCGTTAAACGAAAACTCCAAACAGCGAAAATTATTCCCCTTCTAAATAGCAAAATGTTTGGTTTTCTTGATCCAAGAGCTTTGATAATCGTGGCTGCTGCAGTCCCGTCGCCACGGGGGGGCTTTGGTGGACATAGCCCCCACAAACAAAGCTCCAAGCCCCCAAAACTGAAACGTGAAACACTA
>JGI24022J15233_10010096_pt1 | contig 10688 bp, 3 predicted proteins | sample Ectturendosymbi2_FD_15233 | JGI IMG/M metagenome (IMG submission 15233)
CAGTAAATTTGCTTCCGAAAAACCTCAGTTTCGAACATGGGGCGCCAAATTTGCTTCTTGCCCTGGGCGCCATCCAACCTCGTTACGCCCCTGGACCCACTGTCACTTGGGTGTCCATTTTTACTTTTGGTGCACCCTACGGACTAGAACAGTGGTTCTTAACCTTTTCTCTGCCACGCCCCCTTTGAGTAATTGTCCTTTGTTTCAAGACCCCTGACAATAAACAAGTTGTTTAAGCAAATGTATTCATTGGTTAATTTATTGATCAAACTTTCCATGCTGCAGAGCGCATAAGGGCTCGCGACCCCTTGCAATCTATTGACGCGCCCTGGGGAGGCGGCACGCCTCCCGGTAAAGAACCACTGGACTAGAGCGAGAGCGTTTCTTCCCTTCGTTTGTTGCAACTTGTTTGATAGCTGAGAGCAAACAACAAATCTTCAACTTATTTTTCAGCCACATTCAAAGCGTTTTGCGCATTTTTTCAGGATTAGAGCGGTCATTTTCATTGCTTTGACCTTTGAGAACTTCTCGGCGTACGAGGGTCACTTCAACTGGCTTCGGGGATATTTTTATTAGACTTTGCGGGCCACGATTTGCCCAGCACTATCTCGCAGCACTTCGTAAACGGGAGTGTACTGTACAACGCCAATTACGCTGATACTTCTGTTTGCTTACAAGTGCCCATCACGTTCTTGCATGTTGTGCGGTCGACGCGACGATGAACTTCAATGAACTTGAATGATGCAAATCAGAAAACTCAGTTCTTATTTTATTTCCGTTGAGTACACCGCAGCATTAACCAAGATCACCTATTTGTCTTGACAGACAAAATTGGAATGCGGCAAACTACATCCAGTTATATGATTTTTCTGAGTAGTGTTTAGCTGGAGCTGTACCAATTGTCAACAGTCAAATTAAGTTAATCGATCACTAGCAATAACGATTACAATACAATCAGTCTAAATTCACGCTACACGGAGCGAAACTCTCGTTACTCTGTTAGAAGTAGTCGTTGAAGTTGCAGGTTTTCATCATCATTGCAATCGCTATTCTTTTTTGTCAGAATCGAAACTTTACGGGCAAATCGTAACACAAGGTGCAAAGAGGTAAAATGCATTGACTCCACTTTGAACTTGGTACCTTGCAGCATGTCGGTGAAGACCTTGCAGCATGGCAGCGCGTTAATGTACTGTACAAGCAGAGCAGGTTTTTGGCATTTTATCACTGCTCAAGAGACAATGGATAAAACTTGTATAATATAGTGCCCAACTGACAGAGCCATCTTGGAAACTGGGGCTAACGAACTACTTTATGCTGCTGTGATATTCGTATTTACTGTCCTACCCCAACATACTCAAACTGACCTCTGTACTTCGGAAGCGTGTCTCGGTAGACTATTTAAAACATAGCGTGTTGATAGCCATGATGACAGCTCGGTGCACAGGCTTCTACTAAAAGTACGACACCCATCAAAAACGTAAAATAATTATAATACTAACCGTCAGGCTTGCAAGGGCGCTATTCAAGTAGAATTGAATATGCTCGACGTTGCAATCTTCTTTCGAACATTCCTTCGCAACATGTCCAATCCACATCAAGCATTCTCTGTAATCGTCTCTCAAGTTCGTTTCATCATCACAGGCGCTCATGTCACTCTCCATTTTTTGACTTACAGCAGGATTGCACTAAACTCGTACAGCTATACAGCTAAGCAAAAATCACACGGAGACAGTGCGCTTTTTCCTGGCCAATGCACGTGAATTCTCACAAGCTTTTACACACACTCAGATCAGAAACCAAGTTAAGAGCTTTGCAGGCCAACTGCCGAAGTTCTAAGCCAATTTTTCTGCATCATGATACTGGTAACCAGGCTTCCACTCTGCAAGATTTTGATACAATCTGAGTAATGATCGCGAATGTGTGCCAGTGAAAAGGTGCCTGTGCGTTTGTCAGCTTTGGTTCTATGACGTAACAATCATAGCACACAATGATGCTGATTACTATCGAGGCAAGTCGATACTGCAGCAAGCACTTAGCTTCACATTTAGTCGTTAGGCGCGAACAACCTTCAGTAATTAGTCAAACTACGTAAAGGAAAATTTAGTTCAATGGACAGACTGGGTCAGTAATAGTGAATGTCTTAAATTCGACAAAGTAGGCAAACGTTTAAGTTCAACAAAAATAATTACTGCTAATAGGCCTAATTATCAATGCATCATATCAGGAAAGTGCACTGCCAGCCATTCACATTAAAATACTGTACTTTGCATCACACTAGCTTACCAAATCTTTTAGGCCAAACCAGTTTTATCACCAGGATTAATTTCGCTACATTATTCCGAGTTTGTTAGTAACAAATACTCAAATGTTGCTTCAGTCTCGGGCCCCTCCGAAACCGTCGGGTCCCGGAACAGTGTACCTGCTGGACCCTCTCTCATGGGCCCTGGACTTTCGTTCAGAAAGCTGAACATGGATCAGTATGCAAACTCTGGCACCAATGTACCCAAAGTGTGCAATTTCACAAACCATGAAAGCTCAGGGAAGATCAGTGCTCCAGTACAGTGCCAAGCAAGATTTAATCCTAATTTCGAACAAATTTTTTTGATATTCTTGTAATTTAGATGTTTTTTTGTGACAAAGGAATGGCAATACCGCAAATAAAGTTTAATGGCTTTTTTCTGGCCTTTAAACATTCGGTTTGGCCTTTCTCTGGCCTATTTTAGCATTGTTTGGCTTTTTATTGCAATTTTCATCTGGCAACCCTGAATGTGGGTAGATCGCATGACATTAACACCCTGGTCCCTGGCTGATTCCATTCAGTGCAAGTCATCAGAGTAAAGTTATGTAGGCCGTGGAAAAGTCAGGCAATGACAAAAATGTACATTGGTGTTGTGTTGTGCAATACGAGCTTATGTGGGTATGTAAGATGCATCAACCTACATTATAAAAATAATTCTCAATGTGTTTATTAAAAATATGTTTTGCATTTTTCTAGTTTGTTCATTTTATTAAGTAGCTCGCACGCTGACAAAGTGTGACCCCTGTTGTAGAGCAACGAAACAAAAAACGGGGGTCACTCTTACTGAAAGACTGAAAAAGAACATTATTACTTACGACTAGAAGAATGTGAACGTTGAAAATGGCCCACTTCAGAATTTTCGTTGGTCATACGGGCATTCTTCCTCCACATAAAGGTAAACATGTCCTTTACTGTTTGCAATTCCTTTACGTAGGCGCCTTACGTAACTAGCGCAGATTTGTTCTAGCTAGAGTAATTTAACCACGCGGCTTGGAAAAATGTCAAGACCACTTGTCCATACCTTTTTAAACGGTCTCCACTGGGATTTTGCGACGTGCTTGTTGTTCTCAGTGAACAAGAGGAGCTAGGACGCGAGGTGAAAGTGGCACTTCATTGTTGAATCTCGTCAGATAAACGACAGTAAGGGCGCAGTGAAGCCTTGTTGTGGGGGACAGAATGAAGAAAGCACAGTTTGCGAAAATGTCTAATCGTGTTTTTAATGACTGGTTTCAGATTTCCAGTAATTTGCTTTATGAGATGAAACGAACGCTAGGAGCAGATTATGTAATTATATTGTATGCGGTCACTCAAAGTTGCTTAGTGGCATGTGCCGCAAAAGACGACTGCCATACAGCGAAGTTTCTAGCTTAAAGCACCCTTTTATAGTTTGGTTTTGTTAAGGTTTTTGTGGCACACGACTACACTCAGTTTAGGTATGCCCTGGTGCAGAGGTGGCCAAACTTTTAAGCGGGCCGAATTCGCGACTGCCTGGCCATTGGAGTGCCGGATACAGTGCGATTTACGTAATCTATGCAAAAATAGGTTGTTAAAACGTGTTGTAGTACAATAACAACACTCAAATCACACCGTTTTGTTTACACGTTTTAGCGCTCTAAGTGCTACCGCGGCAAACAAGTCAACAAGAGGCAGGCAGCAGCCAATGTTGTCGCCGTGCTGTCCACAGTCGGAAATGTGGTGCTTGAAAAAATTTCTGTATTTCATAAGAGCCGGAGAAAAAATTTCAATTCGGGAATATGCCGATTCAAAGTCAACCCTCATGCCCTTCGCGCTGGCCGCTTTCCCGCAGAGACACACCTTTCCAAGGTTTCACCCTCTTGCACAAAATCATACTATACTTCTAAAACGCAGCATTTTTAACTGTTTCACTGCCAGTTGTAGCCGTAGATATACGTAACACAGTTATAGTCATCCCGGCTATGGTGCAATCCGGACGGTATTTTTTGGTTTGTGAACGTTATTTTTATTTATTAACCAACGATGCTATCCAGTCGCGCTTGGTTACAGCAACACCGTACTCCCTTTCTTTTCACCGCGCGCACCAGTTTGTGGGAGACCAACAAACGCGCAACAGCGGAATGCTGTCGTGTAGGCTGAAAGGAATCAGTGATGTTATGTTGCTGTTCTTTAACTTGGCTGCTTACATGACGGTGGAACGGAAGAGCAGTGCGTTAGTAGTGATGAGAATGCAGGAAAGAGTCTTGCGTTTTTTGCAGTTGCGCATGTCAATCATCCAATTATGACGCCAAAAGTGAGCATTTCGCCTGTACTTCAGATATATGTGAACCTGGTTTAATCTCTAACCAGGTTGCTGACCTGCGCATTTACGAAAGTTGTTCGGGTATCTATAGTCTTGCGAGATACTTGAACGATATGAGCCTGACTTGGGGTAAACCTCATTGGTTGCTCATGAGCAGCAGAACAGCAGTTAGGCTTTTAGTGATTAAAATCAGGACAAGTTACTTTGACGAAAGAACATGAAAATCTTTATGGAATCTGTATGAGGTATCTGTACTATGAGAAAGTCATGTTCGAACTAAACATTCCTGATCTTATGTGTACGATCTGTTGCGGAATCTTTGGTACATATCTTAGCACTTTTATAGTTTAGTGGTTGAAGAAACACAGTCTCAAAAGTTTTTACTTTCGCCTTTTGCGGTTGAATGTACTGACGCTTGGTTTGTTTTGTTCACTGCCCGTAGAAGACATGTAAATGCATAGCGCATCATGATCAAAAGCCCGTTAAAATCTGGCAGAAGCGCAGCATGTGTTTGGAGTGTCTTCTAAAATTTCAGGTTTCTTTTGGCATGGAGTTTGTAACTTAGTGACCTGCTACCGGATAAGTGAATTTAGATATTTTTGATCATGTATGCGGTAGCATAAGTTACTATAGGCACGTTTTGTGATTTTGCAACACTTTCCAATAAAACCAATGCTGTTACATAGCTTTGCTTTTAGCACCCGTTACACTTTTAGGTGACGCATGTCCAAGCATTTCGATGGGCCTGAGTCAGGTGGTGGATAAATGCGGTTGTTTTCTTTTCGGCCATAGACCGAAATGAATTTGAAATGACCGAAAAAAATTAAGTCATTTCGGTCAGAATGTCTAAGGATATAGGCTAAAAAACACTGTTACGGTGAGTTTTGATACAACTGTGAGAAAAATGACCGAAATGTTTTGATGACCAAAATGTCTCAGTAAAAATTGAACGAAATTTCTCAGCGAGAAAAAACAGAAATGGGGTAATACCAGAAATAACCCAAGTGACTGATACCAATGTGAACACTCTTCAGATGGTTGTCAAATGTAAACCGAAAGGAATGATGCAGAATGAGGAGGAAGTTTTGCAAGTTTTTGCTTTGGTTTTACTGTTTAAAAGTAACTGAAAATTGAAAGTAATGAAGTGGAATGACAGCTTTTTATCATTTTGAAAAGAAGATTACAGTCCCTCAGCGGTTCAACATTCGTTTCTTTGTTCATCGAACAAGTGGCTGCTGCCGTAGTGAATTTCTACGCCTACCTTTAATCACAAGCCTTCTTCGCGTGGCAGGCCGCACTATGTCGCTGACTGTCACCGCCAGCAGGCCGCAGCTGTTAACAAGAGCGATAAGAGCGTTTCTAAAAACGTACTTCGGCGTTTTGGTGTGAGTCCAACGAACTAATATGCTGAACAGCGCCAAATTAGCGATGTGACTGACACCATTAAACTTTCAAGAATGGTACTATATCCATGAGTGCTTTTCCAGTCTGCTGTCAGCAGGCGAGTGCTTTTACAGACTGTTGTCAACGATCAGGTGAGTTTTCTCAAGAGTCACGCCAAAACAAAGCATCTCATGTCTGAAGTTCAGTAGTGACGAAGTAACTAAAAAATGCAGCTATTGATATTGCTAGTTAGCCAGTGAAATACTACTAATTCTCATATCGCTTCGCATGCCACACAAAATGGCTTCTTGTGCAGCCTTGCTAGCAGGGACGCCGGACCAGCGGTAGGGCAAGGGGGGCTATAAAAGAGTTGGGGGAAATCAAATGGAAACTTAGAAAAAACGAAATAATCGTTACTATTATGCATGTTTTTGTGTTGAACTCAAATAAACAGTGTTGCCCTCAAATAGTAACCAAAACTATAGAAAACCATTTGGAATTTTCTGTGCGAACAGCTGCAATAAATTTGCTTCAATTCGATCTTGATAAACCATGAAATTACCTGTGCTACTGTTATGAAAAGGCACCTCCGCCCTCGTTGTCCCATTTTGAAAGGCAAGGGGGCACCCCCTCGTCATGTCCCCGCACTCCAATGACCCTGTTTGCTACAGTGTTTTGTGTAGTGAGTTCATCTGAAAACAAATAGGTCTTGAAATGGTTGTGGTTACCATGTTGATGTAGCTCTATTCCACGTTACTGTTCAGAACTGGTTGTATACAATCTGACTTCCTCTTGGGGGAGCGTGGTTCACGGTGGTGAACTTATGGGTGGGGGCCCGAGGCAAGGCTTGAAAGGCATCCCTCGGATGACGTCATACTCAGCCAACCATGATCAAACCTAGGAAGGATATGGGGGCCACCCATAGATACGTTCCTGAGACTGCGGAGTGACTGACATAACAGAAAATGCAAAAGGGTATTCATAAGCCGGGGGGCCTTTTTTCACAGTTGTTCACATTATGTTATGAGAAGCTTCATTCTCTGACAGAGAAAACAATATAATTTGGTATAAATCTTTGCTCTTACTTGATAGGGTCTTTTTCAGAACTTCTTGGAAAAAATTTTAACCCACATTGTTTAAGATACGGAAGTTGGTTTGAAGCCTTTCCTTACTTATATATTACAGATGCTGGTGGGGGCCCTTTGAAAGCAGAGTACTTACACCATTACAGTTGCGGTTGGGGGCCCCTTTGAGAGCAAGGTACAGAACGTACACATTACAGCTGCTATTAGAGGCCCTTTGAAAGCCGAGTACTTGCGTATGATCTGCTTCGGCGTATATTATATGAGTGGACAATAAGTTTTTCATCAAAAACGAGGAAAATTTACATGCCAAACACCTCGAGGAGGGGCCCCTAAAAAGGGGGCTCGAGGCAAGTTCCTCGCTTGTCTCCTTAAATCTGCCACTGGTGGCCTCTCATAATTATCGTTTGTTGTCTTTTAGCAGGAAAAGTATTTTTTGTTTAGCATAAAACACTTGCATGTTTATCAGCACGTAGTAGCGATATTGCTGTTATGATAATTCAGCCAACTTCCACTTACGCGCTCTTCCTCACAGCGTTTTATTTTTTTGGACCCGTGGTAAGTTGACAAATGCTGCAAGCTACCGGAATGTGCTCGGTTTTGGTTTGCAATGGAATAATTTTTTTTTTAATTTTCAATAATTTGGTAAAGCTTTTTAGACGGCACATTTCATGAAATCGGTGCGTTTTGTTATTAACCCCTTATCATGTACACAACAATCTAGAAATTTTAGCGCGTTAAAAAATAAGCATGGTGTTTTCTTGTGATGAAAATTGCAGCGATGTTTAAAGGAATAATAGTTATTTCTCTAGCCCAGTGGTTCTCAAACTTTCATGAGCCGTGACCCCCTTTAAGTTTAACTGGCGAATACTTAATATATCGTGTCACTTAGGTTATGCAATATCACGGCAAAACTACCTAGTGAAGGCCTCTGCTCGTGTCCCCCAGAGAACCGCTCTGTGCCCCCCAAGGGGGCCGAGAGCCCCGTTTGAGAAACCCTGCTAGCCGGTTGTGTTTAAATTGTCGTTGGCCAAGGATCTCGTGAATCAAAATTAAATGCTCTCAACTGTCCGATTACCTCATTTTTGATCGATCCGCCAAGGAATAAACAGAAAAGAGTCACGCTGTAAAAATATATCCTTGAATGTTTACTAGATTACTGAAGGCATTCCTCGCATGCAGTTATTACAAGTAATAAAAACGCAGTCAAACGAGGATGAGATTTTGTTAAACATTTTAAATTATTAATGTACAGGTGAGATAGATAAGATATTTGGAAAGTGTATGCACAAAGATACAGACTAGTGTTAACCTTTACAAACTTCAAATGAAATTTTTTCCCGATTCTGAATAAACGTGAGGTGGTCTATTTTTGCATAGGTAAACAGTCACATTGCAGTAGACAACCCTAGATGTGGTGTCAGTGGTTAAAGGATATGTATGTGATGAGTACAGAAAATTTGGTACCAAGCGCGATTTTTGACATCTTTAGCGCCACAGATGACATTATAGATTTTAGAATGGTGTGAGACACACTTCAGTATTATTGCATGCAGATTTGTACTGTGCTTGCGAGTGGTCCACGTTGGAAAGTTTCAATGTTTGTGCAATTCCTAGTACGTTGTTGTTGAAATTCGTAATTTAAACAAAGCTAAGTAGAGGCATAGCGTTTCTTAAATTTCCAACTTTCTTTCCAGTTGTGTCGGGGAATGTGTGATGTATCAATCTCGGAGATTACCACGAGCTCAATAACGTTGATGTGCGCGGGGAACGGATCCCTAGGCGTTGTGACATGCAAAAACACGGTTTTTAACAAAACTGTAAGTTCGTTTTGTTTTCTCTCAGATTTTGTGATATATGGCGTGTTGATGTTTCCACAACTTCTAAGGAAAAACGCAAGCAGTACACTAGTTAAAAATCTTTGCGAAAGAATGTGACTATTTTGTTTTACTTCGCCTCAACCTGTTAGGCCAAATGAAGCTTCCGATAGTGTTTCCACCGCCAGGGACGTTATGCCTTTGACCGTTGAGCTCGCAGTGCGGTTCTCCTTACGCACTCAATGTAAGCGCTGCTCGACAGGCGCTTACAACTAAAGCTTCTTTTCATAACTCTATTACTGGGGGCGCACGTTATGCCTGGCGCCCGCGATCTAATTTATCTAAAATTTCGCTTTTCAAACACCTCCAGTTGTTTTTGCACTTTCCGGGCAGGTAGAACATTTTCAGAAACACACACTTTTTCGCTGAAAACCGAAACAGGCAAAAATGGTTTGAACTGAGATGGTTGTGGTTCTTGCTTTCACCCAGTGTCAAGTGTTGGCACAGTTGTGGACAGCGTGTGGCGTGTAAATGATCGATATCGGCCTCAGCACAACTTTGTTATGAATACTGCTTGTGGAAGAATAATGCTAACATTGTAACTATCCATTTGTAACGAAAGCGACTTGCGCACTTAGGATTGTTGCCAACCTTGAACCTTTGTACAGTGCTGCTATGTTTTATAAAACCCCCGAACACGTACAGAAACTTGCAATGTTGGGCGTTTCATCCCTGTTGCGGTGGTTTACTTTCTGCCTGGAGCAAGGTAAACGTACTGTAGATCAGTGCTCTTCAACCTTTTTGTCATCGTGGAACCCCTGATATACTTTTGTGTTTGTCATGGAACCCCCATTAACATAAATTAAAAAAACACGAACTTCGTTATTTAGACACTTCAACAAATAAACAGTTATTACAGAAGTTAAAAAGCAAGAAATTTAATGACTTGGTTGTTCTTGCATTTCTGTAATCTATCTGCTACAGCTACATTCAGAATTTGGTCTTCCGGCAGAAAGAGCCTGTATCTCAAATATGTGTCGTCCCATTGTCTAACTTGGCAATTGACTTACATTTGGTCCGCTTCGGATTAGGTGCCTCTTTTACATTTGAACTACATTGCTCATTACCATGAACACCGTAGCTGTTGTTTTTATTTCGCTTCACATAAGAAAATATGTTATTTTTTACTTCATCTGGTTGGACTCACTAGTAAAAAGTTGGATTTCACACTGCTTTTACTTTATTCCCACAAAGGTTAAACAGCAGCTCTAGTCCGTGACTCATACTACTCTCTACTGGCTCAGTGTTGCCACTCTGATGTTATGTAAAAGTGCTAGATTTCATGATAAAAAAACACTAAATTAACAAAAAAGACACTAGATTACAAATACGTGACAGATTCGTCAGATTGCAAAAAAATTGATGTTGTATTTAAGAACAGGCGGGTGTTTGATGTTAATTATATGTTTATTTATTTGTCTCAGACCTGATGGTCCATCGAATCCACACGCCAAAACAAACGATTATATTCTTTTACGTCTTAAAATCTTTCAGTATGACTTGATGTGCAACACCTTTACACGATGGTAAATTATCACATAGGGGGAAAAGACCAACCACACATCCATGCAATGAAAATGGCCAGAATATGCGTTGAATGTAAACAAACGCTGCGCAACGCAACTCATCGTAAACCAGAGACAAAGAAAACGGGAGATAGCAGCAACGCTTGTACAGGGTGTCCATAAAGTCCTGCACACATTTCAAAATGTAATTGCGAAGTAACTAAAGTAGATAAAATCATACAGTTTTTTGCAAAGTGAAGTTTG